>ERZ808259.324-NODE-324-length-23890-cov-10.053073_pt1 | contig 23890 bp, 25 predicted proteins | sample MGYA00521279_ERZ808259 | MGnify/ENA primary metagenome ERZ808259 (study PRJEB31516, sample SAMN03275586) | gut metagenome | biome: mammalia-associated habitat; material: feces | host: Papio cynocephalus | place: Kenya | collected 2012-07-27 ... | reverse complement strand
GAATTCACTGCTTGAGAAAAGGTCAGGAGGAAACATCGGCGCTCCATGGGTCGAGGTTCTTCTGAACCTCCTCACGGTATTCATCCGGCACCTCGTCCAATTCCCTGCGTCCGGCCTTCACCAAGCGCGTGTACATACGCACCGCTGCCGCATGATTGAATTTAGCCATGATTATCACTCCTTCTTGCTGTCGGCGGTATCGTCGGCGGCGTCCTTGTCGTTCTTGGTCTTATCGTCATCGGTATTGTCGGCGTCGGCATCATCTGTGTTGGAATCGGGGGAATCCACCGTATCGTCATCCTCGCCGGTCATCAAATCAGCCAACAGCTGCGCGTTATCCAAGCTCGCCTGTTCCAAAGCGGCCACACGGTCAAGCACAGGCTTGGAGCTGGTCGTATCACCCTCGAACAGAACATCTGCCTGTTCGATGGCCTCCTGTTCCGACAATGGCAGCACCTGATAGGATTCGATCGCTGTATACTCCGTGTATTCCGGTTGATTGCCGGACGGATGGGTCACGGTCTTGATGTTGCGGCGGATGCGAATATCCGCCAAACCATCCTCGCGGAGCTTGTAATCGATTTTGTCCAACGGAGTCGCGGACGAAACGTTTTGAATCATCTATTATCCTTTCGACTTGCCACGATGGTTTTTCTTGCGCGGCGGACGATCTGATCGACGTTGTTTCGGCGTCGGTATTGGATTGAATCGCTGTTTTTGAGCCAGCCGTAGTAGCTGGCGCAACGGTATGCGAGCCGAAGACTAGAGGGGTTCCGCGCGTATCGGCGGAAAGAGCGTCTGGCGCGGAGGAAGATGCCCGCCCTGACACCGGTATGGTCGGGCCAGAAAGTGAAGCCCACCATGTCGATTGGCTCCGCACCGACATGCTTCATGTTCCATGTCGGGTGAATCTCCAAGCGAAGCTCGTCATGCAGATAGTCGCGGATGCGTTTGACGGCGATGGTCAAATCACGCTTGCTCCTGCCAATCAAGAGAATGTCATCCATGTAGAAGAGCACGTGCGTTATGAGCCGCCTAGCGGTGATTTCGCCTGTCCTGCGGTTCACTCGCTCCTTGGAAAGATGCTGTTCGCAATAGTGGTATGCGTAGCTCAGGTAATAGTTAGCGAGCCACTGGCTCAGATACGAGCCGATATTCAATCCGTCATCGCCCGCGTACTGGTCGATGAGGTGGAACGTCAGGTCGAGCAGCCGCTTATCTCCCACGTCGCGGGTCAGCAGGCGTTTCAACACTTCACGGCTTATCGATGGATAGCATTTGCGCACGTCCAGTTTCACGAACACTCTGCTGGACGGTTCGCGCACCCACTGTTTGATCGCGCGTCGAGCGTCGGCTATGCCCCTGCCGGGGATGCTCGCGGTCTGCCATCTGCCGACCTTCGCGCGGAACAACGGCATCAAGGCGGTGCCGCAGACGTAATCATAGATTTGATGGCGGATGCTCTCGCGTCCGATGATGCGTATCTTCCCGCTTATCGGCTCCACGCGACGAAAGTAGCGGATTGGCGCGAATGAATACTCGACGCGTCTTATCTCGTCGGCTATCTGCCGTGAGAGCAGGTCGAGGTCTGGATGGCGTCGGAGGAAGTCGCTCACGTCCCTGCGGGAGCGTTTGCCCTTGAGGAACCGTCCGATGCAGTCGCGCACGAACGCTGGTTCGGTGATACGCGAGTGTTTGCAATATGTCTTCATGAAGCTATAGGGGAATGTCTGCGGCGTTCGCATTGCGCTACCAGCCGCGTGCTTGATTTGATTTTCGGCATGGCCGAGGCGTGCCCTCTCGCATATCCCCAAAAGCGGAGGGTAGTCGTGACGGAAAATTTGAGAAGAACCCTATTGGCGACCGCCGTAGTTCCACCTAGCGTTCGAGAGGTCGTTCCTGCCGTTCGCGTTGAACAACCCGCAGTGCGAACCGTTCCTGAGATTGCCACCGCGCCGCAAGAGCAGGAGGAACCCGGCGAAACCGCCACGAATCCCTAAAAATATTACTAATGGTTATGTTCGGCGGGAGTGGAGGGGGCTTTCGCCCCCTCGCTGAAGCTCACCCCCAACCGCCCGCACTAGGCGTGCGTGCGGCCAAGAACGGATAGGCGACCGCCGGAGTACCACCCAGCGTCCGAGAGGCCGTCCCCGCCGAGCGCGTTGAACAACCCGCAGAGCGAACCGATCCCGAGAAAGCCACCGCGCCGCAATTCATGCAGTCCGGGAGCGGAGATCGGGTTAATGATGAAGGCGTCGGTCAGGCCGCTGGTGCTTGTCGCGCCCACGCCGGTAGGCAGCAGGAATCCGTGCTTTTCGGTGAAGTCGGTCTGCCACTGCCACTGGTTGTCGGTCTTGTTGGTGGCGGCGGGATAGTCGCCCACATGCACGTAGTCGTCGGTGATGGCGGTGCCGCTCGCCTTGGTGGTGTCGAACACCTTCCACACTTCGGTATGGCCGGATGTGTCGGAGTCCTTCACGTTCTTCAGGATGATGTCGCCTTCGGTCTCGTAGACTCCGGCGAACAGTTCGATACCCTGCAACTTGATCGGCTGACGCATATTGGACACGTCATCGCGGGGGATGCCGTCGTTGCCGAGCACGTCGTCCGTCGAACCGGTCAGGTACGGCATCTGGGTGACATGCATGGCCGTCGTGGTTGTGAAGGCCGCGCCGGACACGTTGATCGCGGTGGTGGCCGCGTCCACGCTGGTCTTGCTGATGACCTTGCGGTATGCCGCCGCCTCGCCGGTCTTGTTGTCTCCACGGTCGGTGCCGGTGCCGACGCTCACGTAGGAGCCGAGGTCGATGCTTGCCGCGTCCGTGGCCTTGACCAACGCGCGGGTCGCGTTGGTTTCGGCCTTGGACACGTTGATCTGGCCGGAGCCGTTGAAGTCGCCGCCAAGATGCCTTTCGATATTCTTGGTCGCGTATTTGAGCATGTGCATCAACTGGGTGTAGAACGTGTCGGCGGAAGTCTTTCCGCTATAGCCCTTGCCCTTGCTGGTCGGTACGGCCACGGAGCCTTGTTCGCTCATGGGGGCCGGAATCTGCCCCGAAACGGACGCGGCCTTGCCGCCGTAATTGGACAGCGGATATTTCGCGTACGCCATGCACGGGCGGAGAGAACCGTCCGGCAGCAACGCGCCCGGCATCGGGGAATAGCCGTCGTACTGCGTGTCCGAATACCAGATGGTGCAGTAGTTAGTGTCGAACTCGAACCGGTAGAAGCCGGGAACGGTGATGACGAACACGTCGCCATTGGAACCGTCCTTCGCGTAATTGCCAGCCAAGCCCTTGATGGCCTTCACCACCGGAGTGCCATCGTCGGCCACCGCAACGTTCGCGTCGAACACGCGGAACGCGCTCAGACCCGCATAGTCGTCACAGTCCGCACGATAATTCGTGGACGGCACGACGGTCAGGCCCGCATTGTCTCCGACCTTCACGCCATCCGGCGCGTTGGAGAAACTGTAAAGCGGGAAACGCACGCCGTAAGTCCTGCCGTCACGATGCGCGGCGAAATACTCGCGCACATTCGACACTACCTTCTCCGTATCGTCATAAGCGAACTTGGTGCCATCCATGACACTGTTCTTCTGAGCCTTCTCTAAACGCACGTAATCACGCACGCGAATAAGCTTGTCAGGATTAGCCAAAATAAACCTCCAAAATCAGGCGTTGATAGCGTTGATAGCCCAGTCGATGTCGGACTGGTCGATGTCGGCCAGCGCGTTGCCGGTGGTCGTTGGCGTAAGGGTCGTCGGGTCGACTGTGACGAGGTCGGCGAAGTTGAGGGTGGTGGTGCTGTCGGGCACATCGAAGGTCACGGCGAACTCGTGGCGCGTTCCGGAGCCGACGCGGAGCTCGTATGCCCAGTCCTTGCCTGTGGGCGGCAGGCTGAGGGTGGCGGTGCCGTGCGTGTCGAGCGTGGTCTTGAGGGTTTCGTCGACGACGATCTTCTTGCCGGCGGTGGCGAAGCGGCTGGTCGGCGTGATGCTGATCGGGTCGTCGGCGAGGTCGGCGACTCCGCTGGTCGTGAGTGCGCCGAAGTCGAATTTGACTTGTGTCATTTTTCCTCCTTGTTTTCGGTGGTGTCGAGCCGTCTTGCGGCTTCGGAGAGTTGGGCGCGCAGGATGGCGTTCTGTTTCGCGAGGTCGGCGATCTGTCGCGCGAGGTCGTCGATGACGGCGTTGGCGTCGGCGGTGATTTCCATTGCGGATCCTTTCGTCAGTCGGAGGCGGTCATCGTGTCGATGCGGGTGATGTTCCGCAGATCGGTGAGCGCTGTGGTTTGTGTGATGTGTGTGGTGATGTCTTCGAGGGTGGTGGTGTCTGGGTTGGTGTTGGTGAGTGTGGCGCGGATGCCGCGGGTGTCGTTTTGCCAGATTTCGCCGTTGTCGGTGCTGTAGGTGTAGCGGAGGCCGAGGCGGTAGAGTTCGGCTTTCATGCTGTCTTTGGGTGGGCGGAGGTCGAGGATGTTTTGTGTGGTGTCGGTCATGGTTTCCTTTCGTGGGGGTGGTTAGAGGGTGTACATCATGAATACGCTGACCCACCAGGCGGTGTTGGTTTGGCGCATGCCGACGCGGAGGTGGCCGCGGAGGTAGTTGCCGTCGCCGTTGATGCCTGGTGTGTTGCTGGGGTTGGTGTTGCCGGGGACGAATGCGCCGCCGTATTGGCCGTTGTTGAAGATGCAGGGGACGTTGAGGCCGATTTTTGGGATGAATTCTGGTTTGAAGTATCCGATGTCGAGGTAGTCGCCTGTGTTGAAGGTGATGCTTTTTTTGTCGGCGCGTTGGAGTTCGAGTTGCATGTAGCAGGTGTTGCCTACGACGGTCATGTGGCTGCGGTTGTCTTTGCCGCTGTCTCCGGCGTATGCGGTCCAGCCGTCGGCGGGGTTGAACCATTCGGTGAGGTCGGTGTAGATGACTGGGTCGATGCGGACGTTGTTGACGTAGATGCCGAGGCCTCCGACTTGTTGTGCCCAGCCGTCGCTGCCGTTGACGTCGATGCGGCCGGCTTCCATGACGACGCGGGATGCGCCGCTGTTGTATCGGACGACGCTGAGTTCGCTGTTGTCGGGGTTGATGCCGATGTTGAGTCGGCGGTATGCTCCGGGGTCTGGCTGGTCGGTGTTGAAGCCGTGGGATTGGCCTTGGACGTACCAGGCGGTGCTGCTGGTGTCGTAGCATTCGAGGAGGCCGTAGACGCTGCCGTCTTCGGTGGTGGTGTTGCGCATTTCGAGTCGCGGTCCGGACAGGGCTGTGGCGAAGCTTCCGGCGAGCGTGTTGGCTTTGCCGTTGAGGTGGACGGTGTTTCCGCCCTTGTCGTCCCAGAAATCGAGGGCGCCGCCGGTGAGTTTGAATCCGACCTTGTCGGAGGTGCTGGATTGGATTTTCGTGCCGGTGATGGTGCCGCCGTTGATGACGCCGCCTTCGAGGATTGGCGCGGTTATGCGGCCGTTGGTGAGGATGGGGCCGTCCATGGTGATGCTGCCGTCGGTCTTGAGCGTGAATTTCGCGTTGCCTGCCTGGTCGTAGGCGACAATGCCGCCTGCGGTCATTTTGACGCCGACGCGGACGGTTTTCGTCTGTCCGTCGTCGGTGGTGACGGTTTTGTCGCTGCTGGTCTGGACGGTGGCGCCGGTCATGGTGACGGCTCCGATGGTGGATCCGGATTTGATGGCTCCTTTCACCCAGAGGGTGCCTGTGGTGGCGTCGTAGGAGAGTTTGGAGCCGAGTTTCATGCCGTTGGCGTTGATCTTGACCTTGGATGTGGCCGGGTCTGTGCCGGTGCGGAATTCGGAGCCGATGATGACGGCGCCGGTGATGGTGCCGCCGTTGAAGGTGGATGATTCGACTTTGCCTTTGAAGGTGGCGGCGCCGTCCGCTCCGATGGCCACGGTGGGGTTGCCGGCCTCGTCGTAGGCGGTGAGTCCTCCGCTGGTGAGTTTGACGCCGCGCTTGTCCTTCGTGGTGGTCTGGACGGTGGCGCCGGTGATGGCGCCGCCGCTGATCGACCCGCCGGACTGGATGGCGCCTTTGATGCTCAGCGTGCCGGTGGAGACGGAGTATGCGAGGCCGTTGCCGAGGTACATGCCGCTGGCGTTGATTTTGACGTGCGCCGCATTGGTGTCTTCGGTGTCGCGGAATTCGGAGCTGATGATGGTGGCTCCGCGGGCGGTGCCGGTGAAGGTCTTGGCGTTCGCGTCGATGTCCTTCCGGGCTTGTTCCAGGTCGCTGGAGACCTGTCCGACCTGTTCGGACGTGTCCTTTTTCGCGGCGGCGAGGATTTCGCTGCTTTTGCGGTCGAGGTCTTCGGAGAGCTGCTTCTGCTGCTTCTGCAGCGCGTCGGCGGCGTCGGTGTTCTGGTCGATGCGCTTGTTGGCGGCGTCGAGTCCTTCGCTGACCTTTTTGATCTGTCCGTCCGCGTCGGTCTTCGCGGCGGCGAGGATTTCGTCGGCGGTGTCGTTGAGGTCCTTCTGGGAGACGACGGGCGCGATGATGATGGTCGCGTGGTCGGATTCGGGCGAGGCGTTGGGCGCGGGCAGGCCGTTGGCGTCGTGGGCGCAGTCGTAGGCGATGGCCCAGATCTCGACCACGTCGCCGACTGGCAGGATGCCGGTGGTGATCTCTCCCCTGCCGCGCAACGCGCCGAGGTCGACGGTCTCGCCGGTGCTGTCCGGCTTCGCGAAGAGTTCGACGTGGTCGAAGTCGGCGGGGATACCGCCCTCGAGTTCGCCGTCCCAGCGCGCGCACGCCACTTCCAGCGAGGATGTGGCGGACACTCCGATCGGACGGCCGGGAGGGGTCGTGTCGCCGACGAACGGGATGAGGCCGCCGGTGCCGGGCATGGGTTCGGCCGTGCCGCCGCCGAGCCATGTCTGCGAGCCGTCGCCGTTGTCGACGGCGATGGTGCCGGACAGGTAGGTGGCGTGCGTGCCGGCCTTGGCGTATGCGGCCTCGGCGAGGGTGAGCGCGAGGGAGTCGTCGGCCGGCCTGATCTCCATGTGACTGGCCATAGGGTGCCTCCTTTAGTCGAATGGTTCGGCGATCGGGTCGAATTTGAGGGTGACCTTGCCGGTCTGGTCGCCGCTCATCTGCATGAGACGCATGGTGGTGACGCCGTCCGGCCAGTCGGGGAATCCGTCGATCGCCACGTCGAAGGTCTCGCCGGGCCAGAAGCTGCCGAGCGGATGCAACGGCAGGCCGTTGGCGTCCACGTCGTTGGCGTCCATTTCGCCGGACAGTTGGCAGAGCGGCCGCCGGTTGGCGAGCATCGCGGCGTTCGCGGCGGACGAGAGCAGTTCCCAGGTCTTCGCGTCCGACGTGCTGAGCGTGGTCTCGCGCAATGGCCATGGATCCTCGCGGCTGGCCAGGGAGAGGTCTTCGGCCAATGCGCACATGGTGCCGCTGTCCGCGCCGGATCCCGTCGCGTAGACGCGCATGATGGGCGCGCACCTGTCAATCTTGATGTTCTCCAGGGTGCCGCCCTGCGGGTGGCAGGAGAGGCTGAGCCGCTTGTCCTGGTTGAGGTGGACGTCTCCGTCGCTGCCGGCGAGGAAGCGGAAGCGGATGTGCTGCGAATCCGACAGGTACGGGCGGAATTGCATGTCGGGGCCGCCGTCCGCGTTCGCGATGTTCTTGAGAATGTCCGAGCACTTGTGGCTGCCGACATTGCTGTCCTGGTATTCCGTGACGGTCTGGCGGGGCAGGATGGTCTTGTGCGGGCCGTCCGTGGTGGTGTTGCTGCCGGTCTGCTTGCCGTCCGCGTCGAACGAGAACACCACGGTGGTGGTGGTCACGGTCCGCTCCGAGTAGTCGGCGTGGTTTTTGGTGACGGTTTTCTTGGTGACGGTGGTCTGCGCCGTGGTGATGGTCTTGGTCGTCGTGTGCTGCTTGGTCACGGTGCCCTTGCGCGTCGAGTAGCTGTATGGCTTGGTTTCGGTGACCTGCTTGGTCTGCTTCGTCACGTGCTGTTCGGTGATGGTGGTGGTGTCGCCGTCCACCACGGTCTCGATGTATCCGTCGGCCAGGGTCTCGCGTCTCTTGGATTTGGTCTTGGCCGCGGTCTTGTCCTCCGTCGCGCCGTCGGACGGCAGGCTGTGCGTGCCGACCTCGTTGAGATAAGGCAGGTCGATCGGCAGGGAGCCGCCGGGCTTCGTCTCGGTGCATTGGCGGATCACCTCGCACGCCAACGCGCGCCAGCTCAGATTCTCCCATCGGTATTTCTTCGTGCTGGTGTGGTTCGCGCCGGTGCCGAACGCTCCCTCGTGGACGAGATACCGGTCCTCGAGCATGCCGAACATGCTGACGACCGGCACACTCACGTCATGCCAGCTGGATGTGCGCACGCCTAACGCTCCAGCCAGGATCGGCGTGCCCAGTGAGGACGGGTCGTCCATCGGCGAGCGCCAGAACAGTGCGAGTCCGCGTTTGTATGGTTGGAGTGCGGCGGCGCGTGCGGCTGGGGTTGTGCCGGGGATTTCGGTCCATGGGAGTTCGAGGCCGCTGATGGTGTCGTCTCCGAGGCCTTTGTCTTTGGTGGTGGTGAATGAGCAGTCGGATACGGTCATGGACCAGGAGAAGCTGGGGATGTCGATTTCCTGGGCGAGTTGGCCGGTTTGGGTGTCGTAGAGGAATGCGTGCCAGCTCATATGACGGGGCCTCTGTCCCAGATGATGAAGCGGCGGCCGCACCAGAGGGCGTCTTTGTTGTCTTGGGCGGCGTTGTAGTGGAAGACGGGGGCGCTTCCGTTTTGGAGCCATGTGCGTAGGCGGGCGGTGTGGCGTCCGGCGGAGACGGCGGAGATGTAGCTGGTTTCGTGGGTCTGCCATGCGCCGTAGCTGACGAAGTTGGCGCAGGAGTGGTCGAGGTCCTTGCCGTCGAGTTGGAATCCGATGGCCCATTCGCAGCGGTGGCTCATGTCTGACCATGAGGTGGCGCCGGCGCTGCTGAGGTTGGTTTTGAATTGGAATTCGACCATTCTGTCGGTTGGCAGGGTGAAGTCGATGGGCTGTTCGTAATAGTATTTTTTGACTGTCGCGTCGCCGGTCATGTCGCGTCTGTCCCAGTTTTCGCCGAGTTTGCCGAGACTGGCGCCGTATGGGATGGCGTAGTCTGGCGTCCACATCTGGGTTGCGCTGGCGGTGGTGGTGGCGCCGGCGGGCATGCGCATTTTGCGGAGCATGGTGCATCCGGAGGGGATTTTCGGTTCGGCGGGGTTCGCGCTTGGCGTGCCTTGGGTGACGCCGAGGGTGACGTAGTTGTCGCTGTCTTTGTATTCGATTTGGTTGTGGACGGTGATCCAGATGATGTCGATGCGTGGGTTGGATGGGTCTCCGGCGGATACGGCGGGTGTCTGTCCGCCTTCGTGGTATGCGATGGTCTTTCCGTCGCTGTCTCCTCGTGAGCAGACGGCCACTCCGGCGCTGACGTTGTAGCGCAGGTCGCTTCGTCCGGTGACGTTCAGCCCGTCGATGATGCCGCAGTTCGAGAACTGGGCTCCGAGGATGCGGCGGTGGACGAGCGGGGTCACGCCGATGTTGCTGGTGTTCGGTGAGATGCCCAATGCGACAGTGCTCATTGAATCTCCTTACATGTAGGTGTCGTGTATCGCGCAGTCGACGAATCCGCTGCCGAGGCTGCTCAGGACGACGTTGATGGATCCGTCGGCTGGGACGGTGGGGAATCCGCGTTCGTCGAGCGTGCGGCTCACGTCCTGTCCTCCGATCGAGGCGGTGCGTGTGCGCGTGTCGAGGACGAGCGGCACGTCGTTGACGGGCTGGGTGCAGTGGATGGACTGTTGGAGTCCTGGGAAGTCGAGTCTCACGCCGTCGGGCATGGGCCCGTTGACGGTGAAGACGGGATAGGCGCGGCTGGAGCCCTGGTTGGCGAGGACGCCGACGTTGGTGCCGGAGCCTTCGGCCTTGAGGCCGTATGAGAGCGGGTATCTGAGTCCCGTGTGGCCGGTGCCGTAGTCGAGGCCGCCGCCTGCCATGCTGACGTGTTGGGCGGTGAGCTGGATCCGTCGCGCTTCGGCCGAGATGCGTTCGGGCCGTTCGAAGACGAGGGTGATGTCGCCGGAGAGGTTCTGCCAGAGGGGATTCTGGATTTTCTGCTCGAGGCTCCGGCTGTAGTAGCCGCCGACGCATTGCGTGTCCTGTCCTTGGTCGGTGACGCGGCAGGTGACGAGGCCGTGCACCGCCCGGTCGAGCTGGCGGAGCAGTTCCAGCGCCTCCTGCCGGTCTCCGGCGAGGACGCGGTAGCCGATGGTCACGACGCGCGCCGCGTAGAGGATGTCGGATTTGGCGATGTCGTGGCCGCCGTCGCCCTGTCCCCTGGCGGTGACGGTGATCTTGGGATCCGGTGTCGCGTACCAGCCGGTGATGCCGGTCAACGCGATGCCGGGCCCCTGCCAGTCTCCGTCTCCGCGGATGGCGACGGCCGAGCCGTTGGCGGTGAGTGTCACGTCGGACATCAGCGAGCGCTCCTTACTGCCGCACTGGCGGTGCGGCCGATGATGGTGCCTGTCACGGTCGGCTGCTGCGTGGTGACGATTTTCATCGGCATGTTGACGGTGGTGGCTCCCGCGTCGGCCGGCATTTCGACCTTGACGACGATCGGCATGTCGCGCGAGGTGCTGAACGCTTCGCGCGGGATCTTCCGCTCGTTGAGCAGGCGCATGTTCTCAACGCCGTAGTAGGTCGTGGCGGCCGCGTTCTGGACGTATTCGCCGCTGGCGAGTCTGGCGTTGAGGAGCTGCACGGAATCGCTCAGCGAGTTCCCCGCCGCCCAGACCGGATCCACATAGCCGGTGAACATGCCGCCTCCGGCGAAATGCCGGAACGTGCCGTCGGTGAACATGCCGCCGGTGTAGCCGCCGTCCTTCTTCGTGTGTTCCGTCACGGTGAAGGACTTGTCGGCGATCCTGAAGTCGTTGATGGACCGGAGCACCGGCGTGGCCTGGTCGTTGACCGAGGCGGTGGCCTTCTTGTCCTTCAGCCTCTTCGCGTTGACGGCGTCGACCTTCGGCCCGGCCTTGTCGGTCGAGTCGAGCGTGTTCTTCTTGTTGTTGAGCTTCTTCGCGTTGGCCTTGTCGGTCTTCGGCGAGGCCTTGTCCGTCGAGTCCAAGGTGTTGCGCTTGTTGGTCAGCTTCTTCGAGTTGGCCTTGTCGACCTTCGGCGTCACGTTGTCCTTCGCGTCAAGCTTCGCCGTCCCCTTCTTGCCGTTGAACTTGCTGACGTTCGACAATGCGGTCTTGGTCTTCTTGGACGCGTTGTCCTTCGCGTCCAGCGTGGCCTTGACGTGCGTCTTGCCGAAGTCGTCCATCATCTTCTGCGCCTTCTTGGCGCTGGCGGTGGCCTTCTTGGCTTCGGCCTCGAGCTTGGCCTTCTTGATCGTCTGGCCGAAGCGGTCGAGGTTTGTCTTGGCGTCCTTGGTCTTCTTCTTGGCCTTGGAGTCGTCGACGTCGAGCTTCGCCTTGCTGTTGTCCGAGGTCAACTTGATGCTCTCAATCGCGGCCTTGACACTGTCGGAGCTCAGCCCCCAGCGGTCGGCGAGGTCGTTGGCGGCCTTCTCGCCCATGCCGGATGCCTCGGCCTGCCTGATGAGGGCTTCGCGGGCGTCGGCGAGCACGCCATTCGCCCGGTCGATCTCACCATTCGTAAAGTTGGTGTTCTCGCCTTGCTTGAGGATCTTCTCGGCTGCGTTCTGGGCGCTGCTGGCGATGTCCTCGAGGGCCTGCCTGGTCTTGGTGCCCTTCTCACTGAATTTGTCGAGCAGGTTACCGTTCTGGTCGAAGACCACGCCGTTGTCCTTGCAGGTGTCGGACAGCTGGCCGATCTTCTGGTTGAGCTGATCCACGGCCTCGTCGGCGGTGAGGTTGTTGGATTCGAGCCCGAACAGCGATTTGACAAGTCCGTCGATCTCCTCGGAGGCGTCCTGGGCATTGCTGCCGAGTTCCTTGGTCGCGCTGGCGGCCTGTTTCGTCGAAGACGCGGCGCCGCTTGCCTTGCTGTCGAGTTCGTCCAGTGCCTTGGATTTGTCCTTGGCTCCCTTCGTCCCCTGCTGGTAGGCGGTGGTCAGGGCCGACAAGCCGTCGCGCAGCGCGGTGGCCTTGTGTGATCCGCTGCCGAGGCTGGAGCCGAGTTTGTCGGCCGCGTCGTTGACCTGTCTGATGGCGGACTTGTTGCCTTCGGCGGCCTTGGTCATAGTGGTGATGCTGATGCCGGCCTCACTCATCACGTCGGTCAGTTTCTTCGAGCCGGTGATCCCCTGCTCGATTGCGCTGAGCCATCCCGGTTCGCCGTGGAATGTGCCGACGTCCATGTTCTGCAGTTGGTTGACCAGCGCCTCGTGGATGGCGCTGGCGCCGCTGGCCGCGGCGGACTGCACTTCCTGCACGGCCTGTTTGGTGTTCTGGGCCGCGGTCATGAATCCGGTGAGTGCGGTGGTGGCTATGCCGAGGGCGATGCCCCACGGGCCTCCCATGAGCGAGATGAGTCCGTCGGCGACATTGTGGAATCCTTTGGAGCGGAGTGTGGCGGAGTCTTCGGCGGTGCCGAACCGTTCGAGTTGTTCCTGCGCGCTCAGGCCGCTCGCGCGGAACATTTCGAAGGCGGTCTGTGCGGAGCTGAGCGCGGTCTTGACGCGTTGGATCGGGTCGATGGCCAGGCCGATGTTGTTGGCCATGGTGCTGGTGCTGCCGTTGAGGCTGCTGGCGGCCTTGTGGACGCCGAGCATGATGCCGGACAGGGCGGTCATGACGACGATGGCCTGCTGCACGCCGGCCGGCAGATCACCGAAGCCGGTGATGAGGTCGGTCAGGCCTTGCGTGAGCTTGCGGAGCGGCCCCTGCGCACCCTCGCCGATCTTGGTCATGGCGGACTGGGTGGCGGACTCCAGCATCTTGAGGTCGCCCTTGAGATTGTTGGTCTTGTTGGACGCCTGCTGCGCGGCGAAGCCGCTGTCGGAGACGGCCTTGGTCCAGTCCTCGACGCCCTTCTTTCCGGCGTCCATGATGATGCCGGCGCCCTTGATGGCATACGAGCCGAAGATGGTGGCCTCGGCCTGCTGGCGTTGCTGGTCGGTGAGGCTGCCGAGCTTGTCGTGCAGCTGGCCGGCGAGGTTGGCCATGCCGACGAATTTGCCGGAGGCGTCGTGGGTGCTGATGCCGAGTTCTTTCATGGTGCCTTCGGCGTCGCTTGCAGGGTGCGCGAGTCGCATGAGCATGGAGTTGAGCTGTGTGCCGGCCTCGGCGCCGACGATGCCGTTCTGGGCGAAGAGTCCGAGTATGCCGACGGTCTCCTGCAAATTCATGCCAAACGAGTTCGCCATGACGCCGCAGTTGTTGAGTGCTTCGCCGAAGTCGCTCACGTCGCCCACGGCCTTGTCCGCGCCGGCGGCCAAGGCGTCGGCGGTGGACGTGGCGTCCTTGCCGGACAGGTGAAACATCGTCAAGGCCTGCGACATGTATTCCGCGGCGTCGCCCACGTCCATCTGTCCCGCGGCGGCCAGATTCAATGATGCGGTCAAACCGCCGGAGAGGATGTCGGATACGCTCATGCCGGCCTTGGCCAAATCGTTGATGGCGCCGGCGGATTCCGACGCCGTGTAGACGGTGGAGGCGCCGGCCTGCAGGGCGGCTTCGCGGAGTTGGCCGAGCTGTGCCGTGGTGGCGCCGGAGTTGGCCTGCACGGTCGACATTTGTTCGTCGAAGTCTGCGGCCATCTTGATGGATGCGACGCCGAACGCGGCGGCGGCCAGTCCGGCGGCGGTCAGGCCGCTGGTGACGAGCGCGCTCTTGCGGCCGGTGTTCTCCATGCCGGACGCGACGCTGCGCGCGGTGCTGCCCGCGCGGGTCATGGACGCCTCGTAGGAGGCGGTGTCGGCCATCAGTCGGATGACGATGTTCTGGTTCGCGGCCATGAATCCTCCTTCGTGTCAGTCAGTGAGGTGCGCCACCAGCGCGTTGCGCGCCGGACTGGTCTTGTTCGAGTCCTGCCATTGGCGCATCGATTCCTGCATGTGCGCCGTGGCCCAGCAGATGCTGACGTCCGCGTGCAGGCCGAATTCGGCCTCCGGCGTCTGGCAGACGCTGCGGGGCAGTCCGCACAGCGGGCACAGCCCCGCCTCGTAGTCGGCGAGGGCGCGCATCCATTCGCGTTCGGTCTCATCCCATTCGACTTCTGGGCGGTAGCCGATGATGCGTTTGCGGCTGTCGCGCAGGACCTCGTATGTGGGTTCCCACCCCATCCAGCGTTTGTAGCTGATGCCGAGTTGTCGGCAGAGTCTGAGGTCCTTGACTAGCTGTGGAGCACTTTCGAGGCTAGGTCGAATGCGGCTTTTGGGTCTGCGGCGGTTCCGTTGAGTTCGGCGATGGCCTGCCAGATCGGCGTGAATTGGCCGTCGGTGAGCTGGTCGAAGAGTTCGCGGAGCGCGTCCTTGGTGAGGTCGGCTGGATCCGCGGGCTTGCCGCCTATGTTGGCGGATTCGAGCATCTGCGGCAGGGCGTCGGCCGCGGTGCCGAACATGTCGCGTGTGCCCGCGGCGTTGCCTGCGGTGACGGTGTTGGCGGCGAGCGTCTGCGCCCACTTGCTGACCGGCATGGCGCGCAGGGTCAGGGTGAGCGTGCTGTCTTTGGCTTGGTTTTTGAGTTCTTCTATGCGTTTCGCGGTGCGTTTTGCCGCGGTGTTGGTTCCGGCTTCGGTGACCTGTTCGGCGGTCAGCTCGCGGGAGAGCTGGTCCCCGAGCGCGGCGATGCGTTCGGCGAGTTCCTGGTCGAGGATGATTTCGACCTGCTTGGTCTTGCGTGTCACTTTGAGCATGTTCGTTCCTTTGCGCTGAGAGTGGTGTCGTTCCTTTGCCGTGGCTTGTCAAGGGGTTCCCGCGCCGGCGAAAGGGACGAAAAATCCGGCGCGGGAAGATCGGTTCAGGCGACCTTCACGTTCTCGGCCCAGCCGGGGGCCTTGACGGTGAAGTTGACCTTGCTGCGGAGCACGGTGTTCGCGGCGATGGCGTCCTTGGCGCTCATGCCGATGCGCGCCGAGTAGACGTTGACGATGTCGCCGGTGACGAAGGTGCTGTCGGTGTCCTTGCCGTAGCGGCGGACGAAGTAGCCTTCGGCGCCCTCCTTGAGGGTTTCCATGGCCGCGTTCTGATTCGAGTGCTCCGTGTTGGTGTTGTCGATGACCTCGACGGACGGGCCGGAGATCTTCTTGCGGCCAGGATTCTCATAATCCATCGAGCTGTTCTCGCGCTGGTCACTGATCGTGTCCTGCGACGGAGAGCAGCTCCAGCCGCCCAGGGTCACATAGTTGGACAGATCGGTGCCGTTCGAGATCTCGGCGGCGGTCGGATGGTTGATGTCCTTGATGGACGGCACCCAGATCGTGTTGACCTTGCCGTCCGCCGGAGTGGACGGGATCTCCGTGCCAAGATTGAGGACCATTTTTAGCTCCTTATGATTAAACCCCTCACGGCTTCAGCCGAAAGGGGTTGGAATGTTTGTTCCTGGTCACAGGCGTGACCAGTTGAATTTGTAGGTGATGAGGCGGCACTGGTACAGGAGCGCCGTCTCCTCGGCGGTGAGTCCGGCCGCGTACGCGCCGGAGTCGGAGAACAGGGTGAGACAGCCGGTGTCGAAGCCATTGGCGACGAACCGCTTGCCGGTCAGGCCGGGGACCATGAGGTCGTCCGCGATGACATTGACGGAATCAACGGTGGTGCTCACGATGCGCACCTGCAATGTGCCGATGCCGCCATGCGGTCGCTGCGTCTCACCGACGAGATGGCCGTTGGTGGTCACCGTCTCGATGATCCACGGCGGCTTGTCCGTCGGCTTCGGCGCGGTCTGCCGATACACTTTCCAGCCTTTTGCGGGCTGTGGGATGTGGTCGAGGATGGTGTCAGTCAGCGTCATGATCGACGTCATTCAGACCACCTCCACGGCAGCTTTGGCCACGTGTTCGGCGAGCTTCGGCAGTTCCTTTTCGCCGTGCTCGTAGAATTCGTGCGTTCCGCCACCTTTTGCGGTGCCGAAGAAGGCGATGTTGGCGAGGCTGCCGGCGCCGCCCTTCGAAGGACCAATCTCGGCTGTGATGCGCCCGGCGGACTCCTGCACCTCGTAAGAGATCGGTATGCGGCGTATCGCCTTGTTGCCTGAGCCGGAGAGGTCTTCGCGGATGTCATTCTTGACGTTCTGCGCGCCTTTCTTCACGACCATGGTGATGGCCGCGCGTCGGGCGACACCTTTGGCGAGCAGCTTGTCGGCGAAGGCGGTCAGCTCGGACGCGTCGAACAGGCTTGTGGCGTTCATGCGTCCTCCTTCACATTCCACCTGCAGGCGGTAGCATGGCTCTTCTCGCTTTGCGGGGAGATGAGACGAAACCGTCTGCCTTTGAGCAATGGGTTGGCGGATTCGGTGATCTCCGCGACGTCTCCGGCGCGCAGGCCGTCGGTGCCGAAGGGAAAGTGCATGTACAGCGACCAGACGAGGCTTACGGCGCCCATGTTCTGGGCGGCGCTGCCTTCGGTCTGTTCGCTGGCGAGGCCGCCGCTGGTCTGCACCTTGCAGCGGCCTTCATACACCTTCTCCGTGCCAGTGTTCGGCAGTCCCGTGCCAGGATCCGTAGTGGACTCGCCGGGGCGCGTTACCATGCACAGGTCAGTCATCAGATTCTCCGCGTCGGAGCGCGCCTTGGCGAGGAACGCTTCGCTGATTCTCATCGGAACACCCCAATCGAAGCGACGTTCGCGCCGAAACGGTTGCGCAGGCTGCGTCTGGTCGATTCTGGCAGCGTGGTCGCGTCCAGAGAGCCCTCCTGCTGCGTGTAGCCGACCTGTGCGTCGTCCAGACGCTCGTAGCTGACGCCGAAGTGGGCACCGGGCCCGCCGTCGGAAAGCTGATGCAGTCCGGCGGCGACATACGAGCAGACCAGTCTGACCACATCCTCCGGCACGGGATCCCAGCCACCGGTGAAGGTGACAGTCACTGTCGACGGGATGCCGCCGAACGGGCTCCACGGTTCGTCGCGGTAGAGCGACGAGCCGAACAGCTTCCACCCGTCGGCGGGCTTGCCGTCGACGAGCACCTTGGACACGCCGCGCACCGCCTTGCAGGGCAGGTCGAGCTTCCTGGACTGTTCTCCGGGAAGGTCGACCGTCCATTCGCCGCGGGTGATGGGACAGCCTGCTGCGTCGCGCACGGCCGCAGACACCGAGTCGAGCAGGCCGAGCGCGATGTTGTTGTCCGGCACGTCGATGCCGTACCGTTGCAGGTCGGCCAGTGTGGCCAGTGCCGTCATGCTCATTCAGCGCCTCCGATCATCAGGCGGCCGTTTCGGGTCACTTGCTCTTCTTGCCGGTGTCCTCCGTGGTGTCGGAGTCCGTGTTTTCCTCGTCCACGACGGGCTGTGGCGCGGCCTGCAGGCTCTGCACCTAGTCGGCGGCGAGGGTCAGGGTGATCTTGGTCAGGCATTCGGGGCGGACCACTAGGCCGCCGTACAGGTCAAGTCCGCGGACCATGTCCGCGAAGTCGTCCTGCATGCGCATTGCCTCTACCTTGTTGACTTGCTGGGCGAAGGTGGTGGCCGCGTTGGTGCCGGCGATGATGGACTGCTCGGACGGCTTGCCGGACACGGTCGGAACATTGTTGGATTCCACGACCGTGAAACCGCTGACGGAGCCGACCACGCCATTGAGCAGCGTGTTGTGGCCAGCCTCGGTGCCTTCGATGAAGCGGGAATCCTGCAGCAGGAGCGCGTAGAAGTCGGGGCTGACGACGATCCAGCGTCCCTCGGTCGGCACGTTCTGCTTGTCGAGCTGCTTACGTGCTTCGACGACCGCAAGATACGCGTCGGACGGAGTGGTGACAGAAATGGTCTTCGCCGGAGCCGTGGCCGCCTTGTCCATCAGGCCGGAAATGTACTTCTCGACGTTCAAGGCCATGTTGTAGGCGGCGGAGTTCGTGAAGTTGCCGGTCAGGTCGGCCTTCGCCTGCACCTTGTCGAGGTCGTTGACCTTGAAGGCGAAGTAGTCGGACTGGTCGATGGTGAGCGTGCCCTTGTTCGCATCGGTTACTGCGTCGACGGTGATGTTGGTGCCGCGGGTGTACTTCTTCACGGTCACGTCGTCGTATCCGGTGATGTGGACGGTGTCGCCGGCCTCGCGGATGTCGCCCTCATAATCGCGGTTGCACAGGCTCGGGAAGACGAGCTTCGCGCGCAGGGCTTCGAGGATGCTGGCGGACCAGACCTCGGGAATGAAATTGGTGATTGCCATTGCTGGCCTCCTTACTTGTTCTGGCGGCCTGCGAGCAGGTCATCCAGGCGGCCCTTGCGGCGCGCCTCCTCGATCTGCCTTGAGGTCATGTTCTTCAGGTCGTCCCTGGTGAGCTGTCCCGCGGAATGATCTCCATCGCGGGCGCCTGACGGCGGGATGATTCCGTTCAGGCCAGCCTTGTTCCCGCCTTGCGCGAGATACGGGTGTGCCGAGACCAGGGCGTCGATCTTGTCGCTGATGGCCTGCTGGTCGTATCCGCCCTGATCGTCTGCGGTCAGGTCGGAGAAGTCGATGAGTTTCAGGGCGTCGCCGGGGTCGATGAGCCTGCCGGTGGCGGCTGCGGTGACGTTGGCCTGGAGGACGCGTTTCTGCAGTCCGGCGATGGTGGCCTGGGCGGCGTCGAATTCCTCGCCGCGCTTCTGCCATTCGGCGACCTGCTTCTCGAGGTCGTCGACGCGGTCGGCCTTCTCGTAGGCGGCCTTGAGCTTCGCCTCGAGATCACCGTTGACCTTCTTCTGGCCGAGGAACTTGTCGTGCCAGTCGACGGGCGGCTCCTGTGCGCCAGGAGCATTGGTGTTCGGATCCTGCTGCTGTCCATCGGACATGGTGTTTCCTTTCATTCGGTGTATTTTTCGCCGTTGCTGGAAAGCCACCGGCGATACGAGTTCTCCGCCCTGGCCAGCACGTCAGGCGTGACCGGCGATCCCGGCTGGTACGGGTTGCGGCCGGCGAGCGCGGCTTCGTAGCGGAGTCGTGCGTTCTGGAGGCGCTTCTGCGCCGCGGTCAGCTCCTCATGCCGCCCCTGACGCCATTCGTTGTTGCGGAGCCATTGCTGGCGGCGGAGTTCCGGCACCTGCTCGCGCCACTTGTCGGGCAGGATGTAGCCTTCGCGCTTCAAAAGCTCGATGGTCTGTTCGCGCGGGAGGTTGAAGCTGTAGATGCCTTCGGGCGTGAGCCTGCGCCGCTGCCTTTGTCCGTATTGGTATCGGCGGATCATGCGGCTCCACCCATAGCGGCCAGTGCCTTCGGACGTGGTCATATGGACATTGCCGCGGCCGATTGGCCGCATGCCGCGGTGCGCGTTGACGACCTGGTAGATGTCGGCGCCGTCTCTGATGGCCTGCGCGTCGGCATGCCCGAAGACCTTATCCTGCTCCTCTTCGCTCATATTGTTGAAGCGGTCCATCGGACTGGTGATCCAGCCTTGTTTCTCGGCCTTTTCCTTGCCTTTGCAGGGGATGGTGCGGCCGTGGCATTTCGGATGGCGAAGGAAGTCGTTGTTGTGCCGGAAGTATTTTCCGGCGAGTATGGCGCATCGTGGGCAGCAGTCGGGTGATTCGACACGCACGTAGCCGACGACTGCCCTTTGGGTGATGCTGACGCCCATCGCACTGATGGATGTGTCCTCGATGGCCTGCATGGCCATCTGACGGAGCGTCGCGCGACCGGCCATCATGGCATCGGATTCACCCATGCCTGACTTGATGGCCGACAAAGTGCGCGTCACCGGGATGTCGAAATACGATCCGAGGTCGATGCCGCTCGGCGCGAAGCCGGTCCCGAATGCGAGAGGATTCGCGATGCCGCCATCGGGACGCACGTAATCGCCCTGTTCGGCGAGCATCAGCGTGGATGAATCCATCGCGTCGGCGGCGGCGCGCGTCTGCAGGGTGGCGAAGAGCGTCAGGAAGTCGGCATTCGTCCGATTCCAGCTGTCACGCACCCGTCGCGGATCCACGCCCTTCCACGTTTTGTCCGCCGCCTTCACGGCCAGCAGGCATAGTCTGGCCAGGGTGTTCCGACTGTCCGACAGGCTCTCCAGCGTCACCGTCATCAGATGCACCTCCGACCTGTAGGCTGCGGGCTATCTCCGCCATCTCCGGATCGTGGTTCTCGTCGTCCACCATGCGCATGATGCGTTTGATGTCCTCCGGACTCTGGCCCATTTGTTCGGCTATCCACTGCAAGGGGTATCCGAGCTGCTTGTATTTGAGCATCGCGTCGGCCATCAACGCCTCGGACCGGTATTGCGGGGTGGCGAAAACGACTTTGGAGTCCTCGAGGATGCGGGCGGATTCCTCGTCGTCCTCGAGCATCATGGCCATCACGCAAAGCTCGCGCACCGGCTGACGCATGAAACCGATGCGCTCCAGCGTCTTGCTGACCAATCCAGCTTCGGCGACCTCGTAGCCAGTGGCCGGCACCTCCGCGTTCGTCAACAGATAATGGCCAGGCGTGCGTGTCTCGGCAGCGATGTGCTCGACGGCTTTTTGGATGATCGGCAGGAACGCCTGCAGGTTGCTGGCGGTCCATTCCCCAATCGACACGTTGTCGCCGGTGATCTGCATGATGCGCTCCATGACCTGCTTGTCGAGATTCACTGGACGCTCGCCGACCTGCTCTCCGGTGTTCCGGTCGAAAACCGGTTCAGACAGGGAGTCGCCGCCGAGTATCACCCTCGCCGGCATGGACGCGAAGTCCAGGGCGTTGAGCGTGTAGGCCCAGCAGACGTTGACGGCGTCCTGCATGGATTCGACCTGCTCGACGTCGCTGATGGGCAGGTTGTCCAGAAGCATCTGATTACGGAATTCGACCAATGGCACTCGGCCGAGTGGGTTCGCGCGCGCCGAATCCGGAACGAACCGCCAGCCTTCAACGCCGGGCGGCAGACGGTTGAGCTCGTCATCGCCGCCGGCACGCACGCGCACCACGTCGAACACCAGATCCGGCAGCAGCAGCGTGCCGAACTCGTGCTCCTCGTCGCATCGAACCAGCAGCCCGGCATCAACCTCGCCTGTAAGCGGGTCGTAGTGCACTGCCGCGCTGTCGGGGTGTTCGAAGCTGATTCGCGCCCTGCCGTCCGGCATCGAGGTCACCAGGCCGAACGCACGTCCGGTCGTGGTCATCATCAGAGCCGTCTCCTGCAGTTTGCGGTCGCAGTCATTCCGCTCCCACACGCGCATGACATGCGAGTCGAGCTCACTGTCGTCGTATGGGATGAAGCCTCTGAAATGGATGCGCTCGACCGGCGCCTGCGCCACCGGCAGGCACCAGTTGTCGGCGAAACCGGAGAACCGGTCAGCCATGTAGCGTTTGAATTCGTCGGACGCGAATTTCAGTGTGCCGCGCTTGCCACGCACATAATCCGTATGCTTCCTGATGTCCGGCCGACGGTTCTCGATCTTCAAGGCGAGAAGATTCGCCATGCGATTCACGTCATCGGCGGTACGAATCATTTAGAACCCCCTCGTAGTAGAACCAGTCAACAAGTACGCCTTGCGTTTCCTACCCCAACCGGCGGCACGTGCATCACATGCCGCCTCATGCGCCAGCACGCACGTCACCGCCGCGTCTATCTTCCTCGTCTGCTTCGGCTTGCCGAGCCCGTACCGTTCGCCGGACTTGGCGAAGCGGCGCGCGTTGCGCATATGCGTGATGGTTATCGGGCATCCATCCTGCGTGATCTCATGATGCTGCAGATCGGACTCGAAGCGTTTCAAGGCCTCCCATACGGCGGTGATGCGGCTCGAGCCGCTCATCGCCCAGGGAATGAACTTCTTCGGGCCGTACCGCATGTCCCATGCCTCGATCTGCGATTCCCACGACACCTCGTCGCGGAAACCGGGGTCGCAGTAGGCGCGGATTATCCGGTATCGGTCGTTGAGCTCGTCCATCGCGGCGTTGACCTCGCTGCGGGGAATCCTGCCGCCCCACGAGTTCGGATTCCAGATGGTGGGGCGCCTGTCCTCGCCGTAGCGCGGCGTGAAGATGAATCCGTCCTTGGTTTCGGCCTTGATGCACGTCCAGTCGTCGTTCTCCGAGCCGTCGAACCCAAGACACACCTCGGTGCCCTTCGGCGGGTTCTCAAGCCAAAGCTCATGCTCCTGCATAACACGACTCCCACAATCCGTCCTCGAGCCAAGCGCCGCCTCCCTGCACCATGCGGTTGCCGAAGAAGCGTTCCGCCTGTGCCGGGTCCTTCTCCATGAGCGCCTCGGCCTCCGCCTCGACGGAGTCCAAGGGCACCCATGGACTGCCGGCGTAGACCCATTCAAGGATCTTGCGGCGTTCGCGCCGGTTGTTGAAGCTGTATGGTGTGCCGTCCTTGTGCCGCAGGTCGGGGTTCAAGTCGGGGTTGCGGTAGAAGATCCACACGTCCTTGCTGGCAGATTCGAACTGCTGCTGGGCATAGGAATTTTCGCCGGGGTCGTAGGCGTTGGTCCAGAAGTGCGTCCTGCCGCCCATGCCTGCGGCGCCGCGGCGTTGGGTGTCGGCCACGTCGAGCATGCCGTTGGATTTGGTGTACAGTCCGGCCTCGTCCTGTTCAGCATCGCTGATCGGGTTGCCCAGACGGCTCGTGGCCGAGGCGGTCACCACGTCGATGCGGTCGAGGTCAAGATCGTCATCGTCCAAGTTAATTCCGGGGCGCAGGATGCGGATGAAGCCCTCGCGCACTTTGAGCAGGTGCTTCAACGGGCCGAGCCGGATCATCGCGACCAGTGGACGGTAGGCGTTGCGCACCTGGTCCTCGGAATTCGCGGTCAGCTGGATGAGTGGCGAAGGGTGACGCATGCCCTTCGGTTCGCCCGGATTGTAGCGGTAGACCCATCCGCAGGGGCAGCCGTTGTCGGAGCAACGGTACACGTCGCCGGGCTTCGCCCAACCGGCGAACACGACTGGACCGCAGGCCTCGAGAATGGCGCACGACGCCTCGGTCGGCCCCTTGCCGGTCTTCTGAGGTCCTATGCAGCCGGTCAGACGGTACTGGAAGGCCTGGTTGAGGACGAGCGGATTGTCCACCGTGACCTCCTCGGGAGGCACGAATTCCGCGTCCTCGCGCACCCTCCAACGGTGGGCTGCGTACCAGAATTGCCAATCGGACCAGCAGAATGGCTTGCCGCGGAGGATGCCGTCGGGCTGGCGCACATGCCTCCGCACCCACGCGTCCTGCAGGTCGGCCAATGTCGGGAAGTCGATGATCCAATCGTCGGCCATGTCACGCCCTCAGGCGGCGCGGGAACTGGACGATCTTGGTGTCCATGCCGCTCTCGGTGGCCTCCGCGTCCGTGGCGGGCACCTCGTGGGCGGCCATGTCGACGTTGTCCTCAGAGATCTTCCAGCCGAGCGCCTGCAATCCGGCCTCGGACAGGCCGATGCGGTCCTCGAGCCTGATCTTCACGGCCACGTCAGCGGCCTTCGCCAACGAGCTCTCGCAGATGACGCATTCACGGACATATGATGCGATCTGATAATGCAGATACCGAAGCTGCGGCTGTTTCCACGCGCGTGCCTGCGGCAGACGCCACAGCTGTTTCCACAGTTCGGCCTCGCGGGCGTTCCAGGACTCCGAACCGGCGGTGTCCTCGACCCATTCCTGCGACTCCTTGTCGAAATCGCGAAGCACATACGGCGGCAGCGGGAACTTCGGCGGCCTCCCCTTGTATTCTGTGTTGGGCAGGCTGCGCAGAGTGTATCCCCTGCGTTCGCTCGCTCCGCTCGACGGATCGGGCATCGGGCCGGATCTGACGCGTTTTCCTCCTCTTGGCATGTCTCCTCCATCGTCGGACGGCCTTGCGTCGTTCCTTCGCTGTGGGCGGCCGGGCCTTTCGCC
>ERZ808259.321-NODE-321-length-23999-cov-135.567491_pt1 | contig 23999 bp, 30 predicted proteins | sample MGYA00521279_ERZ808259 | MGnify/ENA primary metagenome ERZ808259 (study PRJEB31516, sample SAMN03275586) | gut metagenome | biome: mammalia-associated habitat; material: feces | host: Papio cynocephalus | place: Kenya | collected 2012-07-27 ... | reverse complement strand
TATAATCGGCAAAACGAAAGGTGCACTTTTTGCAAAACGAAAGGTGCACGAAAAAATCAAACTGTATAGTAATAGAAGCGGACATCAATTCGGTGTCCGTTTCTATTGTGTCGATGTGCCTTTGAGTATGTTTTTTTGAGTTCAAACGCTATTCAAATACTGATTGAACACCATTTGAAACCCTCATAAACACGTGTCAGAAAAATGCGTTTTTACTACGTTTTTCATTCTGAAAACTTGCAAATACCGCTTTTTAGTACTTTTGTAGTGTATCAAACAGTTGTCTTGCAACTACACATTGAGTACGAACTTGACGTCTTTTTCGCCTTGCAAGAGACGGAAAGTGTTGAGGAGGTTGCTTTCGTAGATGTGTACGTTGCCCAAAAACAAGGTGATGGACTTCAAAGGCAGTTCTATCTCACGCGCCATCAAATAAAGGTGGTAGATGTCCGACGGCAAGCCCAGACTGGCATCGCTGCTGCGTTGGTAGGCAGAAACAATCACGCCGCCGTCCTCTATCTGGAATTGCACCAACGACAGGCATGGTTGCTGGTTGGTCTCCGCACCCGTCTCACCGAGAAACAGCACATAGTTCTTGCTGCTTTTCTTTTCCGTTTTGATTTTCTCCACGAGTGCCGGCAGTTTCCGGAAATAGGTCGGGTAACTGTTGTGCAGTGTATCTCCGCAATAATCCCACCACGTAATACCCTCGGCGCGATACCGCTCCGTGGAGGTGATGCCGGCTTCAAACATTTGGAGTTCGGTGCGGAGTTTCTTGCGGGCGATGCCGTGCGTCTCGAAGATGTCAAGCAGGTCGGCGGGCGTGAGATGCAGGACTTGATTGGTGAGATACTTGATAGAACCTTTCTTGTTGGTTTGCAGTTTGCCCTCGGACATGATACGCGAGAGGGTCTCATAATACTTGTTCATAACTATGCGGTGGTTTGGTGGTAAGTAATGGGTTGCATTTGGGTGTTGCTCCCGGCATCAATGTGGCGATAGAGCATGATGTCGGTATAGCGGGAGTTGTAGTTGAGGTTCGTGGTCTGCTCGATACGGGTTGCACCGCAGAACGGGTTGGCAAGACGGTGTTCCCTGTCAAGCCACGCACAGAGTTCGACGATACTGCTTTTGTTTGAGGTGAAATAGAAATAGTTGGTGCCGTTGAGGGTGTGCAGCACATCGAGGTAGTCGGACAGCCGCCAATATCCCTCGTAGGTGAGTGCCTGCGTGGAGAGGTAGGGCGGGTCAATGAGGAAGCAGACATCGGGTGTGTGAACATACTCGGCGAAGAGTTCGCGGTAGTCTTTGCGGGTGACGGTGAGTCCGTCGAGGTAGCCGTCTGCATTGAAATCGCTGAGACGGACGGTGTTGTAGAGGTGCTCTTTGCGGAGTGCGGCAAGATTGGTGACGTAGTTGCTGCTGAAAAGGATTGAAGCCGAGAGGGAGATGTAGTCCACGAAGCCTGCGCAGTCGTAGCGGGCTATCGCGTCCAGTATGCGGGTGCGGTAGGGCTCGACGATACGTTTGTTGCGCGGGTAGTCGCAGAGAATAGTGCGCAGTTCGGCAAGGAGGGCATTGGTGGCGGGGATAGCCGCAAGACGCCCAGTGTAGTTGTCGAAATCGTTGTAGATGACGCGGGCATCGGGACGGACGGTGTGCGTGAAATGGGACAGCAAACCGCTGCCGCCAAAGAGGTCAACGAAAGTGGTGCAATCGCCGAACTCGTTGCGGAGTGCGGTTTTGAACGGGGCGTTCCAACGGCGTTTCTGCCCCATAAACGGTAGCGGGGCTTGGGTGTAAATCTTGCTCATAAATGCTTGTTTGTTTGGTTGTTTAAGAAAAAAGTTGTAATTTTGTGTGCTCTCTGATATTCCACCTTACATCTATTAAGGTAATAACATACAATATCAATCGCTATGTGGTGATGGCGGATTGGATATAACAAAGCGAAAGCCCCGCTCTGTGGAACGAACATATCGTTCTCGGTAGCGGGGCTTTCGCTGGTAAGTGTGCATTCCAAAAGGTCAGAGAGTTGGTCTGCACAGTCGAGGGCGTTTTTCGTGCCCAGCGGCAAGCAAAGGATATTTCAAAAGAGTTCTTACATATTGTTGGTGCTTAAATGGTTTAACTGTTCTCTTTCACCTCTTCAAAAGTCAGCACCCGTGTCTCATAAGGGTCTTCGGCATCGGGGTATTTGTCCTCGAAGAGGCAATAAGTATGACCATAATATACGTTGTTTGTAGGGTTAAAAATATCAAACTGCACAATATACTCCGTTTGATTGGTCGTGCTGTCAGTCGTCTCTGATACTATCGTAGCACCGTTTGTAACCTGCAACTCCCCATTGGTACAAACAACCCGTTGCCTGTTGTCATACGCATAATACCTCTCAGACACAACGGTTATGTAAAAAGACGCATTCTGACTGACCACTATCCGGCACTTTATCAGCGGGGTTGTAACGTAGTTCTTGTGAACGGACTTGCTCGGCTTCCAATCTATGTGGTTTGCAGGCGTTTCTAAGCCAAAAGTGAGACGTCCGTTCTGCCACAGACTGTTATTCCCGCTGTCACACAGCAGCACTTTGTGCGTAGCGTAGTTGTCCCGTGTCTCTTGCAGTCCGAATGTCGGTGTGTGTATCTTGCACAACTGCGGGTATTCATACAAATTCTCGTCTTTTACTATTTGGGCTATCTTCTCATAATAAGCCGCCTTGTCGGATATGACCGTTCCGTCCTCGAAATGCACCTCTACCTGTGCGGCTTTGATAGACCAACTGTTGATACCGTCATTGACCCATTTTTTTGAATACTTTTGTTGCCTGTTGATAGAGGCATTGACTTTGACGACACCGTCCGTTTCCAATGCCAAATCGCCTGTGGTGGTATCAAAAGTATAGCCGGTGAGGTCATAGTCGCCTGTCGATTTCCATAGTTGGTATTGTTTAATCGCACGCGTAAAGCCGTCTATGCCTCCAATTTTCTCTGTGAAAACCTTGTTGCTATAACACCAAAGCGTACTTAACTTGGGGATACTGCTTACATCAAGCGAGGATAGTTGGTTGTTGTAGCAGTTCAGCGTAACCAGTGCATGGTTGTTGCTTACATTAAGTGTGGATAGTTGGTTACTGGAGCAGTCCAGCGTAACCAGTGCAGGGTTGTTGCTTACATCAAGTGTGGACAGTTGGTTACTGGAGCAGTTCAGCGTAACCAGTGCAGGGTTGTTGCTTACATCAAGTGTGGACAGTTGGTTTCTGTAGCAGTTCAGCGTAACCAGCGCAGGGTTGTTGTTTACATTAAGTGTGGATAGTTGGTTACTGGAGCAAGACAGCGTAACCAGTGCAGGGTTGTTGCTTACGTCAAGCGAGGACAGTTGGCAACTTTCACTTATTAAGGATGCCAGTTTTGGATTACGACTGCAATCCAATGAGGTTAAAAGGTTTCTGCCACAATTCAAATGGGTTAACGTATGGCATTTGCTGACATCCAAAGAGGTTAGTTTATTGGCTGTACATACCAATGTAGCCAGTTTAGTACACCGACTGACATCTAAGATGCCAAGATTATTGTCGTGGCATCTTAAATCATTCAACTCGGATTGCTCAGAAACATCCAATGAGGTCATTCCTATATAGGTACAACCTAAGTACGACAATAATCCTGTAATAGTCACGGTTATCTCACGTACCGTACTTGCCGCGAGATATGTGTGTTTTGTTGTAGCACCACTTGGTCTCATATCAAAATTGCCATCTCCCCAATCAATCAAATGCGTCTTCCAACCATTTGCCATTATTGCACCAACACTTATTGTTTTTTCCGTATCGGCGGGAATGGCAAACTTGAATGTGGTAGTCGGTCTGTTTGCACTCATCATCGCTCTCCGGCGCAGCAGCAACTCATTCATACCCGCCTCCTTTCCTGTTGAAATTCGGCAAGTTAAGCGATGTTAATCTATTTTTACCCCCCCGTTAAGGGTTGTAAAATTTAATAATCCATCATCTGTCATCATAATACTTTCGTCTATATCTTTTTCTTATTACTCCGTTTTACAAAATACACCCCCTCGCTTGCCCTCAGTGCCGCGCTCTGCTTGAGCAGCCACACCCCGCCCTCCAGCATGTCCGGACCGTCCATACGTTTCTGTTTCGGGCTGACGTTCCGCATCTGCGCTTTCATACGCTGCATATCGGGGTCGCCCGACTCGTCCGCATTGAAAACAAGCAACCCCGCACGGTTCAGGGGCTCCAGCGTACCCTCGATACGGGTGTATTTGTCTTTCTTGTCCCGTGTGTCCGGCACCACCGGCAGCAACGCCCCGCGACGGTGCGACTCCGCGAAGATGGCGGGCTGAAGCACCTGCTCATAGAACGGCGCTTGCAGACTGTTGTTCTCTATCCATACCCGCACATTCTCCCCGCCGTGCTGCACCGACCAGTCGTACAGGTCGAACAACGCGCCCACGAAATGCGCCGTGGACATCGTATCCACACGCACCTTGCATACGTAGAATGTCAGTCCGCTCATCGCTATCACACCCACCGCCTTGCAACTCCCCTGCGATACATCCCTGTTGCTCGTCGCAGGGTCGGCATATACCAGCACCTTGCAGCGTTTGAGCGGAGGCACCTTTCCCTCGTGCAACTCCTTGAATACCACGCCGCCGTCCATCGGATTGTTGAAATACTCTTTCTGCGCCGACTCGTAACTGATGGTCTGCAGAACGCGGTCGATGTCCTCTTCCGTGTTCTTTTCCGGCCACGATGACCTGCCTTGCTTGTCGCGTATGTTCACGATGTCGAACTTGTCGCAGAATGTCGAGTCGCCAAGGTATTTCACCATACAGTTGTCCGAGATGATATTCCCGTTCACCAGTATGCGCGTCGGTGTCGATATGGAGCGCGTTGGTATCAGGGCCTGCTCCATCCACTTGATTTTCTTGCGCATCGTGTCCTCGTTCAGGCACTCTTCATCCGTGTCGAAATCGTCTATCAGGATAAAGTCCGGACGCTTCTCGTTGTTGCGGGTTCCACGCGGCGACTCGCCCCAACCGAGGGCACGGAACGAACAGCCGGAACGGAGGACAAATTTGTCTTCTTTCCACTGCCCAAGGTTTTTCTGTATGCCGTAGTCCTGTTCCACGCGGTTGTTGGCTTCAAAGAACGCTTTGAACGGAGCCAGAAGCAGCGTGGCATTGTCGTGGCTGTTGGAAACAAGAAGCACGTTGTGGATTTTACCTGTCAAGGCTAATTTGGAAACTTCCATCATCGAGCGGGCGGACTTTGCCAACTCGCGCGACCAGGCACGCACCTCAAACCATTCCGCGTGGGCGAACAGACGGCGCGTGGCAGCCTTATGAAAGGCAGCGGGTTCGGCGGTGCAGAAATTCGGGAAATAGTATTTGAACCACGCCTCATTGTCTTTCTCCAACTTGCTTTTCCTTACCACCCGCTCGCCTTGGCTCTCACGCGTGTTGATGGGCGTGGCATTGCGGAAGTTGTCGCAATAGCGTTGAAAGGCTTCCAGATACTCGCGGTCGGTGGCTTTGCCTAATTTTGTTGCCATTTCTGTTTGTCGATGAGTTCGTTGATGAATGCCTGAAACAGGTCAACCACTTTCTGCGCCAACTCTATGTCTATCGGCTTGAGGAAATCGCAAAAATCAATGGCTATCTGCGTGGTCTGGGCGATGGAGTATTTCGATTCCAACTCCTTGATGTCGGTGATAAGTTTGCGCCGGGCATCGGCTTCTTTGGAAGAGGCTACTTTGTACCCCTCTTTTTCTTTAATCATACGGTTGAACTCCGCCAACTCGTCGTACAACTCCGACAGGCGCTGTTTCTTGCCGGTGAGGAGGTTCTTTTTCAGCGTGTCCCATTTATCCTCGGCAGCCCATTTTGTGATGGTCTGTGCCGACACACCGACCTTGTCGGCTATGTCTTTTTTCGGGAGATTGCCTTGCAGGTATAAAATCTGTGCAATCTCACGTCTGTTGTCCTGTTTTTTAGGCATATCGATATACTTTTTCAGGCTGCAAAATTACCGCGTTTTTACCGCGGACTCAAATAGTTGTGCCAGAATGGCAGTACTTTTTGGATAGGGGCTCAAACCGCAGTAATTTTGCCGCCGAAATTGATTTACGCCCTATGATAAGCGGACTTCCATACAATAAAAAAGACGGCATCCAACTCTCACTCGGAGGGGGTGCCTGGTACCTGTTTTATGACAATAGTGATGACTTCCGGAAGAAACACCGTTGGTACGAGATACGTATGATAAACGGCATATTGTATTGGCGTAACATCGGACGACTGGTATTCCTCAAAGATGTCCCCATCAAGTATCGCACCCTGTGGGACAATCCCAAGCGCGAGGTGCACCGTGACGGAAACGGTCGTCTGAAACAACTCATCATCAAACACGTTTAACAACCACTTAAATACTACTTAAACATCAGATGAAAAAGATAGACAGGGAGTTTCTACTGACAGACGACAGTGTCAATTGCTACGGGTATCGTCTATTGACTTCGGGCTTGCAGTTAGACCGGTTTGACCCGCCCATCGGTTTCTTTATGCACGAGCGCGAACAGGGCGTGGCTGTGCGTTGGGAAGACCTTGTGGTGCGCGACAATGCACTCTATGGCAAACCTGTAGTGGACGATTCCCGTTTTCCCGATTTGGTCAAGCAGATAGAGGACGGTTTCTACAGTGCTGCCAGTGTAGGACATATTGTTGCATTGGAGATGAGCGAGGAACCGTCGTTGAAAATGGAAGGTCAGACCGGTCCGACTGTGACAAAGTGGTTCCCCCGTGAGTGTTCTATCGTGGACATACCGGGCAACTACAATGCCGTGGCGCAAAGCAAACTATTCGATGAGGACAACAATGTTCTTATGGATTTATCAGATAAACAAACCAATTCATTTATGGAAAAAAGAACCATCACCATTGAAGCCCTGTTGGCGATAGGGCTTCCTAACCTTGTGGCTGAGAGCACCTCAGAACAAGCCGTGCAGATTATCAAGGATTTGGTGGACAAGGCAACGCGTACAGACCAAGCCGAAGCCGACCTGCACAGTCTCCAAGCCGAGATGACATCCTTGAAAGAGCAAGTCACCACCGAGAAAGTCTCCGCTATCGTAGAAAAAGCACTGGCAGACCACAAAGTCAATGCGGCTATGGCGGACAAACTGAAAAAGGACTATGCAACCAATCCGGCAGGGTTGGAAGCATTGGTGGCTGCCATACCCGCACAGGCTACTATCAGTGCGCAACTGAAAGCCGAGGAACTGCCCGAAAAGTACAAAGGCAAAACATGGCACGACCTCTATATGCAGGAAGGCGCATTGGAGGACATCAAGAAGAACTACCCGTCCTACTACGAAAAGTTGGTCGCAAACCGTTAAACCATTTACAAACAACAAACATTTATGGCTTCTATTTCAAAAATTCCCGTTGAAGTATTCGCAAGTTACATTGTCGAGAAACTTCGCAAGGTGAACCCGTTTCTGGCGTTCGCCGTTATTGAAACTGCATTCGTTTTGGGCGGTGCAGTCGTTCACATTCCACAGGCAGGCAGCAGCCCCGAGGTGGTAAAGAACCGTTCCACGTTCCCTGCCACGGCAGTACAACGGGAGGACTCATTCGTTACGTATGCGCTCAATGTGTTCTCAACCACGCCGACGCATATCACATGGCATGAGGAAAACGAAATTTCCTACGACAAAACGGACTCGGTACTGAATGACCATGTGCTGACTCTGATGGAAGCGGTCGGTGATGATATGCTGTATCAGTGGGTAACAGGTATCAAGGCTGATGGCAAAGCCGATGTTATTCCGGCTTCGCACATCATCCGCACCACCGGCGCAGACGTGGCAGTTACCGAGGAGGGACAGACCGGCACACGCAAGGCATTCACGTACAAAGACCTTGCCAATGCACAGGCTCTGATGAACAAGCACAACGTACCCAAGACGGAGCGTTATGCCCTGTTGGAAAGTTACCAGTTGCAGCAACTCATTGAGTCGTTGTCTGCCAACCAGATGGCTGCCTATCAGCAATCGGCAGACCTTGCCAATGGCGTCGTAGGTCGTCTGTGCGGGTTCAACATTCTGGAACGTTCCACCGTCTTGGCGTTCAATGACGACACGCCTGTTGCTCCGGGTATCGCCCTCACGGCTACCAGTTGCATAGGTGCACTCTGTTGGCAGAAAGATAGCGTGGCGATTGCCTTGGGCGACATCAAACCGTTCCAGGACACTGACAACCCGCAGTATTATGGCGACATCTTCAGTGCCGCTGTGAAAGCCGGTGGCCGTTGCCGTCGCAAAGACTGGGCTGGTGTCATCGTGATTGCACAAGGCACAACGCCTGTTGTATCTACTCCTGATTCTTCAGGGACACAGCAGAACAACGCCTAACCCATGCGCAAGATTGACGGTATCATCATCCACTGCTCCGCCACACCCGAGGGATGCGACTGCACGGCTGCCGACATCGACCGCTGGCACCGCCAACGCGGCTTCCACGGCATCGGCTACCACTATGTCATCCGTCTCGACGGCACGGTGGAGCAAGGGAGACCGGTAAACCGGATTGGGGCGCACTGCAAAGGGCATAATGCCACTACTATCGGCATCTGCTATATCGGTGGACTTGCCGCTGACGACAAGACACCCAAAGATACGCGCACACCGGCGCAGAAAGCCGCAATGCTTACCCTCGTGCACTCGCTCCAATCTGCCTACCATATACCGTCATCCGCTATCCACGGACACCACGAGTTCGCCAACAAGGCGTGTCCTTGTTTCGATGTACAACAATGGAAAAAGGAGGTAGGAATATGACCGAACAGACCAAACGGGACAACCGCAGAGAGGTGCGCTTTTATGTCTGCCTCTTGTTAGGTTTTACGCTTATGATGTGCGGCTTTTTCGCCCCGCCTATGGGCGAAATACACAACTCCGTACTCGTCGGCGCGGGACTGCTGCTCTCCATCGGCGCACTCGCCGTTGGTATCGACCTCGTCGGCTGTATTCACGAACTCCGCCTCCTCCGTTCCGGCACTACTGATGACCTCAAACAGCAACAACAATGAAACGCTTTTTGTTTTTAGTTCCGCTTCTGTTAGTAGCCTGTCGTACCCCACAACCGTTGCAGACCGACACCATCCGCGAAGTCCGTATCGTTGAGCGTGATACCCTTATCACCATCACCCCTGACTCCGCCGCCGTCCGTGCCTTGTTGGATTGCGACAGCACCAACCAGGTCATTCTCAGCCAACTCGAAACCCGCAACGGCACCCGCATTACAGCAACGGCCACGTTGCTTCCAACCTCCACAAAAGAAATGGATAAAGGAAGTTTCCTCTTGGTGGACTGCCACGAGGACAGCCTTTCCCGCGAAATATGCCTCCGCGACAGTATCATCACCACTCTCCGCACCGAGCAGCACACCATCGAGGTACCCGCCCCGCTCACCCGCTGGCAGTCTTTCTGCCTCGTGTTGGGACAAATCACCTTTGCCCTCCTCGCCACCGCATTACTCACCCTCATAATTCTTTTTATATGCAAGTTTCTCATCAAGCACTGATTGACCATTTCCAACGCTACAAGAGCACGGACGTGGTCTATGTATCGGGCGACCAGTTCTTTCTCACCCATGCCGCCGCACTCTCCTACGGCAACGGCGAAGTCAAGACCGTCCGCCGTTCCGACCTCGCGCAGCCCGCACCTGCCGAACCCGCAAACACCGTTATTCCAGACACGCTCACCGCAGAGCAAATCGAGGCGATGACCTATGAGCAACTCAAAGCCGCCTCCGCTGCCCTCAACCTCACCACAGAGGATAACAAGAAAACAACCATCAAGCAAGCCCTCCTTGCTTTTATCAATCAATAGCCCTATGTCATTTCCACAAGTCAAAGTCAATGTCGCCAATGGCAACCTTATGCAGTCTGTAGCCGTCCTTGACGCGGTGCCTGCTCTGATGCTCACGGTCTCTACCGAGAGCCTCGTGGCGAAGACCCAAGAGGTCTATTCCCTTGCCGATGCCGAGTCCAAAGGCTACACCGCCGAGGCGGAACCTTTCGCACACCGCCTCATTGAGGAGTATTACAACGAACTCGGCGGAAGCCAGCGCCTGTTCCTTTTCGGCACAGCCGCTTCTATGACCATGGCGGAAGCACTCACATCCGCCGAAGCCAACGGCGTCAGCAAATTGCTGCGCGACGGACGCGGCGACATCAACCTCGTCGCCATCGCACGCAAACCGCAGTCGGACTACCAACCGGGCACGGCGTTCTTGGACTCCGATGTACCCGCTGCCGTTACTGCCTGCAAAACCGTCGGCGAAGCCATGCAGACCGCCAACACCCCTGTCCGTTTCATTATCGAAGGACGGGTGGCGAATGCCGGCAAAACCAACGACTACAAACCTCAAGACGCCACCAATGGTTATGCCTGTGTCCTGCTCGGCGGCACATCACCCGACGGCTCCGCGGCTGTCAGCGTACTCATGGCACGTGCCTGCAAATACGGCTCGCATATCAAGGTCGGCAACGGGCAGAACGGTGTCCTCTCCGTGCAACAAATCTATGTCGGTGCCGACAAATACGAAGACCGTGTCGATATGGAGACGCTACACGATGCCGGCTTCCTCACGTTTATGCACCGACCTGGTTCGGCAGGCTACTATTTCGGGCGCGACAATATGTGTTCCAAAGACGACTTCCGTATCCTCGTTCACGGGCGCATCATCGACAAGGCACAGCGCATTGCAGCCGCCACCTACGCCCCCTATATCGAGACGGGCATCACTATGAACTCCGACGGCACTATCAACGCCACCGAAGCCACTGACATCGAGAACACCCTCGAACAGGCTATCCTTTCCTCTATGGGCGACCAAATCTCACAAGTCAGTGTTTATGTCGATTTGAACCAGGACATCATCAACACCTCCACCATCAATATCCAACTGCGTATCATGCCGCTCGGCTATCTCACATGGATAACCGTCTCGCTCGGACTGGCGGCTACGCTCTAAACATCGTACATTATGCCTAATATGCACATCAAGTCAAGCGAGTACGCTTGGCATCACACCGAGGTCAAAATCGCCGACCGTATCATCGTCGGCATCACCGCATGGGAACTCAAGAAAACCGTTGAGAAAGAGGAACAGTACGGCGCAGGACAGCACCCCATTGACATCCAGGCCGGCAACATCAAGTGCTCGGGCAGTATCACTCTTTGGGGCTACGAGGCTGACCGTCTCGAACAGGCGGCACAGGCCGCAGGCTACGACAGCATTCTCGACGTTCCCCACGAACTGCTCTCCGTCACCGTTACGGCACGCAAACTCGCCAAAGACCCCATCACCAAATGGGTAGCACGCGGCGTGGCTTTCACCGAGACCACCGACACCCTCAAGCAGAACGACAAAAGACGCGAGTGCTCTATGCCGTTCATCTGCATGGACATCAACAAAACAACCATCAGTCTCTGACCGTTATGAACCAAACAACACAACAACTGGCACCCGATGCCGTACAACTTGCCGAACAGCGGTTCGGCAAAGACAAACTCGACCTGCTCGCCAAAGAGTTCAACGGACGCAAACTTTGTATCATCGCTGTCGAAGATAAAATCGCAGTCCTCAAACCGCTCAACGCCAAAGAACTCAGCGACTACACCCGCACCATGATGAGTGCCGGACTGGACGTGGCTGCACGCCAACTGCTCGATGCACTGTGGCTCGGCGGCGATGAGTGTATCCGCGAAGACGAGGACTATTTCATGTCCGCTATGGTCGAACTCCAAAACGTCATCGAACTAAAAAAAAGCACTTTTGGCAGGTATTAGAGCAAGGCAGACAGGATGAGGGTTCACTGGAACTCCATCTCTGTTTCGCGCTCTTCTACTATGGCGCACAAGCCGAGACGTGGGATATTGAAACCCTCGCTTACCGGACGGGAGTGGCATACCGCTTATACAAACAAGGTACTATCAAACAACTCTATGGGCTACGTAGTTGATTATGTAATGAAGATGCAGGACTTGATGTCCGGACCGTTGGGACGGATTGCCAATGCCTACGACAATGTGAGCAACCATGCAAAAAAAGCAGGGGAGTCCTCTTCGTTATTCTCCAAATTGGCTATGGGCTCATTCGGGTTGAACAATATCCTGGGTGCCGCTTCCACGGTTATCAGTGCCGCCTCCAAAATAGGTTCTGCCATTGGCAATACCATGCAGGCGGCATTGGACAGGCAACAGTTGCAAGTCTCGTTCGATGTGCTTACCGGCAGCAAAGCCGCCGGTGGAAAACTTACCAAAGAACTGGTTGACCTGCAACAGAACACCATTCTCGGTGCGGAGGTATTCAAGAACGCGCAAACTATGCTCGGCTTCGGGTTCAAGGACACCGAAGTGGTGGATAACCTGCGTATGCTGGGTGATGTGTCAATGGGCGATGCCGAGAAACTTAACTCGCTCACCTTGGCTTTCTCTCAGATACGTTCTGCGGGCAAACTGCAAGGGCAAGACCTGCTGCAACTCATCAATGCGGGCTTCAACCCGCTTGAAGAGATGTCCAAACGGACAGGCAAGAGTATCGGCACGTTGAAAGACGAGATGTCCAGCGGCAACATCACTTTCGAGATGGTGCAACAGGCATTCCGTGATGCCACCGGTGAGGGAGGCAAATTCAACAATATGCTCGGTACCATCGCCAAGACGGACGCAGGTATGAAAGCACAGTTGGGCGGGGCTTTCGAGGAACTGAAAATAAAAGTGGGCGGAGCCTTTGCACCGCTCACACATTTCGGTCTCGAACTGGCTACTAAACTGCTGCCCCTTATGGAAAAGATGGTGAACCCGCTTGCCGAAGGAGTCCGAAAAGCCGTATCGTGGCTGGATGTCATGCAGGCAAAGATACCGCAACTAAAGGGCTATTTCATACAAATGGCACAACCTGTCCTTTCACTCGTACAAACGGTGCGCAACAGTCTCGGAGGCTTGTCCGACTACCTCACACCCGTTGCCGAACTGTTCGAGCAGCGTATCTACCCCCTCGCCGTCCAACTGTGGACAGGTATCACGGGTATAGTCGGAGACCTGACGAAGTTCGTGTCTTCTTCCGAGTTGCTCAAAGACATCTTCGCTTTTATAGGACGTATTATCGGCGGTATCGGCGATATGCTCAGGGGATTGGTATCTGCCGTGCAATGGCTGTGGAATAACGTCATAATGCCGTTGCTTAATGGTATCGAAAAAGCCTATCGGTGGATTAAAGGTACCGATATGCAAGGCGGCTCCAACAAGCCCATTGATACCGTTACCGGCGTTGCCGTTCCCGCCGCAACGGAGGACACAGGGACAAACCGCAAACTCCAGCAGATAGCCGACAACACCAAACGCAATGCCGATACGAGCGTCTCTGCGGCGAAAGCAGTCGCCTCGTCGGGACCAAAGGTCGTTAATATCAACGTTCAAAAGTTCTTCGACAATATCCAGTTCACCACCAACAACCTTCAAGAGTCCGCTGCCAGGGTCGAGGAAGTCGTCCTCGAAGTCCTCAGCCGCGTACTCGTACAAGGTGCAGCAACCGTATAACTATGGCACACATCGTTACAGACCTGTTAGAGTTGTACAAGACCTATTTCCAAGGCTCTTACACTATCCCGCCCAAAACAGAGACCGATTTCTCCGGCACACGCTTCGATGCCGCCTATCGTGAACAGTACAGAGGTGTCGAGGTATTCCTGCCTGTCCGTCTCACCAATACGGACTACGAGGTCTATATCCCGTGTGCTACCTTGCGTGTCACGGGACAAAAGACCGTCGTGCGCACGCCCGTGGCAGAGCGTATCGGCACTGTCAAAGAGGTCTTCAATATAGGCGACTACAAGTTCGACATCAAGGGTGTACTCATTGCCGAAACGGGCAAAGGCTATCCCGATGACGATGTGTACCGCCTGCGCATGCTGTTCGAGAGCACCTCACCCGTGCAACTCGTCAATGCCGTCAGCGACCTCTTTATGGACGATACTCGCAATGTCTGCATTACGGATATTGAGTTCCCTGATGTACAAGGCAAAGAACTCCGCTGCCGTCCGTTTACCCTTTCTTGTGAAACCGATAGTGTAACCTCGCTCATACAAGCATAGCCGTGTTTTTTCTCACCTCCGACATACGTATTGGCAACTACCGCGCCATCAAACCGAACAAGGTGGAATGGAAGTCATCAGTCGGCACATTCACCGACACTTGCACCATCACCCTGCCGTTGGCTCCGTTTACGCGACGGACACAGACCACTACCGAGCAAACCGACGGTGTAGCGGAAATGGCGCAAGGCAGCCGTATCACCAACTTCAAGCAGGTGCCGTTCCGCCGCGGCGACAAAGTCTTTGTCTCGCTCGGTTATAACGGACGCAACGTGGAAATCTTTCGCGGCTATGTGTTGCGTATCAACTATGCCGACCAACTCGTTATTGAGTGCGATGGGTATTCCTATCCGCTGCGCGACCTCTATTTCAGCCGCAGTTACCAAACAACCACCCTCAAACAGATACTCCAAGACCTCACCGCAGGTACCGACATCCGTCTCTCACCGGCCATTGCCGACATACCTTTGCAAAACGTGTGGTTCAAGAACGCCACGGGACTGAAAGTGCTGGAGTGGGTACGCAAGGAACTCTGCTGCCAAGTGTGGTTCGATGGCGAGTATCTCTATGCAGGTGCGTCCAAGTTCGTGCGTCCCAACCCGACGCGCAACACTTCCGACATCCGTCTCCGGATAGGCTACAATGTAGTCAGTGCCGACGACCTGAAAAAGCAGGAGGCACAGGAGGTGCAAATCAACATTGTAGTCAAGGACACCCAAGGGCAGGTTAAACGCACCAAACCCGAAGGAAAGAAATACAGCAATATCAAGGAAATCAAAGTCCGTCCGGGATTGCCGCAGTCTTTCCTGCAACAGGCAGTCCGTGAGTTGCAGGCTGACCAGGACTACCAAGGCTACGAAGGCAGTATCACCTGTTTCGGTGAACCGCATATTTTCAAGTCGGACAAACTGATTATTACAGACAACCGTTTCCCTGAACGGTCAGGCAACTATTTCGCCGAGTCCGTAGAGGGGGAATACGGAGAAAACGGAATACGGCAAACCATCAAAATGAAGCATTATGGTAACGGATGACGATATACGCCGCCAATTCGCCCGCGCCTTTGGCAATTTGCCGGAGACCATTCTTGCCGAGGTCAAGAGCGTGGACACTACCGCCCGCACCTGCGACATCGACAACGACGGTGTCCTTATGTACGCTATTCGCCTGCAATCCGTTGTACAAGGCAATACGGGACTGGTGCTGTACCCCGCAGTCGGTGCACAGGTGGTTTGTTGCCGTATTGAGGACACCGAGCAGTATATGGTGCTGCACGCTTCCGACATTGACCGTGCACAACTCACTATCGGGGACAAGAGCGTCAAGATGGACAAGAACGGTTTTACTTTCAACGATGGCATGGTTGGTGCCGTCTGTGCCGACAAATTGGTAGAGTGGATGACCAAGGTCTATTCCGACCTCCAGACACTCATCACGTTACTCTCCACCTCACCCGTAGCAGGCAATGGCGCGCCGTTAGGCATAGTGTTCACCCCGTCCACGCCATCGCCCAACCTTGCAGACTTTACCGATGACACTTTCAAACACTGATTAAACGCCCGTTAAACGATGAATGATATACTCCTTACCCCGCAGTTCGACCTTGCCGTCTCGGCTGGCGATTTTGCTCAAGGCGAATGTCTCAAGCAGTCGCAGACGCTGCTCCTGCTCACCAACAAAGGTGAATGGAAGCAGCACCCCGCTGCCGGTGTCGGAACGGGTAACTACCTTGAGACAGCGTCCACGGCAGCACTGTCGCGCGAGATACGTGAGCAATTCTCTCGTGACGGTATGCAGGTCAGCAGTGTTCTCATTCGTGACAACCAACTATATATTGAAGCCGTATGGAAATAGTACGTCAAGGTCAGAACCTCCTCGACCTCGCCCTGCAAGCCACTGGCGATGCCGACACCGCTTTGGATATAGCCCTCACCAACGGGTTGTGCCTCTCTGACGACCTGACCGTCGGGCAGACCGTAGAGGTCAGCGATACCCTCACCGGCAACGAGAATATCCACCAGCTATATGCAGCACGTGCCATTCACCCCGCCACGGGTATCACCGCCGCCGACTCCTCCGCTGCTCCTTTCGAGGGCATCGAGTTCTGGGCTATCGAATACGACTTTATCATCAGTTAAACATCAAATATGCAAACAACATAACTTATGGCACGCAGTATTGATACCATATTCAACCAAATGGTTGCCCAAAAGCAGAGCAGCCCCGCACTCGCGTCTCTCACCTCCTCATCTTCTACCGCTATATGGCGGTTGCTGCTCTATGTAGTGGCGTTCTGTATCAATGTGCACGAGCGTCTGTGGGACACCTATCGCACGGAAGTCAATGCCGCTATCGAACAGATGTTGCCCCACCGCCCAAAATGGTATCGTGACAAAGCCCTTGCTTTTATGCGCGACAAAACCCTCATACCCGACACCGACCGTTACGACACTACAGGTATGTCCGATGACGACATTGCCGCTGCGCAGGTCGTCAAGCACGCCACTGCCAACGAGAACGAGCAGTCTTCGCTCCTGATTATCAAAGTGGCAGGCGAAGACACCACCACCCGCAAACGTACGCCTGTCACCGATGCGGAATACACCCAACTCTCGGCTTACCTGCAAGCCGTCAAGGATGCCGGCGTGCGTATCTCGTTGGTCAATCAGCCTGCCGACCGTTTCCGCTGTACTGTTGATATTTACTACGACCCGACCAAAGACCCCGCCACCGTGCAGTATGATTGTGATAACGCCATACGCGATTATGTCGAGAACCTGCCATTCAATGGCGAGTATTCCAATATGGCTCTTATCGATACGCTCCAGACTGTTGACGGCGTCCGTATTGCCGAACTTCAATCCGCAGAAAGTACACCCGCCGCCACCTCCGCCTTTGCTTCTATCAATGCCTATGTAGTACCCGCCGCAGGCTATTTTGCCGTGGATAATGCCACCCTCAATATGATTGCCTACAACCTATGACACGCTACGACATCTCATACCAACGCCTTGCTCTTGCGCTTGTCCCGCTCGCCTTGCGCCAACCGGTTCTGATGGCATTTCTCTATGTGCTGCTCTCGCCGGTCGTCTATTGTGCAAGTCTCTTTGACCGTTTCCGCACCGATACGGACTACCGTCTCACCCACAACGGGCAGGTCTGTTGCCTCACTGCCGTCCTCAACGACCGCTTCGACCCTGCGCTCCGCCGTATTACCATCACCGACGTGGAACCCCTGCGCGGCAATATCCTCTATCTCCGAAAGGTGGGCAATTTCCTGATGGCACCGCGCCGCAACAGCACGGCTGTAACCCTCAACCGACGCGCCTTCTCAGGTTCAGACTCCGTGGACTTTGCTGTTATAGTTCCGGCAGTCCTGCGCGGTACATTCCCGCAAAACCAAATGCAGGCACTCGTCAATACCTATAAACTGGCTTCTAAACGTTACATCATCTTATATCAATAGTTATGGACAAAATCATAGGAAACTACACCTCCCAACCGCACTCCAATTTCCCGTTGGACTGCGAAACAATGGAGTATATTCAGAACAACCAGCACCTTGCGGAAATGCTCGGTGCCATTGCCGGCGACCGTGTTATTCTGTCTGGATGCAATCAGGTCGGGGCAAGGTTTATGCCGGGATATATTTTCTTGCGCACTACCGACTACCCGCAAGGGGAAGTCATCGCTTTTGCCGGAGGCGACAAGTCTTTCACCCATGTCTATCTCGACAAGACACCTATTGCGGTTACAGCCAACTCTGACAGTTACCCCAATGCCTATACCACCCGCCAACTCAAACCGGGATTAGGCTCCGAGCAGTACCCATGGTCTGATTTCACTGTCCTCACCGACAAGACCAACCGCCAACTCCTTGCAGAGATAGAAACTCTCCGCACGCAGATGGCATCGCTTCAACCCGCCCCTGTGGGCTCTATCATGATGTGGCCCTCTGCCACTATCCCCGACAACTGGCAACTCTGCGACGGCTCATCGCTCAACCGGCAGGAATATGCCGCCCTGTTCTCCGTCCTCGGTACCATCTACGGCAACAACGACAGCAGCACTTTCCGCATACCAGATATGCGTGGTCTGTTCGTAGCAGGACGCGGTGCCAACAACTACAGTTCCCTCAACCAGAAAGGCGGTGCCAACACGGTTGCCCTCTCCGTCAACGAGATGCCGAAGCACAACCACGATACCGCAACTTCTATCACTGATGGTAATGTAACCACGACACAGAACGGAGCGCATACACACACCTACACCAAACCGAGTGTAGATAATACTAAAGTCGGAACATACGACGGTGCCAATGTCCGTTCTACCGGTTCCGACACTACCGGTTCCTCTGGTTCTCACACCCATACCGTTCCTCTCAAGGCGCGTGGTGCGGGTGAAGCCCACGAGAACCGCCCTCCGTTCATTGTCCTCAACTACATCATTAAAATCAAATAACTATGGCAACTACATCTCGCGAACAACTCAAAGCATGGTTCCGTAAAGGTCTCAAACCTCTCGAAAGCCAGTTTGCCGCATGGATGGACTCCTATTGGCACAAGTCTGACAGCATTCCCATGTCCTCCATCGACGGGCTCAATGACGCGCTCAACGACCGCACCGTCATCGCTGATGACGCACTGGACACCACCTCCACCAATCCCATACAAAACGCCCCTGTTGCTATCGCTTTGGAGGGCAAATCCGACATTGGCCACACCCACACCCCTGCCGACATCACGGGGCTCGAAACCGCCCTCGAGGAAGCCACTACCAACAAGATGAACCGCGACGGCTCCAACTACCAAGGCAGTCTCTCCCTCGTCTCACCCGCAATCACAAGCCAATGGACTGTCCGCAAACAGGACGGCACGCAAGTCGCCACCAAGACCGACAACGCCGTCTCCCTCGAGAACGGTGCCAAGGCGGACTACAGCGGCACATTCCAATACCCCGCTGCCGATGTTGCCCACAAAGCCCCCACGCGCTGCGACGGCTCTTTCGGCACAACGCTCTCCGCACCCGCCACACCCTCCGCCTTACTCACCAAAACAGGGCTCACCACCTCCACTTCTCTCACCGCCAACCTCTATGCCGGCAAGAGCGGTCTCGAGGTCTCCGGTGGCAAGGTCATCAAAGCCACAGGTGAGGACAAGACCTCTGCCTCTGCGTCCGTCTCGTTCTACCACCGCCGCTACTGGGGTGTCTCCGCCGATGCCGGTGCCGACATCACCTCCCTTACCTCCGAACTCTCCAACGCCCGCGCCAAATCAATCACTTTCGACTGTTCAGGCGGACGCTATTTCTACTATGCCTACCCCAAAGCCCTCGGCACTGCCGCGTGGAAAGTCGGCGGCTTCGATGTCTCCGACAACGTCCTCACGGAAACCACCGTCACCAACGAATACGGTCTCGCCGTTACCTACTATGTCTATCGTAGCAAGAACCTGCTGACCGACCCGAGTGTAAACGCAGTAATATCCTAAGACTATGGCACAGAAACTATCAGGTATCAATATCATCACCGGCATTGTGCCGGGCACGGACGAGGACACCTTCCCCACCCACCATTCCCGATACGGTCGCGGCGGCTGGCACGAGGTCTCCACCACCGAAGAGCGTGATGCCATTCCCGAAGACAGACGCGCTGTCGGTATGGCAGTACACGTAACAAGCAACGGCAAGACCTATATCCTCTCGCAGAAAGACAACACAACCTGCTGGAAAGAGATGCAGTCGGGTACACCCGTTGTCAGCCAAACGGGCAATGCCACTATCCAACCCAATGTCTTGAACGTTTGGAATGACGCCGTAACAGCACTGACCATCACCAAAGGCACTGACCTCGACGGCGAACTCAACCACTACTTTGTGCGCTTCACAGTGGGAACACCCGCAGAGGGGGAAAGCATACAAATCACTTTTGCAGGCTTTTCGCTCACATGGTATGCCGTCAACGCCCCCACGTGGGTGAGCGGCAAGACCTACGAAATATCCATTATCAACAATCTCGCCCTCTGGGCAGAGTTCTAACCCCGCACAACTATGGCAACAAGAACAGCATATTACCTCAACGGCACCGAAGTGGAACGCCCGCTGTCGTTGGTCTATGACAATACCACGTATGTCCCGCCCACCGACACACAACTCCTCGCGGCAGGCTATGAGATACGGGAGGTTGAGACGGAAACAGACCCCGCTGCCTCCGCCACGCTCTCTTATGAGGCGCGTGTAGTGGAACTTATCCGCATACGCTATTCGGTGGACGACGAACTCGCCATCCTCCGCCAGCGCGACACCAAACCCGACGAGTTCGCCGAGTACAACGCCTATTGCGAACAATGCAAAACCCAAGCCAAGGAGGAACTGCTATGAACCTTGAATTGCGAAGACGGTTGTTAGGTCTGGAACCTACGGATATTATTATTGACGCGCGAGATGGCAATCCCAACAGCGTGGCACTCATGGCATCTATGTATTACTATGGGCATGCACACAACAAAAAATACATGACGCTGCGTGAGGCTTTGAAAATCAAAACATCGCTAATAATAAATGCTAATGATGATATCACGGATTTAACCATACTGCAATGTTTTTCCAATGTCCGCAACGTGGTATGCGCAAACCTCAAGAATTTGCAGAAAGTCATACTGCCCAATAGCATCAAATATGGTACGTTCAATTATAATTTTGGGTTCAGGGGCTGCGAAAATTTACAATATGCGAATTGGCTGATGTCATTCCAAGAGTATATGGGTATACCAATATACGGTTATGGAACCACCGAATATACAAAAGAACTTGTTCTTAACGGAGAAAAAGTTTCCGGAGAAATTACTATCCCTGAAACATACATAAACAGCCAAGGGATAGAAACTCCTTTGGAAACTATATATGCGAATCTTAGAGCGTGTGTTGATATAAGCAGCATCAAGTTACCGACCACGGCAAAAGAACTGCGTATGAATGCTTTTCTGGACTGCACAGGTCTCAAGAAACTCATTTTGAATGAAGGACTGGTAACGATACATCAGAACGCTATTAGAAATACAGGTATTGAAGAACTGATTATTCCTGACACCGTAACAACAATAGTAGGGAGTTATGCAAACTATGCGATATGTAGCAATCCGTCCCTGAAAAAAGTTGTTTTATCCCAAAATATAGAAGATACCGGCTGGGGGAATTTCTCTGATTGTCCGGAGTTATCTGAATTTGACTTCAACAATACGGAAAAGTTAACCGCTATTGGCAAAGCGTTTCTGTCGTGCAATAATGCCATCACGAAAATAGTACTTCCCAATTCAGTAACCACAATCAATCAAGAGTTTATGCGTTATTCCAAAGGTGTTACCTATGTAGAGTTCGGAGAAAATGTTACCTATATTGGAAATTATTGCCTATATCAATCAGTTAAACCTAAAATTCTCGTAATAAGGGCAACTGCTCCTCCTGAAAGAGACAATACGGAAAGAGACTATTTTCTTAGAGAAACAGGTATTACTGCCATATATGTTCCTGATGACAGTGTAGATGCCTATAAACAAGCATGGGGAGATTTCCCGTTTAAGCCATTAAGTGAATATGTTGAACAAGAGGTATAGCAGATACAATATAACCCATAAACAATCGGTATATGATAATCACCATTGATGACCTACGGAAGTCCTCTATCTATCCGGAGATACTGGACATCATCACGCGCAAAGACGAGAGCGTGGTGGAGATGCAGATACTCGCCGCACAGTCGCTGTGCGCATCGTACCTGTTCAAATACGATTTGAAGCCCGTATTCGGCGACGACAGCACGGTGCCCGCCGTGCCGCCTGCGGTGGTCAGTCCGGCATTGCAGAAGATAGTGAAAATCATAGCGTCGTACTACCTGGTGCGGCAGTCGAACCCCAACATCGACTTGGAGTTGTACCGCAAGGACTACGAGGACGCCATCACCCTGCTGGAGAATATCCGCGACGGGCAGAACAACCTCGTGGAACTGACTTACCGCAAAGACGACCCCGACACGCCCGAAGACGAGTCCGCCAACGGCGTGAGTTGGAGCAGCAATCCTAAACGCACAAACTATTTCTGATTATGAACAAGAAACGCAATAACGCGGAGGTGCAGCGCACCGAGACACCACGACTGGTGGTGCAGGACATCCGCCTGGTGGCACCCGACCGCAACCGTAAAGACGCCGGCAAACTCAAAGAGTCTATCGAACGCGCCGAGTCGGTGTTTATCCCCAACCGCTACAAACTGCTTGACCTCTACCATGATGTGGTCACCATCGACGGGCACCTGTCCGGACTGCTGGAGAAACGCACCAAAGCCGTAACCAACAAACGTATGGTGTTTATGGACGGCACGGGGCAGAAAGTGGACGCGTTGGACGATCTGATAGGCAGCAGCCGGTTCGAGCGGCTGACGGAGGTCATCATGGAGCGCAGATACTACGGTACGAGTGCAGTGGAGTTTATCACGGGCAAGGCTTTCGACTACAAGGAGATAGACCGCCGCCATATCCGTCCTGAGAGCCGCGAGATAGCCATCTCGCAGTTCGACGCACGGGGTGTGAGCGTGGACGACCTGCCCATGGTGTGGCTGATGGGCGACCCGTACGAATTGGGCAAACTGCTGCAATGCTCGCTGTATGCCCTCTACAAACGCTCGGGCTTCGGCGACTTCGCGCAATATGTGGAGATATTCGGGCAGCCGGTGCGCGTGGTGAAATACGACGCCTACGACGAGGAGACGCAGAAGAAAGTGCGCAATATGTTGGAAGAGGCAGGCTCCAGTCTGACGATGATGATACCCAAGCAGGCGGACTTCGATATGCTCGACGGCAAGACCTCCAACGGCACGGGCGAACTGCAGGAGCGGCTCATCAACTGCTGCAACCAGGAGATGTCGGTGGCTATCCTTGGTAACTCGGAAACCACCACATCGAGCAAGTCGTCGGGCTATGCGCAGGCGGAGATACACGCCGACCAACAGTTGGAAATCACCATCTCCGACATGCGCTATGTGTGCAATATGCTCAACAGCGACTTCTTCCTCTCTGTCCTGGCGGGGTACGGCTACCCAGTGGAGGGCGGCAGGTTCGTGTTCGAGCAGGAACAGGACTTGGGCAAGTTGCAGGCGCGGCTGACCATAGACTTGCAGTTGGCAAGCCGTGTACCGGTGGACGATGACTATTTCTACGAGACCTACGGACTGCCCAAACCCGCCAACTACGAACAACTGAAGCGCGAACAGGAGGAACGCAGGCAGGCGGCGTTGGACGCTATCAAGAACGCCGCCAAAGACGAACCTGCCAAAGACGACAAGAAAAGCAAAGAGAAAAGCAAACTCTACGACCGTCTGGCGGATTTTTTCGGGTTCGCCCCGATGTAGTCCGGGGCGAGGATTTAGACAGGGACTACTTTGCCGACGGCGTGCCCGACCTCGTGGAGAACGGCGTGAGCCTCGATGTGGAGACGATAGCGCGGGCGTTGGTGAACATCTACAAACAGGAGTTCGACATCGACCACTATGTGGAGGAGAACCTCTACCGCGAGACGTGCCGTATATTCGAGGAGGCAGTCGAGAACGGTATGGCGGATGCGGCAGAAGCGGGTGTGCCGCTGCCGAGTGCGGACTTCATACAGGAGTTGCAGCACAATACGGAGGTCTTTTCCGCCTTTCGGGTGCACCGTATGCAGCAGGACATCGCCGCACAGATGGTGGATGCCGACGGGCAGTTGAAGCCGTTCCGGCAGTTTGTGAAAGACGTGTCGCCCTACATCGAGCACCGCAACCGTGCATGGTTGCAGACCGA
>ERZ808259.320-NODE-320-length-24088-cov-62.842051_pt1 | contig 24088 bp, 6 predicted proteins | sample MGYA00521279_ERZ808259 | MGnify/ENA primary metagenome ERZ808259 (study PRJEB31516, sample SAMN03275586) | gut metagenome | biome: mammalia-associated habitat; material: feces | host: Papio cynocephalus | place: Kenya | collected 2012-07-27 ... | reverse complement strand
TCATACGTATAGGAAAACTTGGTGTCAACTCATGGGTAAACGCCTCTTTGTAGGGCTTTTATCAGTGTTTACCCATAAGTTGACACCAGCCATAGCAGGGGACGCGGACGCCTCGTCCGCGGTAGGTTTGCCACAAACCGTATGACTATGCTCTGTATGGAGACATGAAGCGTAAGGCAGGTGTGCGCAGCACACTGAGTGCCGAAGCGAAACGAAAACCTGTGGCTTGAGTAGAACTCCTTAACGTCTTTGCCGAACTGCATATACGTTTCATTATGTCTTTCTGATGGCATTTAGAGGCTGTTTTGAGGACTTTTGTATTATTTTCCCATTGTTTCATTATTGTTTTGATGCGGTTGCCCTGTTTTATTGTCAATAAAATTTACATATTGCAAAACAGTAAGCGCATTGATTTTGCCAATAATTCCGGCAAACAGACCGGTTGTTATCTTTGCATAGTTTCTAATGACCCCAAACCGGTCTGTCAACTGCGAATAAAACGTATCAATCCTTTTTCTTGCCTTTGCGAAAGGCACTAATGATACAATATAGAGATTGTTTAACAAGCCTGAAAACATCGAAAAAACAGGCAAGTCTGACGACCTGACCGCGAGCGGGCGCATACATCCCCTGTTTCGCATACTCGGTTTTACGTCCCAAGGTTTCGGGGAAGCGGGGAAATTCAAACAGATTGAGATGAAAAAGAGGGTGTCTAACAAGTTAAAAAGAATACCTGTTCTTCAGAAAAAGATTGCTCTTGACGACGCGAGCCGCGTCGTCTCCCACCAAAATAAGGAGGCTGCCGATATGTGTTCGGCAGCCTCCTTTCGGAATGTTTCAGTTATACAGGGCGTTGGTTATTGCACCAGCAGTTTGGTTTGATAGACGACACCTGCATTGACGATGCGTACCGTATAGATACCTGCGGTGTGGAAGCCCTGCAGATATGTCATCGGTTGGCGACTATGATAAACCAGTTGTCCGATAGAACTGAATACAGAGACAGTATAATCCTTACCGCAAGGGATATCCGAGACGATTTGTACGGGTTCTCCTACTTTGGCGGGGTTAGGCGTGAGATGCAATGTATGCACGGATGTGTTGGCAATAGCCGTCTCCAGATAGACATGCATAAAGAGCGTAACCTGTCCGCACGAGGATTGCACATCGTGCCGATAATCCCCGACCTTGGTATTTTTTCCGAGGAATTCTACTCCCTCGTAGAAATAAGGCAGGTCGGTTTGCCGGATAGTATCATAGACAGCCCCTTTGGCGTCAGCGACCAAGAGATGGAGCGTAACCGTAGAATCGCACCCGTAAGCGTTTTGAACGGTTTGGGTATAGATACCTGCAGTAGTCAATCCACTAAAGACTTCATCGTTGTAGGAGTCGCCCTGGCATACAGATGTGCGCCACATAGTCTTGGTATCTCCGGTAGTAGAGATACGCAGGAAGGTACGCACGATACTATCGCAGCCCGAAGCCGAAGCGAGTGTATCGACAAAGACCTTGTCGGAGTAGTAGGTCTCGCCTTGGTAGGTATAACTTTGGCACGCCATAATGGTGGTATCGTTTCTGCGTGTCGGTATCACTTCGATACTCAGTTCGACAATACTGTCGCATCCATTGACCGAAGTCAACACCAGCGGCACAACCGCAGAGTTCTTTGCGATAAAATCGAAGCCATAGTTGTTGTAGCGGTATCCCTCGCAGATAGTGTCGCGGAGTGGTACACGCACGGCAGGATATACATTCAACGTCAGGTTGACGACCGTATCGGGATTATTTCCTATACCGGACACTTGGGCTGTATGGGTAGTTTGCCCCAGCACCAAGTCTTGCTGTGCGATAAAGAAATAGTCGTCCATATAATCGGTTGAGTTGCAGGCAGTAGCCGTATAGTCTCGGGTAACGATGCGCTTGAGCGCGATATTATCCAAGTGCAAACGGTTGTCTTTCTCCTCAACCTCTATACCAAAGGCTATTCGGATAGTCTTTCCTGCATACTTCGAGAAATCGAATTCGTAGGATGTACCCGCCCCTGCCGGTATGGAAGAGAGCAGATAGTTGGAACCGGTTTCGCCCCATGTGGTGGTGTTCGCAGCAGTCCATGTAGATCCTCCGTCTTCTGAAACAATGATATAGAACTTTTGTGTGGAAGTGGAAGTGGAGGTGGGTGCTACAGAATCACTCCAATAGGTGAGTGCGGCATCGAAGGAGAACGTAAGTGCCTCATTGGCCGCCACCGTAGAGAGGTCGATAACAGGGGAGAGCAGCCAAGAGCCGGAGTAACCATAATATAACTCAATGGTTATATGATTGGCATCCTCCAGTGCATTTTTGTTATACGAGTTGTACCCCCAAACATTCTCCGATGAACTCGTGGACGTATAGGGTTCTGCTGTATCAAACGATTTTGTCCCCGCGATGAGGTCTGCATACTTAATTAACTTGTAGCGTGTCCAGTCGGCTGGGAACAGGACGTTTGCCATATCGTCGAAAGTCTCCACAAACGGCACGGTATAAGCGGTGGTAACGGTATAAGGTCCCGCCCAAGCGGAGGTGTCTCCGACCGCACAGATGGAGCGTATATAGACGTCATATTGCGTTTGTGCCGCAAGGCCATTGATGGTAAACACGGTGGTATCCACAGGGTGAACCGGTGTTTTGCCGCTCAACATAAATCCCGCCGTACCATACGCATACTGCCATTGTTCAGCGGCATCATTGGGTACAAAGCCGAGTGTAGCCGAAGTGGCAGTAGCCGACTTGAGTGTGCATTTTTTCACTCCGAAGCAAACCGATGATGCAGCATAGAGATGTACATTATCGATGTGCAGGCAAGAACTATTATTCTCTGCCATTACACCGAATGCAATCTGAACAACCTTACCGGCATATTGGCTGAAATCGAACTGATACGATGTACCTGCTCTATTAGGTATCTCCGACAACATATAGTCGGCAGAGTCAGCCGGTGTATTGCTCCACAGGATTGCGTTCTTCTTATTCCACGTAGCTCCTCCGTCTTCAGAAACAGCCACATAGAAACGTTGCCCATCGGACGAAGAAGGTGCGGATGTTGAATAAGTAGAAGAAAGTGCCGCATCGAAAGTAAAGAGGATGTGGCTGGCATCATCTGCCATAGTCAGATCGATTGTGGGTGTTACCGCCCAGCATCCGGAGTTGCTATACGATGAGATTTCAACGGACAAATGGTTCTCATCGGACAGAGCATACTTCGTAGAAGAAGAGTTATACCCCCACTTATATGTAGTGCCATTGACTTTGAGCGGAGTTTCCGTAGCGAACGATTTCTTGCCATTGAACAGGAGAGAGTCCGGAATTTTGGCATAGGTAAGCCAACCATCCGGCATTTTCATTGTTGTGGAGATACCGGCAAAGTCCTCATAGAACGGGATACCATAGTCCGTTGTAAAGCCAAACGGTCCTATCCATTTAGAGGTATCTGCTTCCCCGCAGACAGTGCGTACATAGACATCGTAGTCGGTGGTATGTTTCAAGCCCGTGAGCGTGAAATCCTGCGAATCGGTAACAGCCTTCGCTATCGCATCTGAGAGCGCGAAACCGGCAAGCCCATAGGCATACTGCCATTGTGCATCCGTATTTCGGGTCTCGATATGCAGAGTAAGCGATTGTGTTGTAGCACTGACCTTCGTAACCTTGACCGGAGCTATACAGATAGAGGAAGCCGCGTACAGACTCACATTATCGATATGCAGGTAGTTGTCGTTTGCCGACGCTTCGATACCGAAGGCAATACGGATGGTTTTGCCTTTGTACTTGGAGAAATCCAGCAGATACTGTGTACCTTGTCCGTTTCCGTCGGCGATATCCGACAAATTGTACTGTGGATTATCATCGGCAGCATTGCTCCAGAGGATAGTATTCTCTTTGCTCCAAGTGCCTCCTGCGTCCTCGGATACCATGATATAGAACCGCTGGTTGTCGGAAGAAGAAGGTGCATCGGAAGAATTATACTTAGTAAGTGCCGCATCGAAAGAGAGTACCACCAGTTCGTCCTCTGCAACAGCCGAAAGGTTGATTGCAGGAGTAAGAAGCCAAGAGCCGGAGCAAGAAGACCAGAGTTCTACCCCGATATGATTTTCGTCAGCGGCGAAGCCATATTTGGTGTACGAAGAATGGTATCCCCACTTAGTGGTGCTACCTGACGAAGCAAGGGGTGTTTCCGCAGCGAAAGATTTCGTTCCATTGCAGAGAGCCGAGACGGTCAGCGACTTATCAGAATAAGCGAGCCAGTTGTCCGGCATTTGCATTGTGGTGGCGATGCCGGCAAAGTCCTCGTTGAAGGGCAGGAGGTATGCCGTAGCAAAAGCGAACGGTCCGACCCACGCCGTAGTGTCGTTGCTACCACAAGCGGAACGCACATAGACATCGTAACTTGTACTCGGGTTCAAGCCTGTCAGCGTAAAGTCGAGCGCAGCAGTGTTGTGTACAGCGGAGTCAGCCCTGTTGAATCCTTTGACACCATACACATACTGCCATGCCGTAGCAGCCCGGTTCGAATCCTTTATACGTAACGAGACAGACGAGGTGGTAGCACCGGTCTGCTGCACCGTATCGAGATCGAGACAGAGATTGGAGTCGGCGTAGAGACGGATATTATCCAAGTGGATACGCACTGTATCTGTATCATCGTAGTAACTATACGAAGGTTTTTGGTATGCACCGAAAGCCACTTGAACGACCTTACCTATATACTTATTCATATTGAGTATATAGGATTGTCCAGCACCGTTCGGGATTGCCTCGATGGAGTAGTCAGCGGTAGATCCTTCACTCCAAAGGGTTGCATTTCCGCTCGTCCATGTCTTGCCGCCATCCTCAGAGACTGCCACATAGAATTCCTGGTCGTCAGCAGAGGACGGATGTGCAGAAGTATTAGGCTCGGTAAGAGCTACATCGAACGAGAGTACCGCATTGGATACATCATCCACATCAGTCATATCCACTACCGGTGATACCAACCAGTATGAAGAAGAAGAATAATAAGAGTATTTAAGCTCAACAGAGACGTGTCTGTCGCCACTGAAAGCGTTTGCATTGGTTGTAGCCGAGTACTGCCAACCATCGGACGACGGTGTAGCGTTCTCAAACGAACCTCCTGCGAACAAAGAGGACGGTGTGAGCGAACTTGAACTATAGGTGGTCCATGCATCAGGGAACGATGTATCCACGGTGGTGAAATTCTCCGTAAGCGGCAGAGCATAAGGCGTACGGAACGTATATGCCGACAGCCATTGGGAGGTATCACCGACGGCACAGACAGAACGCACATAGACATCATACGAGGTGCCTGCTGCGAGGTTGGAGAGCGTAAAGGCAGTGGTATCGGTGTTATGACAATTAGCAAGGCTGTCGGCAACAGCAAAGCCGCTGACACCATAGACATATTGCCATATTGAGTCGGATTGAGAAGGCACAATCACAATCGTTGCAGAAGCGGAAGTAATCTTCTGAGAAGATACGCTCTTTGCTCCCAAACAAAGCGATTCTGTTTTTTCAAGGCGGATATTGTCAATATGCAAGCGGTTGTCGTTGGACGAAGACGAAGCATACACACCAAAGGCTATTTGTATGGTTTTGCCTGCGTACTTCGAAAAATCGAACTTGTAGTTTTTGCCGTTACCGGTAGGAATAGACGACAATGTGTATTGCGCCGAGTCGGAAGCCGCATTGCTCCATATGATGAGGTTCTCTTTGCTCCATGTAGCCCCGCCATCTTCCGAGACAGCAAGATAGAAACGCTGGTTGTCAGACGAGGTTGGTGCTGCAGCGGAGTTCCATTTGGTAAGCGCCGCATCGAAGGAGAAATAGACAGCCGTCCCCTCTTCCAAAGCGGTGATTTCTATCTGCGGAGTAAGCAGCCAAGCATCGGAATAAGAATACCAAAGTTCCATTCCAATATGGTCAGCGTCAGCGAAAGCGTTGCTGTTGTATGAGTTGTATCCCCAGCAATTGCCCGAAGTAGGAACAGTGGCACCGGCAAACGGATGCTCTTTAGAGAGGAGTTTCTTAACCGTCACATCATCATAGCGAGTCCACGCAAGCGGTAAAGTCTCGGAGACAGAGATGCCGGTAAACTCTTCCACAAACGGCATAGCGTACGCAGTCAGCACGGTGTAGGGACCTGCCCATTGGGAGGTATCACCAACGGCACAGACAGAACGCACATAGACATCATACGAAGTGCCTGCTGCGAGGTTGGAGAGCGTAAAGGCAACGGTATCGGTATTATGACAATTAGCAAGGCTGTCGGCAACAGCAAAGCCGCTGAGACCATAGACATATTGCCATACCGAGTCGGATTGAGAAGGCACAATACGCATTGCGGCAGAGGTTGCCATAGCAGCCAAGGTCTGTACATCCTCTACCCCGAAACATGCAGAACTCCGTTCTTCAAGGCGGACGTTGTCTATATGCAACCGGTTGTAGTAGGACGAAGCATACGAAGCGTACACACCAAAGGCTATTTGTACGGTTTTGCCTGCGTACTTCGAGAAATCGAACTTGTAGTTTTTGCCGTTACCGGTAGGAATAGACGACAGTGTATATTGCGCGGAGTCGGAAGCCGCATTGCTCCAGGTAACAAGATCCTCTTTGCTCCATGTAGCCCCGCCATCTTCCGAGACAGCGAGATAGAAACGCTGGTTGTCAGACGAGGTAGGTGCATCGGAAGAATTATACTTAGTAAGTGCCGCATCGAAGGAGAAGACCACATAGTTGCCGGATACTTTTGTCATATCAATGACCGGAGTAACCATCCACGCATCGGAATTTGAAGTTGACAACTCAATGGAGGCGTGCAGTTCATCTTTCAATGCTTTCTTATTATAGGAAGTATTATACCCCCACACAGATCCAGCAGAAGCACCGGCAAACGGAGATGCAGTACCCAGCACCTTACTGAGCGTGAGGTTCTCGTAATTTCCCCAATCGGCAGGGAAAGCCGTAGCGATGGCTGTGAACTCTTCCACAAACGGAACTCCGTAGGTTGTTTTGAATTTTCGGGTTTGCGTCCAATCGGAATAGGAATTTTCCCCACAGATGACGCGTACGCGAGCATAGTAAGCGGTGCTAGCGGTGAGTGTACCGACAGACAAAGCGGTATCGGACAGTACGGAGTCGACAATGAGTTTATTGAACTTCGCATCGGCAGCCACTTGGAGTTGGAACATATCGGCATCGCTATTCCAGCATAGCGTTGCACTATCCACCGTCATATCCATTGCTTGCAGGTCGGTCGGCATCAAACAGTTGAGGTTCTGCTCTTTGAGTGCGACATTACTCAAATGGAGGTAAGCGTAAGCCGCATCGGCAGGCGAATAAGCATAGAAGGCAATACGAATTGATTTATTGCGATAAGCCGAGAAATCAAAGGTATAGCGTGTACTTGTATTCGGGATGCTGTCGAAACGCCGTACGAAAGTAGTATCCGTTCCCCAGACGAGTGAGTCGATCTTTGTCCATGTAGCCGCATCGTCTTCCGAAACCAAGATTGCAAATTTACGATCTTCGGTAGAGGAAGCATACGGTGCCGATGAAGAATATGACGATGTAAGCGCCATATCGAAACTCAGCAGGATCGGGTTGGTCGCATCCGGTGTATTCAACAGCACCTCCGGTGTTGCCAAGACAGAATTCTGCTCGTAGTAGTCCTTATAATAACCATAACCATCTTCTAAAGTCAGATTCCACATCATCTTCGGTGCAGAAATGCCGTAGGTATCGGTGGAAGAGAATGTCCAATCGCTGCCAGAAGACGATTTAGAAGTTTTTTTACCATTGAGGATGTCTCCGGAGAGCCGCAGCCACGTATCGGGCAGCCCTTCCGAGAAATCCTCAGAGAAAGGCAGGCTGATGCACGTGGTGAAACTCCGTTGTACGGTGAAAGTAGTATCCTTACCGCATACAGAAGCCACACTGACATCATACTTCATATCCGATTTCAAATCCGTAAGCAGGAGAAGCGTATCCGTCAGATTATAGACATTCTTTCCTGTCTCACTGACGACTGTAACCACGAAATTATCCGCTTGGGAGGTCCAATGCACACGCGCACGGGTATCTGTGATGCTGTCAACAGAGAGGGCATCCACCATCGGGCAATCCAGTCGTTTGGAAATCCGAACATCATCGATATAGATATAGTTGGATTTGCTGCCTTTTTTCTGGAAGAACACGACATATTTTCCCTGTGCGCCCTCCAAGGAGACTATTTGTTGCCTCCAGAAAGCGGTTGGGTCGTCTGAGACGGTAGCACCACTTGTGATAGGCTCCAGAACCACTTCTTTAATCAAGCGGAATGTAGATGTATCGTTCAGGTTATCCATTGTACCCACCATAACGGAGTGGAGATAGGTGTTGGAAGCATCCGTGAAACCTGATGATGTAGCATATCCTGCACGTGCCATAAAGGAGAGTTGGAGTGTATCCAGGTTCCCCTCTATCATCGGCAGTGCCGCAAGGGAATAGTTGTTGCCGGAGTAACTTGAACTCGTCATATAAAAGCGCAGCGCAGACGAACCGCTATATGCATAGGTAGCATATGACGCATTGTCAAACAAATAAGGCATATAATACTTATCCGTGTATCTTACTTCCCAGCAGTTTTCCATCTTGTAGTAACTCGTAAGCAGGTAGCGGTTGTCGGCATCGTCAAAATTGTACAATACCGGTACGGAAGCCATACACTTGGTATCGAAATAGACCGGTCCGAACCAGGCGGAAGTATCACCACCGGCACACAATGTACGTGCATAGACCGCATAGGCAGAGGAGTGCTGCAAACCGGTCAGATGTACCAAAGCAGAATCGGCATGGACAGGTTGCGCCGTAGCGAAAGCCACGCTATCTATGCCATAGACATACTCGATGGTATCGGAGGAATTAACGGACTTGATTGACAGGGATACCGATTGCGTGGTAATGGAATCTGTGAGTACATAGATGTTGGTAATACCATCGCAAGTAGGCTGATAATAGTTGATAGCAACACTATCCACATACAGATGGGTATCAGGATCATAGAGTACGGATTCCGTAAAGAAACCGAGACGTATGCTTTTGCCTGCATATTTTGACAAATCCACGCGGCAACGTTTAGCATTGAGCGAGAAGTCGTTGTAGTCGTAGTCGCCCGAGCCATCGGAAGCCCAGATGGTGCTGTTGGAACGCGTCCACGTCTTGCCATCGTCGGTAGAGACAATGAGCGAGAACTTGTCGTCCTTTGAGTCATTCACCTTGGAAGCAGAAGACGAAGAGGAATACTTTGACTTAGCCACTTTGAAACTAACGGAAATGGGATCTTCGGTATTACCGAGTTGCGGCAACGAGATAGCCGGCGAGACGAATAGTGCATCATACGAACCGGTACTATATACTTCAACCCGTGCGGCGTAGTCTTCCATACCCGTAATACCGGAAGGCACGTTAGTTATATACCATGCCGTTGAAGTGGTAGCAGGTGCGAGGGATGAGATATCCAGCGTGTCCGAGCCAGCAGGGAAAGACTTCCTATAGCCAGCCCAATCGGAAGCCAAACGTCCGGAAGAGAAGTTCTCCGCATAGGGTACGCCGTATGAGGTGGTGAACACGGTATGTCCCGACCAGCGTGCGGTATCGCCTACGCCACAGATAGCCCGGACATACGCATAGTAGGTAGTACCCGCCGAAAGACCGGAAATGGTAGCGGAACCGGTGTTGGCAATGATATTATCGAATATAAAATCAGAAACCGTATCCGGATTGCACATTACAGGCGAGACAACCACCCGTACACTACCGGCATCGGAAGTCCAACGCAAAGCAGCCGCATCGGTCTTGATATCCGAGACCTCGACATTCAGTATCTGATGGCAGGCGTTCCCAGCCTCGATGCGAACATTGTCCACGATAGCAATATCGGAGTAGTTGCGCGGGGCAGCCACCTTCAGGAGGATATACTTACCCATTCCCCCCAGATAGTCGCCTTGGTAATTGTCAAAGCCTATGGCATAACTTCTGAGAGCCATAGAATCGGCGGCATATTGGAGTGTGAGTGTATCTGTAATCTCCAAAGTAGAAAGGTCTGCCGGATCCGTGATGACACCCACATAGAGTTTGCCCACATTGGCCGTATCCGCCTTGGTGGTATTCACTGCGGCATCAAACACGACCTGATACTTGGTTATATCATCAATATCTAACGGTGGCAGGATAGCATAGTAGTCGTTGCCATAGTATGAAGATGATGTACTTTTCGGTTTTTTCAGATAGAGGACTTTACCGAAACCTGTGATATTGCTAATTCCCGGTGCAGTCAGCGTAAAATTCGCCACACCGGTGGTATCGCCGATACCGACTGTCCAGCACATAAACGCATCGGGGTCAGCAAAATTGACAGTACCCAATTGAGCGGGAGTAGATGCACCACATTGCGTGCGGAAAGAGGTAATAAGCGAATCTCCGTTGAGGTCGCATGACTGGTGCGCAACCACCCGATACGGTGTATTGGAAGTCAAGCCTGTCAGTCGGTAGGGCGAAGCGGTAACATCTCCGGAGAATAACGGCGCAGTGGATTTATCGGCGTACACATCAAGATGAAGCGATTGTGCGCCCACCACAGTCCAGAAGATGTCTGCTTCCGTTTCGGACAGAGCAGTTGCTGACAAGGATTTGACCCCCTGGCAGTTTACATCAAACGTATTGACAGAGACGTTGTCTATCAGCAGATAATTGTCGGCATTTTCGACAGTAGATTCAGCATAGAACGCAATGCGGATTTTGGTACCGATATACTTGGACAGATTGATGGTATATTTTTGCATCTTGTCATCCGGCAGGTCGTTGAGGACGAAATCGGTAGTGCTATCATTGGCATTGTTCCAAATGGTAGCATTGGCACGCGTCCAAGTAGTGCCGTTATCCGTACTGATGACCACTGCGAATTGGTCGTCAGTACCCGAATTTCTCGTAGAAGAGGAATAAGATGATATCAATGCCGCCTCAAAGGAGAGTTGCACGGCATCATCCTTATCGGCGTTGATATAGAGTTCCGGCATCATAAGCCAATGTTTGCGACTAGCATAACATATATTTATATAAGCCACATAGCCATCGGTTGTAATCCTGCTTTGGGAGTCAAAATTCCAATAAGAGGTAACGGGTGTCAGCGTTGTTTTTCCACTGAAGACATCAGCCAGCAGTCCTTGCCATCTACTCCATCCGTCGGGTATGGAGGTGGTAGTAAATTTCTCCATAAACGGAATACCAAACAAGGTAGTGAACGAATAGGTATCCTCCGCATCGAGGGTGTCTGTGCCGCAGATAGTGCGGACCGTAAAATAATAGGTTTTCCCCGAGGTGAGGCCATCGAATGTAACGGCAGGCGCGGTAACCACACTGTCTTGCAACAATGTTGTGAGTTGGCTGTCTCCGTAGAGGCTCACAAGCCACTTGGTCATTGCCTGTGCGTCCCACGAGAGAGCGGCAGTAGATACCTGAGGCTCAGACACTACATTTTTCGGCAGACGGCATGCCGGTATTTTCTTCAATACGATGTCGTCCAAAGCATTGTATGTACTGTAGGACCCCTTTTGAGCCGCTTCAATCGCCCGTATAGCGACATAGTGTCCTTTACCGGTATAGGAAAGGAAATCGGTTTCGCATTTGATATACTTGGTATCATCTCCATCAAAACGTGCTACTTCGACAAAAGTGGAGAGGTCGTATGGGTCGGTCATCACACCTACCGCCACGCGGCTTTGCCCTGTATATGAATAATATGAAGAAGACCACGAGCCGGTCGTCAGACGGAAGGACAACATCAGCGAGTCCATATTCTCCACATAGGGCAGTACGAAATAGTTGTCGGTGCCCTGCAGGTTGAGGTGTCCCCCGTTCCATGTAGGCGAGGAGGTGGAAAGTGTCGGATAATAGGCAAAAGAGCGCAACGGGAAATAAATACCATTGATAGTTTTTGCCGATGAGCGGTAATGAATTTCGTTGTTGAAAGTATAGAGACTTAACTCCGCATTGCCGGTCATATCCAAGGTGATGGGGATGTTACCCACCGTAGGGACACGCAGTGTAACGGGGAAAGCCCAATCGGAAGTTACGCCGTTTTTGACAGCCTGCAGATATACGCATACCGTTTTTCCTGCCAGGTCAGCACTTGCGACATGGAAGGATGAGGCAGTCAGTCCGGTTTGGCTGACGAGGCAGGCAGCAGCGGCAAGCGATGCCGGATTGCGCACATACTTAGTAGCGACTTTGATATTCCAACTGTCCGCCCCGTGCAAAGCAGCCGACACATCGAAGCCGGAAGGTTGGAGATTGGAGATGCGTATATCCTCCGGTACGGGTGCAGCCGCAACGGCTACAGAGAAATTATCCACAAAGAAAATATTCTCTTTGGCAGCCGCCGAGCGGAGGGCTACATACTTGCCATTGCCCTGATAGCCGCTCAACGAAACGACAAAATGCTTGAACTGATAGCCGGATTCCACAGTAACCGTTTTGACGGGGGTGAATGTGGTGTAATCCGTGGGATTGGTCATCACACCCACCGTGAGTTCTGCTGCATAGTCGTTGTCAACCCCATCGGAGATATGGTTATAAGCCGTTCCCCAGAACGATACTTCACATTGCGACAGGTTGCCATCCAGTTCGGGTGTAGCGGCATAGAGGTATTTGCCTTTCGGCACAGGTGAAATAGAATAAGAAGCGTCTCCTACGAATGCGAGATAGGAGGTGCTGTCCACGGAATAGTACTGTTTGTCTTTGGAAGAAGTACCTGCATAAACATAAGGCACGTTTGCCTTATCGATGTCGGTAGCAAAGGTCCAGCCCGGTATAGTGATATAACTTGAAGTGGATGAAGCACTCTTCTGATTGAAATTCTCTACATAAGGCAGCGATTTCGACATAGAGGTTTTGAACTGTGTGGAAGTCCACTCGGTATATCCGGAGGCATTATCGGCACAGTTGGTACGCAGATAGGCATAATAGGTGGTATAACTCTCCAGCCCTGTGACAGTAACCGAGTTGTCGGTCATTCCCTTTTGCATATAGAGCACTTGTGCTGCTTGTGCGGCGGAGGGGTCTGCCAAGGCACTGTCCGAAACGATCAGGTCAAAGAGGTCAGCCTGACTTCCATAGCCTGTACCTCCGGCGACAAACTCGATGTATGCCGAATTGGAGGACGGTTGTAGCATCTGGAACTGCGGTTGTTGGCACTGCGAAGGTTGCAATACGCATATATCGTCCAGTACGACGCCTTTTCCTGCATGGTCGGCTACCTCAAAAGCAATCTGATAGGCAGTACCTTGCAGATATTTTTCAAGCGGCAGCGTTTCATTTTTCCAAGCAGGAACGGGAGATGTGAACTCCTCAAGCAGCGTCCATTGTGCATCGGCGGTAGTCCGGTACCAGACCCGCAACGTATCAAAATAGTCGAATGTAGCCACTTGTGCGTGTGCAAAACAGAGTTGTGGGTTTTGCATTTCGGAGATGTCCATTGCGGGCGAGATCAGCCGTGTAACGAACCCCGATGTGGCTCCTTTCGCACGGCGGATAGCCAGACGGTAGTCTCCAGATTTAGCACCAACAGGATCCGTGAGGCTGACGCCCGGTCCGCCTTCGACCTGCCAATTGACCGTACCCTCTATATTCTCTTGTGTCCAGCCGTCGGGCAGAGCCCCGTCTTCAAATCCGACGGGGGCAAGTGCATACCACACACCGGCTTTGACAGGACACAACAAACAGAGTACTGCGAGAAATGATAGTAAATACTTTCTCATAGGTTGGTTGTTTTTTATAAGTGAATACTTGCTTTTCCTATCCCGTACAATAAAGCACGGAAATGCAAAAAAGCCTTAATTATTAATAATACAAAGTCATAACAAGCACGGCTGAAAAGCCTTTTCTTTCTACGTCTTTTCTACGTCCTTTCTACGTCTTTTCTACGTAATGTATAGCAAGATGTATAATGTTAAAATATATTTTACAAATAGGGTTTAATTTGCCAATAGACATTCTATTATCCGTTACATTTCCAGACAGCGGCAGACATTCGGTTGTCGCCGGAACATAAAGCGGCAAGTCCAGCGCAGCCCGACAGTCCAACAGTTGGCGGCTTTTGCAGAATAGTCGGCATTGGTTGCGGCATTGAACAGGATATTCTCTTGCAGGTCGTGTTTGCTTTGGGTAAGCGGATTGCTGTCCACCGCCGAGTAGTCCACCAAGGGGAGGTTGTGCGTTGCGCCGAAAGGGAAATAGTAGTCGGCGAACACGCCCAAGCGCATAGCCACCCTCCTATTGAGAGTAAAATTTGCTCCGATCTCCAGCATTGGCGCGAGATACCATTGCGCATCAGCATAGGTACGTACAGAGGCGTATCGGTCGGGTGTGTAGTAGCCATAGGTAGGTGCGTCCTCGATAGTGTGTATGAAGCGTTGGTATGTGCCATCGGTGGAGAGAACCGTGCGGGTAGTATGTTTCGCATAGAGCGGCAGTGCCGTTTTGGCACCTGCCAGTATGTAGAAATACTGTCCTATGGCGGCACCGAAATAGAGGGGGACGGTTAGCAGCATACGCTGCTGCCCGTCGTTGTAGTGGGAATATCGGTAGGCATAGGTGATGGGGTCCTGTTCCCTGTCGAGTCGGTCGAAGAGATGTGCAAAAGAGTCGATATGCTGTCGGGTATAGTTGTAGTCGAACCCGACGCCGAGTCCGAAGATGAACCAGTCTTTGGCGAGTTCGTAGGTGAGTTGCACCTGTCCGTCTCCTCCCGCTTTGTCTTGCAGGAGCGGTGCATCGGCAGCCCAATGGCTATGGGTCATAGCCACCCCTCCGCCCAGAGAAAGGTTGATACTATGCACCACACGCCCGGAACGGGTGTAGTATTGCGCCTCTGCGGGCAATACCCCGCAGAGCAGCACGAACAGGACAATATATTTATCGAACGATAATTTTTGCAGCATAACGGTCAGTAATAACAGAATAAACACCCGCACAAGCAGGGGCTTGGATAACAGACGGGGCGGCAGCAGAGAGTGTATGCCTGCTCACTATGCGTCCTAACATATCCACGATTTCCACCCTGCCGGCACCGGCAAGATGAATGGTTTGCAGCGGTTTGACCACCGTGGGATAGACCCAACCGGACAAAGCGGCATCGATGACAGCCGCCGTCTTGCCTCCTACATAGGTGATGGGGCATGTGGGCATTTGCACTCCGTCGGTGCGCAATAATACGCAATAGAATTCGTCGCCGAGTTGACTGTCATCAACCACAATATAGGATGTGTTGGCGTCCGGGATGGGAACTCCATTGCGGTACCATTGATAGCCTGCCCATTGATAGCCTCCGTTGTATTGGTCGTTGAGGAGTGCAATGAGGTCATTTTTCTGCTCGATGACCGAGGAGGCATAGTAGATACGAAGCACCACGACAACCGGTTCGGCGGGGCAATCGGGAGCACCGAAATCAATAGTCAATACATAATCCTCCGGGCGCAGATTGGGGACAAGCGGTATATTCACCTCGTCACCGGCGAGGAACTCATAGAGCGAGTCCATCCCTTGTGCTACCGCCTCAGCGGGGAAATGCACGGCGACGCCCGACAGACGCCCCGCCAAATGCCTGTAAGGGAGGTTGACAAACGGCGCATCGGCACAAGCGATAAGGGTATCCGGGACTTGCACGCTGAGTCGGGGGAGGACAGTGAGGTTGAGACGCAGCAGACTATCGCAACCGTATTGGGTGGTAAGGAGTACATCATAGACACCGGTCTCGGTATAGCGTTTGCCTTCAAAATCGATATAACCTCCCTCGCAGAGTTCTTCGGTTTGCGTGCTTTGTGCGGGGGCGTGGTAACGCAGTTGGAGAGAGTTTTCCACATCACAACCATAGTCGTTTTTTGTTGTCCAGCGGTAGAGCGTATCTGCAAAGACCGTTTCGCCAGAAGGCTTAGGCAGTTCATATCCTTCGCCCTCGCACCGATGGACCACCGTATCGACATTGGCACTCAGGAGATTAGCCAGATGAAGGGTATCCAGCCAAAGGGTATCCTTACAAATGCCGTTGCTCATAGAAGCAACCACATAGGGGACATAATCGCCTCCAGTAGGAGGATAATTGTGCGTCAGCACCGTATCGGCGGATATTAGCGGTTGCGAGCCGTCGCCGAAATTCCATATAATCTCCTGCAGCGGTTCTTCGGAGCGTGTTGCAGAATAATCCAGACGGTTGATGATAGCGATATAGGAGTCCTGGGTAAAGGTTACTATATGTTGGCAATCCTTCACTTCTTGTTTTGCATTATCAGCCTTCGCTTTCGGGAAACGCGGGTTGGGGTTGGCAGTAAGGACGTAGTAGCAACTGTAATCTTCCAAGTTGTGACATTCGAGCATATAAACAGCCGTATCCTTTACATCAATATGAAGCGTGTCATAGTTGGTTTCTCCCTGTGCATTGAGGATGGGATTGTCGCGCGATTCCGTCTCTTTGTACCAGAGATAGGAGAAGCCCTCGGGTGCGACGAACCGGTCGGTAGAGAAATCACCACAAGCGATACCTTGCAAGTCGCCGGAACGGCAGCCGAGTGTAAAATAGGTATAGGCGAAGTGGGTATCATAGGAACACCGCGCAGCGGTAAGCCGGATGGTAAGCGTCTGCCCCACATACGGGCGCAGCGAGACGGTAACTGTAGTCCAGTCGCACCAATAGAGTTTTCCGTAGTCATCATCGTTGGGGTTGAAATGCCAGTTGGCTGTTGCTCCGAAACCGGGCATAAAAGTAAACTGCGTACAGCCTACGTCCAACGGATTGCCCTTTCCGTCAAGCACTTCGAGTTGCAAAGTAGGTTGCATATCTGTGTCTGCCAGCGAAGAGCCGTGTCCTCCCGATTGCAATACGGCGGCATACTTGAGTTCCATCAAATCGGACATACCGGGCATGACACGGTATTTGTATTCCAGCCGTGCCGACTTTCCGAATGGGGTGTATGCCCCCAAACGGACAGATGCCACTTCGCCGGCCGGTATAGTGGACAATGTTCCTCCTTTCTCTGCCACGTTGGGGTCAGTTTCGCCTTGCATATAGTGGATGGTATGCATACTTTCGTCAGAGGCATATCCAAAATCCACCTTTTGGCGGGTTCCCTGCTGTTTATTTCTGACAAACGTGTCGAAATCGCCCGTATAACATACCCCCGTGGCAGCAGGGTCGTCGGAGATGTCAAAGAAATCGATACATCTAGATCCTTTGATGTACACAAACTCCGCAAGAGAAACCCACGGCGAGCTGCCACCGTCCGGACACAGAGCCCGTACATAGAGATAGAGCATACCTTCGGTAGTGGGGGCGGGGGTCCAACTGTTGCCTGTGATAATCTGCCGCTGCTCAAACGTTCCGGTAAACGAATTATAGATACATACCTCATACTGCGCCGCATTACCGGTCCACTTGACAGTACCTTTGCTATAGGTAAGATCGGTCGGGGGGGCAGCACACAACGATCCGGAATAGATTTGGATATTGTCGATACACGCCGCCGGTGGAACGGGGGTACTCTGCGCACTCTCCCACACGAAAACCAACCGACCGGGTTGCGCCGAAGCAGGGACGACAAATTGCATACTATAGGATTGCCATACCGGTGTGTTGCGCAGTGCAGTGGCAATCGGTATGCCTCCTCTTGTCAGCCAATTGGGTGCAGCAACCGTGGCGGACGCAACGGTAACACTTTGCGGCAGCCACCAGACATGCAACTTGGCACTTTCAGAGCCTGCCAGACGATAGTCGAACAGGAGGGTATAGGTGCCGGCAGTCAGTGCGTTGATGTCGCGGTATGCCAATGTGAACATCTGCCCTGTTGCCGCATACACAGCACGTGCGGAATCGGCATCGGAGGATATATACAATCCTTTTTTGCCTTGCGTGCCGAAACTGCCGGGGGCTCCGATATACCATTTATTCTCCAACGTTGTGGCACGTCTGACATAGTTGCGCACCCAGGCACTATTCTCGGTATCGGACTCGAAATCGCAACTATACACCTGTGCGGCAGCAGGCATACTGCCCCATAAGAGCAGTACACCTGTTGCTATCCAACCAAATATCTTTCTTCTGACTGTCATAATCGTTACCATATATCTTCTTCTGCTTCATGCGCATTCAACACCGTAACCTGTACACGGCGGTTGTTCTGGCGTCCTGTTTCCGTATCGTTGGTGTCAATCGGTTCGCTCTCGCCTTTGCCGTTTGTTTCCAAACGGGAGGGGTCAATACCGCGCTCAACCATAGCCTCTTTGACACTGTTGGCACGGCCTTCAGACAAGACCTGGTTGTGTGCCTCCGAGCCCTCCGAGTCGGTATGCCCGGTGATAAGCACCCGTACTTTGGGGTTCTCGGTAAGGAAATTGTACAGTATATTCAGGTCGGAGTCCGAGATGGGGAGAATGTCTGTCTTGTCGGTAGCAAAGTACATATGTTTGAGGAGCAGGACATGGCGCATACGGTGAACAGGACGCAAGTAGTAATGCACCGTATCCGTAAGGCGTGTCAGAGAAGCACTGTCGCTATGGTATCCGGCAGCCGATATGCGGACATCGAAACTATCCCCATAGTGGAGCGATACAACGGCAGGCTGCTCCACCGCAGTGGTAACATCCTTGTTATGCCCCTCTGCAGTGCGGCTTGCAAAGGAGAGACTGCCGGCAATCTGCTGTTCGGTCTCCGCATCGTGGACATAGCATACCAACCGCGGTTGGGGGATGAGGCGGAAATACACCGTATCCAAATCGACCGTATGCGACAACCGGAGGGTATCCCCCGCAAAATTGGAAGGCAGATAACCTGCCGCCTGTGCCAGCATATAGTAGTCGGCCTTCGCATAGCGTGCCGTAACGGTGTTTTTCTTTCCCAGAGAGCGCACCTTGGGTTTCTGTTTGGGTTTGTCTTCGTTCTTTATAACGACCGATGCGACACTCTTGAGCGGTCTGCCTTCGTTATCGGTAGCCACAAACACGATACGCGGGTTCGGCTGTTTGATTTTGTTGAGTTGGAAAAGTGCGGTAAACTTGACACCCACGAGCAGCGAACTGAGCGATTTGTCGGCGAAACCGGTTTGGTGAAGTGAACGGGTGGTCATATACCCGGGGTTGCCCGCCCCATGCAACTCGTCAATCAGCGGCACATCCATAAGATTGCTTTCCGCTTTCTTTTCGGCTGAAGAAAGAATAGGCATACCGTAATCGATAAATGCTCCCACGCGCATACGCCACGGGTGAGCCGAAGCCTCGTTATTCTTGTTCCACTCTTGCGGGAAAAACTCATTGAGGTTAATGCCGAATTCGGCAGACAAAGTAGCATCCAGTCCCCAACTGTTCTTTCCCTTGTTTCCGCCCCTATACAATGTATGGTCGGTTATATTCTCCGCCGTCTGCCATTGGTGAGCCGGCTGGTTGAGCCAGTCGTCAATCGCCAGATGCTCTGTAACATAGGTAGTAAGCCCCCCGCGTTGGGTAAAATTGCCCATAAAAGTATAGCCTATTTTAGCCCCTGCCAGAAAATAATATCGTTCGAAATCGCCACCGAACATAACCGGCAGCATCACCTGCCCCACCGATTGGGTTTCGCGATAGTCGTCCAACAGATAATGCTGCGTAATGGAAGCGTAGTCGTCCCGCACCACGTCTGCCGAATAGGAGATATTGTTCCTCGAAGAGAAGAAGCGCAGTTCCGGTCCGACGGAGAACAGGAAATTACGATGGTGCAGTTCGTAGCCAAAGCCGAACAGCCCCCCGCCACCTCCGATGAAGCGTTGGCTGAAATCGCCACGGAAACGGGCATCGGCATCGCCGAATGAAGCAGCGGTATAGTTGCCCGTCAATCCGGAATAGCCTACTCCGCCCCACATCGTAACATAGTGGATGTCAACCCCTCGTGTGTACCATGCATTATCCTTTTTCTTTTTTTGAGGAGCCGCCTCCACCGAAAGGCATAATGCGGAAAACAAGACAACCAATAAAACAAGCGGTTTGTAAAAATATCTCATCGGCAAATGATTTTACTGAGTATAAAAAAAATGAATATCTTTCGAAAAAATCTGCATTATGAATGCATTATTGTATGGTAATGCGGTAGACGGACACTCCTTCGGGTTGCGTTACATAAACGAGGTACATACCTTTATCCATCGACTCAAGCGACAGTATATTTTTCCCCGCCGGCATCTCGGAAACGGAGAGCATATTGCCCAAAGCGTCGTAACACCTGACACTGCCTTCAGCGGGCATATACACTTGGGTAGAACCGCCCTGCGGGACAGCAGTGGGTGCCACCGACACTCGGGCGGGAGCAGTTACCAAATCCTGCGCTATAAGCGGACATACAGTGGCCTGCGAGCCATCCGCGAGTGTCACCCGGCACGAATATGCCGCTCCAATACGGAGACCGCCCGGCGCACAATAGTATGACATCGTAGCCCCCTCTATAGGTTCCTCGTCCTCATACCACTGGTAAGCCACAAACTCAAGTGTATCCTGCATATATTCGTTGTTGTAAATTGCCACGATATCGTTCCACCGTTGGAAAAGGCGGTTGCGCAAGCAAGGTGATTTGATATTCACCGATACAGAATCCACACATCCCAAATCGTTATAGAACGAGAACATATAGTCTCCGGCTTCCGTAGTAGTGAACAGAGGTGAAGTGAGTTGTTCACCTCCATCAATCGTATAGTAGTTATAGCCGGAACCGCCTATACGCACGACTGCTTCTTCCACCTCCTCCGACATCTGGGTAACATCCAAGACAGGAAGGATTTCATCCGCATAACGGATATTGGCAACCACCACGCTATCGCAGCCATAGCGGTTGACGAAGGTATAGTGGAACCGGCCGTCTTTTTCCGAAAGGTAGCATACACTATCATTCAGACAGAACGTGTCGCCATAGCAGATATGCATATCCGAAAGAACATTCTCGTCGGTAGGATGGACACGCAATTGGCACATATACAATATATGGCATCCCGCTTCGCTCAAGCCGTCGTAGGTATAATCGCCGGCATCGGTATATTTCGTCCCGCCGAAATCGTAATACGATCCTTCGCAAATATCCACCGTGTCTTTTACCACAGTATCACCGATTGCCGGTATTGTAACTACAAAAACCGTATCGCTGATACAATCCGCCGATTCCTCTGCCAGCCACGTGGAAAGGGATACGGTGAAAGTGCCTCCTTCGGAAGGAAAATCATGCGTACAATCAGGCAGCAAGGACTCGGTACCATCTCCGAAATCCCAGCGAAATCCCATACGGTTTGCAGAATGGTCTTCATACACTTCGCCATTGTAGCGTGTCTGTACATAACTGCGGTTTTTGAAAGAAACCCTATTTTTGCAGTCCACCGGTGTGTATGACCATGTGCCGTCCGATATAGGGAATTTAGGCAGAGCCAACACTTTCAGTTCGAACCAGCAATCGGAATTTTCCAGATTAGACAGACGGCAGGTATATTCCACCGAATCGACGGAGTATGTATCAAGCATACGCTGTGTGGAAACGATAGTACCGTCCTGCGTCATCCATTTGTAGGCAAATCCCGCGGGAGCCTCTGCGGCAAAGTGTGTGTCCGAACCGCAACCGATAGTTTCTATCGTCGCGCCGGTACAATCCAGAGTGAAATAAGCGTATCCGTAGTGTCCCCCTAACGTACAATCGTAAGTAGCCAGTTTAATAGTGAGCGTCTGTCCGACATAGTCCGTTAGGTTCAAACCTATTGTAGTCCAGTCTTTCCACGTAACTTGGTTATACCCGCTTCCCTCGGTATTCCATCCTTTTCGAGTTGCATCGGCGGCAAAATTGATATAGCCGCAGACAGGATCGATCTTCTGCCCTTTGGCATCACATATCTCAATGGTAAACCGCGGTTGTTCGTCGGAATCATGATTAGGGTCTTCCAACACGACTGCATAACGCAACAGCAATATACTATATGCCGAGTCAACCGTCATCGTATAGGTGATACCCTCCGCCTCGTTATTTATTCTCCAGTTGCCCAAGCGCACGGAAGCGAGGGCATCCGAAGGCACTATACGCAATTTTCCTCCCGTCCGCGGGTCGGTGGCAGTTTTGTCCCAACAAACTGTATGACGGCTCAGGTCGGATTCCGCCCCATGGTCGATAATGCCCACATTCTCAAAAGGTGCCCCCATATTCGTTGTCAGATCTCCCATATACGTGGTTTTACCGGACGTACATTCCACATTCGCACCGTGCAAGTCGAAATACGACAGGCAATGGCGGTCTGCACAATACACGAGATACTCTCCCTGATAGTAAGCATAGGCTCCATACATAGCCTTACCGTCTTTGTCATAGGAGATACTGCGTACACGGAAATTGTAACTGCCTTCCTCCAATCCCTCTATCAACACCGAAGTCCCCATTGAAGAATCATAGTTGACCGTATTCCATATATTACTTTCCACCTTCCGGTACTGGACGATATATGTATCCGCCGACCCTTTCCATGAAAGGCGCACGGTATCACAACTGACCGATGTAGGGACGATATTCTTTGCAGGCACGACACGCGAGTCAACGATTTGTATATTGTCCACACATGCACCGAATACCGAATCCGCCAAAGCATTGCCTCCCTTGTTTGCCCAAGCCACATAGAGACGGTAGGTTCCCGTAGAAGCGGCAGAGACATTGATGGTACGGGGGAAAGTGTACTGCTGCCATGTTGATTTGCCATAAAGAGCACCGGAGTTGTTCGCCCCCGCAAGGGCAGTGGGCATAACCCCGCTGCCGGAATTAGCCGTAATATACGTTACCGATCCGGCGGTCGGATTGGTATAGACCACGTATCCTACATATAATGCAGCATCAGCACTGGCGGCATTCAACCAATCAAACGACAGATAGTACGACCCTGCAGGCAGTTTGAAGTCACGATATGCGAACTGCAAGTTAGCCTGTTTGCCAAAGCATGGAGTTGTAAGCGTATCACTGCTCACGATATACAACGCACGCTTGCCATCGCTATGAACCGAACTGCCAACCATCCAACGGTCGTTGCACGCTGCAGCCTGACTACCAGCATTCAGAACCCAGTTTTGAGACAAATCCAACGCCTCTGAAGCATTTTCCTCAAAACTCATAGAATACGGGATTGTTACGGTCTGAGCATAGGCAACAGCAGTCCAAACCATTGCCAAACCGAAAATCAGTAGTTCTTTTTGTACCCTCATATTGTAATAAAATTAACTATCAAACAACTTATATATATGATACTCATTGAGTTATACTTATCTTTCAGTTCCGAACAAGTACCAAAAAGCAGACAAAAAAGCAAACAATCACTTAAAAACGTCGCAAAGTTACACAAATTATATAATATACACAACAAAACGACACAAAAAAAAAGAAAAACTTTCACTTTGTATAAATATACATATTTTTCACATACAAAAATATACATATAAGTATAAACAGCAAAACCTTGTCTTGCGGCGCAACACGCGCCGCGCTGCATTGTTGCAAAGATTTGGTGCCAACTCGCGGGGAAACGCCGGGATTGACGGCTGAATCACCCAAGTATAACCCAAGAATCACATAAGAATCACATAAGAATCACATAAGAATCACATAAGCTTGTCAGCGCGAAAGTAAACGGAGAGGAAATGGAAGGGAAATGGGGAACGGAACGGAGGGGAAGGGAACGGAACGGAGGGGAGGGGAGGGGAAGGGAGGGTATGGAACGGAACGGAGGGGAACGGAAGGGAGGGTATGGAAGGGAACATTTGCCGGATATTGATCAAGATTATCAGGGGGGCGGGTGAATTTATCTATTTTCATTTGGGGATACCAATATATTTGTGTAATTTTGCACGGAATTACATATAGAAACAAATACACAAAAAATATCAAGAATTACGTATAGAAACAAATACACAAAAAATATCAAGAATTACGTATAGAAACAAATACACAAAAATATCAAGAATTACGTATAGAAACAAATACACAAAAATATCAAGAATTACG
>ERZ808259.319-NODE-319-length-24292-cov-4.086191_pt1 | contig 24292 bp, 19 predicted proteins | sample MGYA00521279_ERZ808259 | MGnify/ENA primary metagenome ERZ808259 (study PRJEB31516, sample SAMN03275586) | gut metagenome | biome: mammalia-associated habitat; material: feces | host: Papio cynocephalus | place: Kenya | collected 2012-07-27 ... | reverse complement strand
GCTGGGCAAGGCCCTCGGCGATGGCCGTCTTGCCGACGCCCGGCTCGCCGATGAGCACGGGGTTGTTCTTCGTCTTACGCGACAGGATGCGGATGACGTTGCGGATCTCCGCGTCGCGGCCGATGACGGGGTCAAGCTCCTTGCTGCGGGCGCGCTCAACGAGGTCGGTGCCGTATTTCTTGAGCGCGTCGTAGGTCTCCTCGGGATTGTCCGAGGTCACGGGAGCGGTTTTGACCTTGCTCAGCTCGTCGGTAAAGCGGCTGCGCGTGATGCCGTGGCTTTGGAGCAGCTGCTTGACGTCGCTCGTGCCCTCGGAGAAGATGGCGAGCATCAGGTGCTCGACGGAGATATAATCGTCGTGCAGCTTCTCGGCGGTCTTTTCGGCAAGGTTCAGAATTTTGCCGGTCTCCGGTGAGGCGTACACCTCACCGCTGCCGCCGGAGACCTTCGGCAGGCGTCGGATCAGGGTGTCCAGCTCGGAGAGCAGGCCGTCGCAGTCCACGCCCATCTTGCCGAAGAGCGACGCGATGAGTCCGCCGTCCTGATCGACAAGGGCATAGAGCAGATGCTCGGGGGTCAGATATTGGTTGCCGTTCTCCTGCGCCATGCTCTGCGCGGTCTTGACGGCGTCCAGCGTTTTCTGGGTATATTTTTCAGCGTTCATATAAATTCACCTCTATTGACAAAACTGCAGATCACTTAAATCAGAAGCCCGCGGCCCCGCAGGTCGCCGCGATAGGCCAGCTCCACGTCCTTGGCGCTCAGCTCGCCGCTCAGGAAGCCCTTGAGCAGGCGGTCGAAGAGCTGCACATAGGCGCTGATGGCGCCGGCGATGTCCTCCGCCGAGCGGGCATGTCCGCGCGGCATGGCGAGCGGACGGACGAAGCGCCCGTCGTAGAGCGAGCAGGCGATCGTGCCGCCGAGCGCCGGCGCGAGGCAGGCGTTCTCGATGCGTGCCCACAGGCGGAAGAAGTCCGTCAGCGCGGCGATCAGCTCCGACGACTGCGTGCGGAACACAACGTTGAGCGTGCCCAGCGTATCCTCACCGCTGCCGAGATCGACCTCGTACTTGACCGTCGGGCGGTACTTGTAGGCGAGGCTCGATTTGAGCGACATGGACTGCGAGTTCGGCGCGAAGAACGGCACCAGCTCGCGCGAGGGGGAAACGAGCGCTTCGATGGCCTCGAAGATATCGTTGATGCGCCGCTCCGGCGTGGGGACGGAAACATACTCGGCCAGGATGCGGTTCACCAGCGCCGAGCGATTCGTGCCCAGCCGGTGGGCCAGCGCGTCGACCTCCCGTACCACCTCGTCCGAGAGCGTCAGGCTGTATAAATTCTTTTTCATCATGCGCCTCCTTACCGGGTTTTTCTTTGATGTACCGTATCATAGCACGGCAAAAACTTTTGTCAATATGTTTATATAAATATTTTAGCGAATTATAGAAATGTTTACACGGAGTTCATTTTTTACCCTTGTATTTCCAGTCGCGGAAATACAGCAGTGCCTCCAGAATGGACAGCGCCGAGCGAAGCCGTCCAAGCTCGATGCCGGGGTAATGGATGACCAGCGTGTGCTGCGGTGCGGAGCCGGGACGCAGGGCGAAATCCGAGAGGAAGGAGAGCCGCACGCCGCGCCCCTCGGCGTCGGTGCGCAGCACATGGTCGGTGCATTTCGTGTCGATCGTCAGAAGGAAGTGCAGCCCCGCGTCCTCGCCGGACACCCGGCAATGCTCGCCGAGCGGGCTTTGCAGAATGGTGTCGATGACCGCGTCACGCTGCGCGCGGTAGGACTTGCGCATCCGGTTGATGTGCGCCTCAAAAAAACCCTCGTCTAAAAAACGCGCGAGCGTGTACTGCTCCATCGCCGGTACGGTGGAGGAGTAGAAGCCGAGCTGCGCGCGGTAGCGCTCGGTCAGGCTCTTGGGCAGCACCATGTAGCTGATGCGTAGCGAGGGCGCGAGCGTGCGCGAGAAGGTGTTGACATAGATCACGCGCCCCGCGCGGTCGATGCTTTGCAGCGTGGGGATGGGACGCAGCGTGAAGCGGAACTCGCTGTCGTAATCGTCCTCGATGATATAGCGGCCCTCCCGCGCCTCCGCCCAGCGCAGCAGGCTCTGCCGGCGGCCGATGGGCGTCACCGCGCCGGTGGGGAACTGATGGTTCGGCGAGGTGTGCAGGATCTGTGCGCCGCTCATCTCCAGCGACTTGAGGCTCACGCCGCCCTCGTCCACAAGCACGGGCGCGGTCCTTGCGCCGCCGAGCGCGTAAATACGTGCTGCCTTGGAGTAGCCGGGGTCCTCCACGCCGTAGACGGCCTCGCGCCCGAGCAGCTGGACGATGAGGTTATAAAGGTACTCCGTGCCCGCGCCGACGACGATCTGCTCCGGCGCGGCGGAGATGCCGCGGAAGCGGTAGAGATGCTGCGCGATGGCCTTGCGCAGCGCGTCCGCGCCGTTCGGCGGCGTGGCGCGCAGCAGCGCCTCGCCCTCCTCGCTCAGCACGCGGCGCATGAGCTTCGCCCACACGGAAAAGGGAAAGCCCTCCGTTCCGCTGCCACCGGAGCTGAGGTCGAGCAGCCACGAGCGCTGCGGCTGCGGCGCGCTCTGCGCCGGGACGCGCCGGGGCGCGGCGGGGTGCCGCTCCACGTCGGCAACGTAGTAGCCGCGCTTTTCGCGCGTGTAGAGATAGCCCTCCGCCTCGAGCTGGGCGTAGGCGTTCTCCACTGTGATGACCGCCGTTTGCAGATGGCTTGCAAGCGAGCGCTTGCTCGGCAGCTTTTCGCCCGCCGTCAGGCGGCCCGCGAGAATGTCCTCGCGGATGCAGCGGTAAAGATAATCGTAGCGCGCGAGCTTGCCGCGCCGGTCAAGATCGTAGGTGAGCATGGGCGTCTCCAATCTGGTTCTATGATAATATATTGATTTGATGCTTTTATTAAGTCCAATTCTGATTAAAATACAGACCAAGCAGAAATGCAAGACTTTTTTGGAGATGATTTTCATGACGGATATGAAATTGCGTAAGCTGGTCCTCGCGGCGCTGTTCGCCGCCCTCTGCACCGTGATGACGATGGTCATCCAGGTGCCCTCGCCCATGCAGGGCTACGTCAACCTCGGCGACTGCGCCGTGCTGCTTTCGGCGTGGGTGCTGGGGCCGTGGTACGGCGGCGCGGCGGCGGGCCTCGGCTCGATGCTCGCCGACCTGCTGAGCTATCCGCACTATGCCCCCGGCACGCTCGTCATCAAGTTCGCGATGGCGGTCGCCGCAGCGTATATTTTTGAGGCCATGCGCGCTCGCGCCGGCAAGCTGGCGGCGCAGCTCGTCGGCGGCGCGGCGGCGGAGATCATCATGGTCCTCGGCTACTTCGGCTATGCGAGCCTGTGGCTCGGCAAGGGTCTGGCCGCGGCGGCGTCCATCCCCGGCAACCTCGTGCAGGGCGTGTTCGGCATTGCCGCCGGCATCGCGGTCTACGCGGTGCTCGACCGCAGCCACGTTCTCGCCCGCGCCTGATTTTGGATTGCATTGCGGCCTTGTTCATGGTATCCTGTTAAGGAATTATAAATCCCCTTGCAGGAGGTTCGCCATGAAGATCCAGGTCGTGGATATGCCCTACGAGCAGGCGCTCGCGCAGCCGAGGGAAAAGCACGCGCTGCCGCGCCGTCCGTCCATGCTGTTCCGCACGCTCCTGCGCGCGTTGTCCGCGCCCGACCTGCGCGCGACGCATTTTCGCTGTGACCGCGTGGGCATGGAGCGGCTCGGCCCCGACGAGCCCTGTCTCGTTCTGATGAACCACTCCTGCTTTCTGGACCTGAAGATCGCCGCGGCGGTGCTCTACCCGCGCCCCTTCAACATCGTCTGCACGTCGGACGGCTTTGTGGGCAAGGCGGGACTGATGCGCGCACTCGGCTGCATCCCCACGCGGAAGTTTCAGCCGGACACCGCGCTCGTGCGCGATATGCTCTACGCGGTGCGTAAGCTCAGAAGCTCCATCCTTCTCTATCCCGAGGCGAGCTACAGCTTCGACGGCACGGCGACCCCACTGCCGGAAAGCCTCGGCAAGTGCGTCAAGGCGCTTGGCGTGCCGGTCGTGCTGCTGCGCACCTGCGGCGCGTTTGCGCGCGACCCGCTCTATAACGGACTGCAGAACCGAAGGGTCGACGTCTCCGCCGAGCTGCGCTATCTGCTCTCGCCCGAGGAGGCCGCGGAGAAGAGCGCGGACGAGATCAACGCGCTGCTCGCGGACGCATTTACCTTCGATAATTTCCGCTGGCAGCAGGAAAACGGCGTCGTCGTGAAAGAGCCGTTCCGCGCCGACGGTCTCAACCGCGTGCTCTACAAATGCCCGCACTGCGGCACCGAGGGCGAAACGGAGGGACGCGGCACGGAGCTTATCTGCCGCGACTGCGGCGTGCGCTACCGCCTGACGGAGCTCGGCGCGCTCGAATGTGAGAATGCCGAGGCGAAATTTACCCATGTCCCCGACTGGTACGCCTGGGAGCGCGCGTGCGTGCGCGAGGAGCTGGAGCAGGGCAGCTATTTGCTCGACGTTCCGGTGGACATCTGCGTGATGGTCAACTTCCGGCAGATCTGCCGCGTCGGCGAGGGACGCCTGCGCCACGATACGAACGGCTTCCGCCTCATGGGCTGCGGCGGAAAATTGGACTTCACGCAGAAGCCCGAGACCAGCTACAGTCTCTACGCCGACTACTTCTGGTATGAGCTGGGCGACATGATCTGCATCGGCGACCGCGACGTGCTCTACTACTGCTTCCCGCAGGGCAGCGGCGATGTGGTCGCCAAGACGCGGCTCGCCGCCGAGGAGCTCTACAAGCTCAAGCGCGCCGAAAGGGCCGCGAAAAACGGCTGACGCAACCGTCCGTTGCGCAAATCCCGAGAGCTTTTCTTGCCTGCCACCGCAGAATGCGCTACGATGAGGACAGAAAACGGAAAGGAGAGCGGCGATGAGCTTTCAGGAAAATCTGATCCGTGCGCGCAAGGCGCGCGGCATGACGCAGGAGGAGCTGGCGGCAAGGCTGAACGTTTCGCGTCAGGCGGTGAGCAAGTGGGAGACGGGGGAATCGCTCCCCGACCTCTATAAGCTCGCGGCGCTCGCCGACGAGCTGGGCGTGAGCACCGACGCACTCTGTGGCCGCGAAACGGCCGTGCGCGGCGAGACACCCGCAGAGACCGTGACGGAGGAGACCGTCGGCGAGGAAGCCTCTGCCGCAGAGGCGCTGAAGAAGACCGCAAAGCGGAATAAAATGCTGCGCTGTGCGCTCGGCGTACTGATCGTGCTGTGCGCCGCGCTGGCGGCGCTGCTTTTGTACAACGCTCTTGCCGGCAGCGCGGCGGACGATGGGGCGCCGCAGCCCACGCCCCTGCCGGACACGATCACGGTCACCGGTCTGACGGTCAGCAGAGAGGTCGGCAATGTGGCGGTGTTCCGCTTTGTCCCCAGCGTCAGCGGCGAGGGCTGCGAGTGGTCGGCAAGCTGCGCACCGGACAATAATGGATATATCGTCGTCAAGACGATCATGGAGGACGGGATCTGTTCCGTGTGGATCTCGAATATTCCGGAGTACGAAGGCGTTACGCTTTCCACCACCGTGACGAACGGGACGGAGAGCCGCAGCATCTGCCTTGCCACAGACATCCGCGTCGGGGAAAACAGCATCTCCTGGGACCCACAGGTGTAGCGCCCCAATAGGAAATCAAACAGTTCGTGCCGGACGGCTGCCCTTCGGGGCAGCCGTTCTTTTTGGCTCCGCACCACCGCGCGGCCTCGCGCATACCCTGACAAAGGGAGAGGAAGTGGCCCCGATGCAGATGACACTTGACGCGCTGCCGGTCGGTGCGCTCGCCGTGGTGACGGCGCTGCGCTCCACCGGCGCACAGCGCCGCCGGATGCTCGACCTCGGCTTCGTGCCGGGCTCGCGCGTCCGCGCCCTGCACGTTTCCCCGTGGAGCGATCCGGTCGCCTACGGTGTGCGCGGCGCGGTCATCGCGCTGCGGCGCGAGGACGCGGGCGGCGTGCAGATCGAAATGCTTTGATTTTCAGGAGGGATCGCCCCATGCCGAACGAGGCGCACATCATCGCTCTGGCCGGAAACCCGAACGTGGGCAAATCCACCGTGTTCAACGCCCTCACCGGGCTGCGGCAGCACACGGGCAACTGGCCGGGGAAAACCGTCGCCGCGGCGCGCGGCGATCTTACATACGGCGGCGAGCGCTTCACGCTCGTCGATCTGCCGGGGACGTACTCGCTTTTCCCCAACTCCGCCGAGGAGGAGATCGCGCGGGATTATCTCTGCTCCGGCGAGGCGGAGGCGGTGCTGATCCTTGCTGACGCGACCTGCCTGGAGCGGAGCCTGAACCTTGTGCTGCAAACGCTCGAGGCGGCAGACGTTCCCGCGGTCGTGTGCGTGAATCTTTTGGACGAAGCGGCGAAGAAGGGCATCGTGCTCGATCTGCCCGCACTCTCGCGCGCGCTCGGCGTGCCGGTCGTCGGCACGTCGGCGAGCCGCGGAGAGGGGCTGGACGAATTGCGGGCGGCGCTGGCCGCCGCCGTCCGCGAAAAGCCGCGGCGGAGAGAGCTGGCGATCGAATATCCCCGCGCGGTCGAGCGCGCGGTGCGCGTTCTGGAGCCGGCGCTCGCGCCGTTTGCGCGGGAGCGGAGCCGCTTCTATGCGCTGCGGCTGCTGGAGGACGACGCTCTGTTCTTCGCCCGCTTCGGCGCTGAGTTGCCCGCCCTGGCGGCGGAGCGCATTCGGGATGGTTGCGCCCGCGCCCGCGCCGAGCTGGGGGAGCTGACCGGCGACGCCCTGCGCGACGCGCTGGTGGGTGCGCTCTCCGACCGTGCCACGGCGCTGGTGCGGCTGTGCGAGCAGCGGGACGAGACCGCCGCGCAGCGGCGTGACCGGCGGCTCGACCGCCTGCTTACCTCTCGCGCGACGGGCATCCCCGTGATGCTCGCGCTCTTTGGGGCAATTTTGTGGCTGACGGTCGAGGGCGCGAATGTGCCGTCACAGCTGCTCTCGCGGGCACTGTTCTCGGCGCAGGAGCCGCTGCGGGGGCTTCTCGCGTTTCTGCCGCCGTTCTGGAGCGGCGCGCTGGTGGATGGAATGTACCGCACGCTCGCGTGGGTCGTATCGGTGATGCTGCCGCCGATGGCGATCTTCTTCCCGCTCTTTACGCTGCTCGAGGACGTGGGCTATCTGCCGCGCGTGGCGTTCGTGCTTGATCGCTGCTTTGCCCGCGCCGGAGCGCACGGGCGGCAGAGCCTGACGATGTGCATGGGCCTGGGCTGCAACGCCTGCGGCGTGACGGGCTGCCGCATCATCGACTCGCCGCGCGAGCGGCTCATCGCGATGCTGACGAACAGCCTTGTGCCGTGTAACGGGCGCTTTCCGCTGCTCATCACGCTTTTGAGCGTGTTCTTTTCCGGTGGGGCAATGCTCGGCGCAAGCGCCGGACTGCTCGCGGCGCTGGTGCTCTCCGTGTGCGTGACGCTGCTCGTCTCGCGCCTGCTGTCCGTCACGCTGCTGCGGGGCGAGAGCTCGGCTTTTTCGCTCGAGCTGCCGCCCTACCGCCGTCCGCGCGTGGGGCAGGTGCTGGTACGCTCGCTTCTGGATCGGACGGTGTTCGTCCTCGGCCGCGCGGTGACGGTCGCCGCGCCCGCGGGTCTGCTCATCTATCTGCTGGGGAACTGCACCGTGGGAGATACCACGCTGCTCGCGCACGGCGCGGCGGCGCTCGATCCGCTGGGGCGGGCGTTGGGGCTGGACGGCATGATCCTGCTCGCCTTTCTGCTCGGCTTTCCCGCGAACGAGATCGTGCTGCCGATCCTGCTCATGGGCTACTCCTCGGCGGGGACGCTGGTGGACGGCGCGTCGCTCGCGGAGCTCAGGGCCATGCTGCTCGCCAACGGCTGGACGGGAACGACCGCGCTGTGTATGCTGCTCTTCTCGCTGTTCCACTTTCCCTGCGGCACGACCACGCTCACGCTCGCGCGGGAATCGAAGAGCCTGAAATGGACGCTCGTCGGCGTCATACTGCCGACGGCTGTGGGCATGACGGTCTGCTTCGCCGCGCATCTGGCGGCGACATGGCTGAAAATATGAATACAAAACGTATTATCTCTCACAAATTATACGGTTTGTCGCCGAAAATCGACAAAAAAGAGGCGCGAGCCATTGGCGGGGCTTCGTAAAACAGTTATTTTGAAAAATGCTTGAAAACGACTGTTTTCACGGGACGGTGCGGCTTCGGTCACACCGTTTCCTTTTTTGCAAGTTCCTCCAAAGGGATAAAGCCGAATGATGATCCGAACGACATTATCCAAGTGGGTAGTGTGATCGGATTTGTCATTTCTATTGAAAATGTGCTTTAATGGACAAGGGCAGGTTACACATCCCGCGGCGGGTTCGGTGTTGACAGGAGGCGGGGAAGCTGGTATAATACATAAAAGAGGAAATCAAACGCAGGAAATTTGTGCAGTTCCCCCTAATGGGAGGCAATTTGATTGGATAACTTGCATTCCGTCTTTGTCATCGGCGAGTCGCGCACCAATGCCGACAATGCCATCACAAAGATGTACGGCACCTTTTACATGGCGTTCGAGGTCGAGGAAACGACCTTTGAAATTCTGGACTTCAGCTGCACGCACACGATCGCCACAACGCAGGACTTCCTGCGCAGGCTATTCCTCGGTCAGACGTTCCCCGAGGTGGACGACTGGCTGGAGGATGCGCTGAACCGCCGCTACGGCGGCTCCTCGCGCAAGGCTGTGCTGGTCGCCTACCGTGACGCACTCAAGCGCTGGCGGCTGATGACCGGAAATGAATGAGAAAAATCGCATAGCTGCTTCACGACTGTCTGCCACCGCCCACCGCGATGGCGTCACAGCTGAAACCCAGCAGGATCAGGCACCTTAGGGTGTCCGGTTTTGTTGGGCTTTTTTGTCTTTGGCGGCAAGCCCCAAACGGGTCACAGCACTCTGTGAGTGTGACAATATCAGAAAAGGGAGAGAAACAATATGATCACCAATGGCTTTACTTATGTGGCGGTGCTGCTCTTTATGGCAGCCGTTCTCGTCACGCTGGAGAAGAGCGCCAAGGGCGGACTGCAGAAGTTCTTCAAGTACGTCCCCGCGGTCGTTCTCTGCTACCTGATCGCCATGCTCCTGTGCACGCTGGGCGTGTGGGATATGGCCGAGACCAAGCCCGCTTACTCCGCTCTGAAAAACAACCTCACCTACGCGATGATCTTCGCGATGCTGCTCCGCTGCGACATCCGCAAGGTCCTCAAGCTCGGCCCGAAGATGCTCATCGGCTTCTTCTGCGCTACCTTTACCATCATCATCGGCTTTGTCAGCGCGTTCGTGATGATGAAGGGTGTCATCGGCTCCGACGCCTGGATGGGCCTCGGCGCCCTCTGCGGCAGCTGGATCGGCGGCAGCGGCAACATGGTCGCCGTTCAGGCCGCGCTCGATATCAGTGAGGCCGACATGGGCTACGCGCTGGTCATCGACTCGATCGACTATTCCCTCTGGGTCATGTTCCTGCTGTGGGCCATTCAGCTCGCCCCCAAGTTCAACAAGTGGACCAAGGCCGACACCAGCAAGCTCGACGAGGTCTCCTCCCGTCTGGAGGAAGAGGCGAAGCTCAACACCAAGCCCATCACCTTCCAGAGCCTGATCCTCCTGCTCGGCTCCGCGTTCCTTGTCAGCGCCATCGCCACCAACGTTGGCAATAAGCTCTACGCGCTGACCAATTTCTCCGATAAGGCGACCTGGACCGTTCTGTTCGTCACCGTCGTCGCCCTGATCGCCGCCGTCACTCCGCTCGGCAAGGTCGCCGGCTCCAGCGAGGTCTCCAACCTCCTGCTCTATGCCGTCATCGGCCTGCTGGCCTCCCGCGCGAGCCTGCTCGAGCTCGGCGAGGCTCCCGCCTGGATCGCCACCGGCTTCATCGTCCTCGGCATCCACGCCGTGCTCATGCTCATTATCTGCAAGCTCCTCAAGCTCGACCTCTTCACCGCGGGCGTGGCCTCTCTCGCCAACATCGGCGGCACGGCCTCCGCACCGGTCCTCGCCGGCTCCTACTCCGGTTCTCTCGTTCCCGTCGGCATCCTGATGGCCCTCATGGGCTATGTGGTCGGCACGCCGCTGGCGGTCGTCTGCGCGCACATCATGGAGTCCCTGGCCTGAGAACCCTGACGCCGCGGCGTTTCCGCGCCGCGCTATGACTGCTTCGACTGTGCAGGTGAACGCCGTTTCACCTGCACAGTTGCCTAAGAACCCATTCAAAGGAGCAACGCTATGCCTGTTTTATCCGATCTTGAGCCGCGCGAGGTATTCGCCTGGTTTGAGCGCCTGTGCGCCATCCCCCACGGCTCGCACCACACAAAAGCGATCAGCGACTACCTGGTCGCGTTCGCCCGCGAACGCGGTCTTGCCTGCCGGCAGGATGCCGCCAACAATGTCGTCATCCGCAAGGCGGCCTCCGCCGGATACGAAAACGCGCCGGTCGTCATGCTGCAGGGCCATATCGACATGGTCTGCGAAAAGGACGCGGACTGCGCCAAGGATATGGAAACGGAGGGGCTCGACCTCTTTGTGGACGGCGACGTGATCGGCGCGCGGGACACGACGCTCGGCGGCGACGACGGCATCGCCGTCGCGATGGCGCTCGCCGTTCTGGACGCCGACGATATCCCCCACGGCCCGCTGGAGTGCGTCTTCACGTCGGACGAGGAGGTCGGTATGATCGGCGCCCGCGCACTCGACGCGAGCGACCTGAAGGCGAAGTATCTCATCAACATCGACTCGGAGGAGGAGGGCGTCCTCACGGTCAGCTGCGCCGGCGCCTGCCGCATGGCGTGTACGCTGCCCGTCACGCGCGCGCCCTTTGACGGGCAAACGCTCCGCGTCAAGATCAGCGGTCTTGCCGGCGGACACTCCGGCGAGGAGATCCACAAGGGCCGCGCCAACGCCAATCTTCTGCTCGGCCGCGCGCTCGACGAAATGAGCCGCGCGGGCGCGCTGCGCCTCATCCGCGCCGCAGGCGGCGCCAAGGACAACGCCATTCCGCGCGAGGCCGAGGCCGTCGTCTGCACCGACAACGGCGCCGCGCTGCGCGCCGCTGCGGAAGCGCTCACGAACGCGCTGCGCGCGGAATATCATGCCGCCGACGGGCATATCACCGTAACGGTCACCGAGGCCGACGACGGGCTTACGCCCATGGACGCCGCCGGCACGGAGCGGGCGATCACGCTGCTGCTCTGCGCGCCGAACGGCGTGGTGGAGATGAGCATGGACGTGCCGGGTCTTGTGCAGACCTCGCTCAACCTCGGTCGGCTTACCTCCGACGAGGCGGGTCTGTACGCCAGCTTCATGATCCGCTCGAGCATCAATTCCCAGAAGAACGCCGTAGCCTCGCGCCTTGCGCGGCTGGTGAAGGCACTGGGCGGGCGGACGGAGCAGGATTCCGATTACAGCGCCTGGCCTTACCGCCCCGAATCGCCCCTGCGCGACCGGATCGCGGAGGTCTTTTGCGAGCAGTACGGCGAAAAGCCGCGCATCGCCGCGCTTCACGCCGGACTGGAGTGCGGCATCCTCTCGGGCAAGCTGCCGGAGCTGGACTGCATCTCCATCGGCCCCGACCTGACCGACATCCACACCCCGCGCGAGCGCCTGCACATCGCCTCCACCGAACGGACGTGGCGGCTGCTGCTCGGAACGCTCAAGCGGCTGACCGCATGAGCACCGTACACAGCGGAGCAAAGAAAAGGAGAATTTGACAACTATGAACAGCTATGGATTGATCGACCTGCACTGCGACACGCTGGCAGAATACTGGAAATACGCGCACACCGGCAATCCCGATACGCTGGACGACCCCGGCCGCGTGCTGTCGCTGTCCAATATGCCGAAGGATGTCCACTGGGCGCAGTTCTACGCCGTGTTCATCCCCGACGAGGAGCGCGGGCAGGCCGCCATCGACTACTTTGAAAAGAACCGCGTGAACTTCTACCGCCAGATGGAGAAGTTCGGCGACCGCGTCGCCCCCTGCCGCAACGCCGACGACATGGAGAAGGCCTGGGCGGCGGGCAAGACCGCCGCGTTCCTGACCATCGAGAACGGCAGCGCGCTCGCCGGCGACCTTTCCCGCGTCCACACGCTCGCCGAGCAGGGCGTGCGCGCCATCACGCTGACCTGGAACGGCGAGAACGAGCTCGGCTCGGGCCACACCACCGACCACGGCATGAGCGAATTCGGCAAGGCCGCCGTGCGCGAGATGGAAAAGGAAAACATTCTGGTGGACGTGTCTCACCTCAACGATCCCGGTTTTGCGGACCTGCTGGAGGTCGCGACGAAGCCCTTTGTCGCCACGCATTCCAACACCCGCGCGCTGTGCAGCCACAAGCGCAACCTGACGGACGACATGATCCGTGAGATGGTGCGCCGTGACTGCCTGATCGGCCTGAACTACTTTGTGAAGTTCCTGCGCGACGACGGCGACGTGAAGAGCCTTGACGATCTCTACCGCCACGCCATGCACTTCTTCGAGCTGGGCGCGCGGAAGAACCTCGCCCTCGGCTCGGACTTCGACGGCTCCGTGCTGCCCGAGTGCCTGAACACGCCCGCCAAGGCCGCCTCGTTCTATGAATACCTGCTCTCCCGCGGCGTTTCACAGGAGGACGCGGACGGCATCTTCTACAAGAACGCGCAGGCGTTCTTCCACAAGAATCTTCGGTGACCGCAAGGGCGGATGGCTCACACGACAGAAAGGCCGACGTTTTCCCCGTGAAAACGCCGGCCTTTTCTTGGCGCCTTCCGGCGCCAATCACAGCGGGACAGTCCGATGGACCGCCCCGCTGTGTCCTTTATGAAGCTGTGTCCAACGGATCGTCGGACGCCAGTCGAAAAGGAGTCCTTCCCTTTTGGAAATATTCCTCTTGCAAAAGGAAAAGATTGTGTTACAATCGCGGCATAAAGCATTGAGGAGGCAACGCCGCATGGCTGCAAACACCGATCCGCGCCTGCAAAATCAGGTGATCTATTCCATTTACGTCCGCAACCACACGCCGGAGGGCACCTTCCGCGCCGTCATTCCCGACCTCGACCGCATCCGCGCGCTGGGGACGGATATCATCTGGCTGATGCCCATTCACCCCATCGGCGTCGAGGGCAAGAAAGGCACGCTGGGCTGCCCCTACGCCAACCGCGACTATCGCGCTGTCAACCCCGCCTACGGTACGATGGAGGACTTTGAAGCGCTGGTGCGCGAGATCCACGCGCGCGGCATGAAATGCATGATCGACGTGGTCTACAACCACACCTCGCCCGACTCCGTCCTCTACCGCGAGCATCCGGAATACTTCTATCACGACCCCGACGGCAAGCCGGGCAACAAGCTCGGCGACTGGGTCGACGTCATCGACCTTGACTACTCCAACCGCGGGCTTTGGCAGTATCTGACGGATACGCTCGTGCTGTGGGCCAAGCTGGTGGACGGCTTCCGCTGCGATGTGGCGTCCTTCGTCCCTGTAGAATTCTGGCTGCAGACCCGCGCGGCGGTCGCCGCCGTCAACCCGAACTGCGTCTGGCTCGCCGAAACGGTCCACCGCAGCTACGGCTGTCTCGCGCGGCGGCGCGGCGTCTATTCCGCGTCGGACGGCGAGGTGTTTCGAGCCTTCGATTTGGAATACGAGTACGATGTGTGCGAGGTATTCGACCGGTATCTGCGCGGCGAGGTCCCCCTGAGCCGCTATCTGGACGCGCTGAACTTTCAGGAGACCTGCTACCCCGCGAACTACAACAAGCTCCGCTTTCTGGAAAACCACGACCAGCCGCGCATCGCGTCCTTCGTGCGCGGCGAGCGCGCGCTCGTGAACTACACGGCGATGCTCTATTTTCTCAAGGGAACAACGCTGCTCTACGCGGGGCAGGAATTTGAAAACGACCACCTGCCCAGCCTTTTTGACCTCGACCCCATCGACCGCCGCACCGGTCATGATCTGAGCGAGCTGCTGCGCCGCCTGTACGCGGTCAAACAGCAGCTCGGCAGCGCCGACTGGTTCTCCGCCGACGCGGACGATGTGAACGACCTCGCGCTCCTTCAGCGCGGAAGCGCGGGCAGGCGCTTCGTGGGCGTGTTCTCCCTCAAGGCGAAGGCCGCCGGCGTGCGCGTGGACGCCGCCGACGGTGTGTATGAAAACCTCATCGACCGCAGCGCCGTCACCGTGAAAAACGGCATTCTTTCCTGCACGGGCGAGCCGGTGATCCTCCGCGTAGAGGGCTGAGCGTTTACCGCTCCACCCGCACAAGCAGCGGCTTCATCGTCTCCGCCGCGCGGCGGATGGCCTCCTCCGCCGGCAGGGCGAGCACGTTCGGGTCCATGACCTCAACGGAGCAGGGGCCGTCGTAGCCGATCGCCCGGACGCTCCGCAGCAGCTCCTCTAAGGGAGCGTCGCCCTCGCCGGGCCAGTAGCTCTCCGCACGCTGCGCCGTGAACGGGGCGCGCGCCGGGCAGTCGCTGACGTGGACCATAAAGAGCCGGTCGGCGCGCAGAGCCGACAGCTCCTCCGACCGTGAGCCGCCTGCGCAGAAATGCCAGGTGTCGAGCAGCATCCCCACATTGGCGCGGTCCACCGTGTCAAGGATCTCCGCGCATTGCGCGAAGGTCTGCACGGAGCTGCCCGGCACCGCCATAAATTCCAGCGCCAGCCGCACGCCGTAATCCGCCGCGGCGTCCGAGAGCCGCAGCAGCGAATCGGCGGTCTCGCGGCAGATCGCCGCCGCGGAAGTCCCCTCCGGCACATTAAAGGAAGCGATGACCTCCATGCAGTCGCAGTCGAGCACGCGGCAGGCCGCAAAGCACCAGTCGCTCAGCTCGCGCAGCATCCGCCCGCCGGCCTTGGTCTGAAAGGAAATGCTCTCAAGCGCGTTCAGACTCGCCGCGCGGACGCGCTGCTCCTCCAGCGTCCGCCGCAGCGCCTCCAGCGTCCCGCCGCCGCGCAGATAACGCAGGAGCGTGCCCTTGCGCAGCTCCACGGCGGAAAAGCTCGCCTGTGCGCAAAGCGCGATATCCTCCGGCAGCGTGCCGTTTTTCATCACGGTCATTTCATTGAAGCAAAGCTCCATTCTCTCGCTCTCCTCTGTTTTTGGAAATTTTGCGCGGAGGACCCTCGCTCTCACGCGACCCGCAGCGCCGCGCGGTACTGCCGCACGGTGCTGCGCTTTCTATTTCTTCCGCCATACATGCAGTACCCGCACGAGCGTCGCCGCGTCGAGCGGTTTGGTCAGATAGTCGTTCATTCCGGCCTCCTGCGCGCGGCGACGGTCCTCCGCAAAGGCCTGCGCCGTCATGGCGAGGATGGGGACCGTCTTTGCGTCAGGCCGCTCCATCGCGCGGATGGCCCGCGTCGCCTCGCAGCCGTCCAGCCCCGGCATCATCATATCCATCAAAATGGCGTCGAAGCTGCCCTCCGCCGAGGCTCGGAAACGCTCCACCGCCTCTCTGCCGTCCGACGCGTTCACCGGCTCCGCACCGGCGCTGCGCAGCAGGAACTCCGCGATCTCCATGTTCAGCGCGTTGTCCTCCGCCACCAGCACGCGCATCCCGCGCAGCGGCATTTCCTCCGCCTCGTCTGCGGTGAGCGCGGCGGACGGAGCTTCCTCGCAGTCCACGCGGAACGGAAGCGCAATGCGGAACGTCGTGCCGACGCCGCTCCTGCTTTCAAATTCGATCGTGCCGCCCATGCGGTCGATCAATCCCTTGGCGATGGACATTCCCAAGCCCGTCCCGCTGTAGGAAGAGCGCGCGTCGACCAGCTCCTGCGTAAAGGGCTCGAAGATGTGCCTCTGGTATTCCTCGCTCATGCCGATGCCCGTGTCGGCGCAGACGAACTCGAACCATGCCGTATTGCCCTCGCAGCGGAGCTCGCGGCAGGCGAGCGAAACGGTGCCGTTCTCGCGGTTGTACTTGACGGCGTTGCTGAGAATGTTCATCAGAATGCGCTTGAGGTGAACGGGGCTGCCCACCAGCGCGGTGTGCGTCAAGCGCCGCGGCGCGCGCAGAACGCGGACGCCGCGCTCCTTGGCCGTATATTCCAGCGACGTGCTGACCGCGTCCAGCAGCTCAATGAGGTCGAAGGGCCGCTCCTCCAGCGTTACCTCGCCGGCTTCCAGCTTGCCCATGTCCAGCACCTCATTCACCAGCTCCAGCAAAAGCTGCGCGGAGACGCGAATTTTCTGCCGGCACTCCGCCTGCTTCTGCAGGTCGCCGCTGTAGTGATCGCCGATCGCCACCATGCCCTGAATGCCGTTGATCGGCGTGCGGATATCGTGGCTCATGCGCTGCAAAAACTCTGTCTTGGCGGCGTTGGCCCGCTCGGCCCGCCGCGCGGCCTCCATCAGCTTTTCCTGATACTCCCGCTCCTGCCGGAGCCGGCGCGCCTGGTAGCTCTGCGCCGTTTTCCACCGCAGCGTCATGACCAGCATCAGCACCACCGCGTAGAAAAACAGTGCCATCGCAGCGTTTCGGATCGTATTGCCGAAAATATTGCGCTCCGGCATATAGGCGTATACATAATAGGTCCGCCCGCGACGGACCATACCGAGGCTGCGGTGCGGCGTCTCGCCGTCATCGCTGCGCACGGTGAGCATCTCATCGTTCCGACCTCTCCGGGTGAGATTGCGCAGCACCGGGGTCTCGTCCGAGTCAAGCCCCACCAGCGCGCTGTCGCTCGACGCAATGACCTTCCGGCCGTCCGTCACCACCAGCGTTTCCTCGCGGTCGGTCTGATAGCTGTCCAGCAGCGTGGTGAAGAGCAGTCCGTAGGTTCGGATGTACTCCACCGGCGTGCGGTAATAAGCCACCACAACGCCCTCGGTGTCATAGCGGCCGTGCGCCGCCATGTCGATATACGAGCCGTCCGGGCAGTAGACGCGCCCGGCATAGGTCTTTTTCGGATAGCGCGCCGTTTCCCGCAGCGCCTCCTTTCCAAGCTCTGACATCAGCAGCCCGATCTCCTCCTCGTGCGAGGCGCAGGCAGCCGCGATCTCCCCGTCTCCGTCCAGCAGAAGGATGCCCGAAAGGTAATGGTTCCGGGCGCAGTCCCGCAGCAGCGCCTCGTCCGGCGCTTGCTCCGGATACGCCAGCTCCGGCGCCACCTGCCGCGCCTCCTCCATCACGCGCATCAGCCCTCGGGTCTCCGACGCGGTGGACATCATGCTGTAGGAGGTGCATTGCTCGCTGGCATACGACACCACGCTCAAAAGATGCTCCTCCGCCTCCGCCAGATCCGACCGGATCGACAGCAGCAGCACGCTGCCGACGCCGAGCAGAAACACCAGCACCGCCGCGATGGGAAAGGACGGCCCCTCCGGCCGCCAGAGCTTCTTTTCAGTCCGCATCGGCGTCCACCTCCAGATAGCGCTCCGCGTCCGGCAGGTACGCGCCGATGATCTCTGCCGCCGTGCCGTCGCCGCGCATTTCGGCAAGCACCCGATCCAGCTCCTGCTCCAAACCGCGTGTGTCATTTTTGGCAAAGGCCGCGCCGAGTCCCACAGTCAGCAGCGGCTCGTCCAAAATGCGGTAGTTCACGCCGTAGTCCGCCATGTATTGCAGGATGGAGGTCTCGTGCGCCGCCACCGCGTCGGCGTAGCCCTTGCTTAGGAAAGGGTAGATCAGCTCGCGATTCTGCAGCGATATCAGCGCGCGAAGCTCCGGCACGCCGCTCTCCTCCGGGTGCAGGAACAGCTCCTCCGGCTTCGTCGTAGCCTGCACCGCAAGCGTTCGATCGGCAAGATCCGCGAGCGTCTCGATATCGCTGTCCGGCATTACCGCAACCACCTGACGGCTGAGCATATAGGGCCCCGCCCAGCGGTAGTCCTCCTCACGTCCGTCCATCGTAAAGCTGCACCAGATGCAGTCGATCTCGCCGCTCTCGACCAGCTCCTTCTTGTCGGCCCAGTCGATGAAACGGTATTCCACCCGATAGCCCATGCGCCCGAAGGCCTCCGCCGCCAGCTCCACATCAATGCCGGTCGGCAGACCGTCCGCGCCGATGTAGGTATAGGGCGGGTAGCTGTCAACGCCGACCACGATCAGCGGCCGCGCATCCTCATCCTGCTCCGGCGTCTCCGTCGCGCAGCCGCTCAGGACGCCCACCGCCAGCGCCAGCACCAGCAGAAGGCCGAGCCGTTTCTTTCTTCGCATAAAGAGTCTCCTTGTCCGGCGCGCGGGCGCGCTCCGCGCCGCCCGCACCGCATGATTTTCGTTTCATCATACCATATTTTTCCGGCTCTGCCAAGAGTCCGGCAGGCGCGGTATGCATTTCGTACCGCAAAAACATACATTTCAGGCAGATTGTTCGCACCCGCTCAAATATTGTGGTATGCTCTATTTTGTAAAATTGTCGGGAAACAAGTCGCTTCCCCTCGAATTTTGGAATAAGGACGCGTCACGTTTTTATTTCCTGACCGGGTTTTCCGTTCAGCATGGCAGATCAACCGCAGACTTTCAGGGAGGACAGAAAGAGCATGGACAAGAAGAACAACATGAAGAAGGCTATGTACGAAATGTTCGGCGTCGGCGGAGACGGCGCCGAAGCGGCAAGCACTGCTCCGGCGCAGGTCAAGAGCGCACCCATCGAGGTCAAGAGCACCCCGGGTGCGGAGAAAAAGAGCGCGGAGCACGCTCCGGTCAAGGCGCCCGAGGCCAAGCCCGCCGCCAGCTTTCTTGCCCCCGGCACGGTCTTTGAAGGCTCCTTCCGCGCCAAGGGCGACATTGAGATCGCCGGCGAGCTCAAGGGCGACGTGGCCTCCGAGGGCAGCGTGCTGCTGCGCTCCAACCTGCAGAGCAATATCACGGCGGGCAGCGTGAAGCTGACCGGCTGCACTCTCATCGGCGACATCACCGCGAGCGGTCCCGTCACCGTCAGCGAGGATTCCAAGGTCACGGGCAATATCACGGCGCAGTCTCTGCTGTGCGCCGGCGAGATCAACGGCGACATCCGCATCAGCGGCAACACCCAGATGGACGCCAACGCGCGTGTGAGCGGCAGCGTCGTCACCGGCACGATCTCCGTGGCGGCGGGCGCGGTCCTGAACGGCAGCGTTGAGATGAAGGGTACCGCGGAGGCGAAGTCTTGAACGCCGCGGCAAAGGAACTGCCTGTCTCCTACGATCTGAGCAAGCCGCAGGAGAACAAGGAGCCCTACGTCGGCAGCGTCCTGTTTTTTAAGCACGTCATCTTCACCGTGACGCTGCTGCTGATCCTCATTCCCACGACGCTGTCCATCTACCTCTTCGCGCAGGTCCGCAGCCTGAACCGGCAGCTCGACGCGGCGGGCAGTCAGCTGGCGGCCATGCAGGAGCAGCTCTCGTCGACTGCGCCCGAGGGCGGCGAGCCCACGCCGGCCGAACCCGAGCCGCCGGTGAGCGAGGTCCCGGCCTACACGGAGCTCTACCCCGAGCTGTACGCCGACGATTCGCAGCGCGGCACCGTGGACGTGGACAACGCCGTCTACCTGACCTTTGACGACGGTCCCTCGGCGCGGACGGATGAAATTCTGGAGATCCTTGACCGTTACGGCGTCAAGGCCACCTTCTTTGTGGTCGGCGCGAACGAGGAGGGCGATCTCGAGCGGATGCAGAAGATCGTCGCGGCGGGCCACACGCTCGCCATCCACAGCTATTCGCACGATTACAAGAAAATTTATGCCTCGGTCGAAGCGTATCTGGAGGACTTCAATCAGATGTTCTGCCAGATCTACGAGGCCACCGGCGTCAAGCCGCAGATCTTCCGCTTCCCCGGCGGCAGCGTCAACAGCTATAATGTCGGCATCCATCAGCAGCTCATCGCCGAAATGACACGGCGCGGCTTCGTCTACTTCGACTGGAACGTCGCCAACGGCGACGCCGTGTTCTCCAAAATTCAGCCCTCGTCGACGCTGACGGCCAATGCGCTCAAGGGTGTCGGCACCGTGCGGCGCGCCATCATCCTCATGCACGACAGCAACGCCAAGACGACTACCGTCGAGGCCCTGCCTGCCATCATCGAGGGCTATCTTGAGGCGGGCTACTCCTTCGCCGCTCTCACCCCATCGACCCGCTCCGTCACGTTCAGCTATCTGGACTGACCGCAAACGGCAAAAAAAGATCGACCCCGCAGGGCCAAACGGCCCTGCGGGGTTTTCTGTTCGCTTCTTTCGCCGCGGTCCGTGCCGGACCGTTGCGGGCAGGGCGTCAGCCGAGCTTTTCGCACAGGTCCTCGAGCGCGGCGGTCATGGCCTCCTCAAAGGAGGGGTGCGGCCGCATCGCGCGGCAGAACTGCTCGGCGGTCAGGCGGTTGGCGAGCGCCTGCGCCGCGCCGCCGATCATATCGCTCGCGTGCTCGCACATGAGCTGCGCGCCGAGAAGCTCGTGCGTTTCGGCATGGGCGACAAATTTCATGAAGCAGCGGCCCGGGTCGGCGATGACCGTTTTGGCGTTGCCGAACAGGACGTGCTTGCCGACCTTGACAGGAATGCCCACCTCCTTCGCCTCGGCCTCGGTGAGACCGACGACCGCGATCTCGGGACGACAGTAGATGCAGCTCGGCACGACCGAAAGATCGGTGTGGTCCTGCACGCCGCACAGGCGCTCGACACAGGCAATGCCCTGCGCGGTGGCGACGTGGGCGAGCTGGATCTTCGAGGACACATCGCCGATGGCATAGACGTGCGGCAGGCTCGTTTCAAAATTCTCGTCCACCGCGATGCTGCGGCCGTTCATTTCGACGCCGACGCCGTCGGCGAACAGGCCGTCGCAGTAGGCACGGCGGCCGATGGCACAGAGCACGGCCTCACCGGAGACGGTCTCCTCCTTTTCCTTGCAGGTGAAGTGTACAGCGAGGTCCTCGCCCGCCTGCTCCACGCGCTGTACCATCGCGTTCGTGAAGACCTTCACGCCCTGCTTTTTGAGGATGAGCGCGAGGTTCTGCCCTAGCTCCTTATCCATGTTCGGCAGCAGGCGGTCCATGCCCTCAATGACCGTGACGGCACAGCCGAGGTCGGCGTAAAACGTGGCAAATTCAATGCCGATGACGCCGCCGCCGATGATGACGATGGAGCGGTAGAGGTGGTCGCAGCCCTCCAGCAGCTCGTCGGAGGTCATGGCAAGCTCCAGTCCCGGGATCGGCGGGCGGGACGGCACGGAGCCGGTGGCAATGAGAATGTCGCCGCAGGTGTAGTCGTTGGCGCTGCCGTCCGCGTCCGTCACGCGGACGCTGCCGGAGCCGGTGATGAGCGCCGTGCCGTGCAGCAGGTCGATCTTCGCGCTCTTGAAAAGCGACTCGATGCCGGCGGAGAGCTTCTGCGAAACGGCGCGCTTATAGGCAAAAATTTCCGCCATGTCGACGCGGATATCCTCGGCGTGGATGCCGCAATGCGCGCCGTTTTTCGCGTCGCGGTAAATGGCGGAGGAGTGGAGCAGCGTTTTGGTCGGGATGCAGCCGCGGTTCAGACAGGTGCCGCCCGCTTCGCGTCGCTCGACCACGGCGACCTTTTTGCCCAGCTTTGCCGCGCGGAGCGCGGCCTCGTAGCCGCCGGGGCCGGCGCCGATGACGATGAGTTGATAATCAGTCATAGTGTTTCTTTCCTTTTGATGGCAATGCCGCCGTTTTCGCGGCGGCATTGCGTGATGTTGGGAGCTCGTATCGCTTCCGTCAAGCGAATGAATAACGCAGGATCATATTGCGGGCCGCGCCGACCTCGTCCAGACGGCGGACGGGCGTATCATGCGGCGCGGTATGGAGCGCGTCGGGGTCGGAATAGGCAAGGTCGAAGAGCCTGCCGTAGATGTCGCAGACCTCGTCCATGGTCTCCTTGCTCTCGGTCTCGCAGGGCTCGACCATGAGCGCCTCGTGGACGATGAGTGGGAAGTACATTGTGGGCGGATGCAGGCCGTAGTCGAGCATTCCCTTGGCAAGGTCGAGCGCGGAAACGCCGGTCTCCTTGTGCAGATCCACCAGCGACATGACGAACTCGTGCATACAAATTTCGTCGTAGGCCATGGTAAACTTCTCCGCGAGCTTCACGCGCATATAGTTGGCGTTGAGCACGGCGTTCATCGCGGCCTCGGGGATGCCTTTCTTGCCGAGCGTGAGAACGTAGGTCAGCGCCTTGATGCAGACGTCGAAGTTGCCGTAGAACAGCTTCACGCGGCCGATGGACTTCTCGGGATAGTCGAAGTCAAACCCGCCGTCCTTCTCCACGACCAGCGGGCCGGGCATATACTTGCGCAGGAAGTCCTTGCAGCCGACCGCGCCCGCGCCGGGGCCACCGCCGCCGTGCGGCGTGGCAAAGGTCTTGTGCAGATTCGAGTGGATGCAGTCAAAGCCCATGTCGCCGGGGCGGACAACACCCATGACGGCGTTGAGGTTCGCACCGTCGTAGTAGCACAGGCCGCCCGCGTCGTGGACGATCTTCGTGATCTCGAGGATGTTCTTATCGAAGATACCGACCGTGTTCGGGTTTGTGAGCATCAAGCCCGCCGTGTCGGGTCCGACGGCGGCGCGCAGCGCGTCGAGGTCGACGCAGCCGTCCGCGCCGGAGGGGATGTTCACCACCTGATAGCCGCACATCGCGGCGGTCGCGGGGTTGGTGCCATGGGCGGAGTCAGGCACGATGATCTTTGTGCGCGCGGTGTCGCCGCGGTCGGTGTGGTACGCCTTGATGAGCAGCACACCGGTGAATTCGCCGTGTGCGCCCGCGGCGGGCTGAAACGTGACCGCGTCCATGCCGAAGATCTCGCCCAGCTCGCTGCCCAGAACGTGCAGCGCTTCGAGCGCGCCCTGCGCGGTCTCAACCGGCTGAAGCGGGTGGAGCTGCGTGAAGCCCGGCAGCGCCGCCATGTCCTCGTCGATCTTGGGGTTGTACTTCATCGTGCAGGAGCCGAGGGGATAGAAGCCGTCGTTCACGCCGTGGATGCGCTTGCAAAGCGCCGTGTAGTGGCGCGTCAGCTCATTTTCGCTCACATGCGGCAGGCGCAGCGGCGCGGTGCGCTCCTCGGGCAGCGTGTATTCCGGCACGTCGCACGCGGGCATCAGGCTCAGGCCGCGCCCCTCCGCGCCAAGCTCAAAGATCAGCTTCATTTCAGCACCTCCTTCACGATGGAAACGGCTTTGTCAAGCTGTGCCTTGCTCACAAGCTCGGTCACGCACCAGAGGATGCCGCCGTCCGCCTCCGCGCCGCCGAGGATTCCCGCCGCGTCGAGCGCGTCGAGGATCTTCTTGCGGCAGTTGGGGCAGGCACACTCGGTCACGAACTCGTGGAAGAATTCGCCCTTGTACTTGATGGTGCAGCCGATCTTTTCCAACTCGGAGGCAAAGTAGTGCGCCTTTGAGGTGCAGAGCCGCGCACACTGCTTCATGCCCGCTTCGCCCATCGCCGCCATGTAAACGCCCGCGGTGAAGGCGCACAGCGCCTGATTCGAGCAGATGTTGGAGCTGGCCTTCTCACGGCGGATGTGCTGCTCGCGCGCGGAGAGCGTGAGGACATAGCCGGTCTTGCCGTCCACGTCCTTCGTCTGACCGACGATGCGGCCAGGCAGCTTGCGCGTCATGGCGGCAGTCGTCGCCATAAAGCCGAGGTAGGGGCCGCCGAAGGCGGTGTCGAGCCCGAGGGGCTGACCGTCGCCCACGGCGATGTCCGCGCCCATCTCACGCGGAGGCGGCAAAAGGGTGCAGGCGATCGGGTTCACGCCCATAACAAACTTCGCGCCCGCGGCGTGGACGAGCTCGCCGATGGCCTTTGCGTCTTCGATCTGCCCGAAGTAGTTCGGCTGCTGGAGATAGAAGCACGCGGCGTCCTCGCCGAGCGCCGCTTTGAGCGCATCGAGATCCGTTCTGCCGTCCTTTGCGGGAACAACGGTCAGCTCGGTATTCGAGGCGAAGCAGTAGGTCTGCATGACCTCGATGACCTGCGGGTTCGCGCAGGCCGAGACATACGCCTTTGTGCGCTTGCGGTCGCGGCACATGGGGATGGTCTCGGCGGCGGCGGTCGCGCCGTCGTAGTGGGAGGCGTTGGCAACGTCCATGCCCGTCAGCTCGCAGATCATGGTCTGGAACTCAAACGTGCCCTGCAGCACGCCCTGACTGATCTCCGCCTGATAGGGCGTATAGCAGGTGACCAGCTCCTCGCGGGAGGTGATGGACTTCACAACGGCGGGAATGAAGTGGCGGTAGGCGCCCGCGCCGCGCAGAACAGTCTTGTAGACCTTGTTCTTTTCGGCCATGGCGGTGACG
>ERZ808259.317-NODE-317-length-24445-cov-3.640877_pt1 | contig 24445 bp, 19 predicted proteins | sample MGYA00521279_ERZ808259 | MGnify/ENA primary metagenome ERZ808259 (study PRJEB31516, sample SAMN03275586) | gut metagenome | biome: mammalia-associated habitat; material: feces | host: Papio cynocephalus | place: Kenya | collected 2012-07-27 ... | reverse complement strand
TTCCGATGCTTTCACCTCAGATTCTTTATATCATGATCACTTCGTTCATTGGGTCGTTTAAAGAATACACGTCGGTTGTCGGCTTATTCGGCTCCCCATCTACAGATGGTGGTTCAACTAAGAACATGTATACGATTGTTTATTACATTTATGAATGTTTGGGTGCGCCTACTACGGTTTCTCGTGGTGCTGCAGCTGCTGTTTTGCTTTTCTTAATCATTATGTTATTTACTGCAATTCAGTTCCAGGTTTCAAAGAGGAGGGTTCATTATTAATATGGAATACGATTCAAGAAATTTCTTCCAACGCCTCTTTCACATGAAATCTAGAGAACAAAAACAGGCAGAAAGAGAACAAAAAGAGAGTTATAAGAATATTAACACCTCCGAAATGGTTCTCGTTATCAAAGAAGGACGCACTAATGCGGAACAATTAGAAAAGCTTCAAAAAGTTGGAAAGGTGATTACATCTATTATTACCTATGCTTTCCTTCTTTTTATGAGCGTTATCATTCTTTTCCCGTTCTATTGGATGATTATTACCTCTTTAAAAAGTACTACTGAAATTCGAGCAACAACTCAGACTTTCTTCCCCGCAACCGTCTTATGGACGAACTACATTACCGTTTTTAATACCTTTGATTTTGTGACTTATGTTGGCAACACCTTAGTCGTTGGCATCCTTTCTACTTTAGGCACCTTAATCACGACTATTTTGGCCGCTTTCGCTTTTGCCCGTTTGAATTTCAGAGGGAAGGATCTCATGTTTGCTATCCTCTTAGCGACCATGATGATTCCTGGCGAAATGATGGTTATTACGAATTACATCACGGTTGCTAAGTTGCCTTGGTATGAATTTGGCGTAGGCCAAGTTACTGGCTGGTTGACCTATAAGGATTCCGTCTTTGCTTCGATGATTATTCCTTTCTGGGTTTCTGTTTTCTATATCTATCTTCTTAGACAAAACTTCAAACAAATTCCTAATGAACTTTATTTGGCTGCAAAAGTTGATGGAAAATCAGATTGGCAATTCCTTTGGCATGTTATGGTTCCTTTGGCAATGCCTACATTGATTTCTATCTTTATTTTGAAATTAATGGGTTCTTGGAACTCATATGTCTGGCCTCAACTTGTTACTGCCAACAACCAATCTTGGCGTTTGGTAACAAATGGTTTACGTTCTTCCTTCACGACGACTTCTGGTGAGCCTCAATACGGCATCCAGATGGCCGCCACCATTCTTGTTACCGTTCCTTTATTGTTATTATTCATCTTCTTTAGAAAATACATCATGAAAGGCGTTGGAAGAGCGGGTATTAAGGGGTAAAAAACGGTTACAATTCGTTAGAATGTAATAGATTAATTAGGAGAAAAACATGAAAAAGAAAATTGTACTTTGTGCACTTGGACTTCTTGCGGTGACAAGCTTAGCTTCTTGCGTTTCAAACAATAGCCAATCGAGTGCGCTAGCTTCAGAAGAAGTGGGGCAAAGCCTTGCCGAATTCGATGCTGAAGTGGAAGCTCTTGGAGATTTAAAGAATCTTACTGCTGAAGTTACTTTTTGGCACACCATGGGCAAAACAAACCAAGATACTTTCAATACGATTATTGCGGAATTTAACAAAACTTATCCAAACATCACAATTACTCACTCTCAACAAGGTGGATATCCTGATGTGAGAAAAAACATTGCAAACGCCATTCCGGCTCATACAACCCCGACTATGGCATATTGCTACCCAGATCATGTTGCTGACTATTTGCCATCCGACTCTGTCATTAAACTAGACAACTACATTAATTCCACAAAAATTGGTCTTGGCGTTAATAATGGTCTTGGCGATTTAGGCAAGGACGATTTCATTGCCAATTATCTTTCTGAAGGAGATCACTACACCTTAGAAGGGAAGGCTTTGAAGGGCTATTACTCTGTTCCATTCTCTAAATCTACCGAAGTTCTTTTCTACAATAAAGACGCCTTTGAGGCCAATGGTTGGTCCGTTCCAGAAACATGGGACCAAATGTGGGAACTTTGCGCAACTATCAAAGAAACTTATCCTGAAGTGACCCCTCTTGGATACGATTCTGATGCCAATTTCTTTATCACGTATTGTGAACAAGCAGGTATCCCTTATACAACGGGCGAAGGAAATGAACACTTCTTATTCAATAACGATAAAGCCAAAGCCTTTGTCACTAAAGTAAAAGAATATGCGGATAAAGGCTATTGGACTTCCCAAGGCCTCTTAGGTTCTGGAACATATACTTCCACGAAGTTCACAAATCAAGAATTGTTAATGACAATTGGGTCCACAGGTGGAACGAAATATAACGTTTCTACCAATTTCTTAACTGGCGTTGCGGGTCTTCCACAAGTGGATAAAAACAACGGCAAGGTCATTATGCAAGGCCCATCCATTTGTTTCTTAAATGACTCTACCTTTAAAGAAAGAGTTGCTGGCTGGTTGTTCTATAAATTCATCACCAACACGGATAATAGCGCAATTTGGTCTTCTATGACTGGCTATAACCCGGTCAGAATCTCTTCCTTCAGTTCTGATAAATACAAAACTTCTTCCACGTCTCTTGTAAATGATGTGCTTGACTTCGCGGGAACCAAATCCGATTACACCAATTGGTATTATGCTTCTCCAGCTTTCAAAGGCTCTAGCGCAGCCCGTGAAGAAATCGATAGCTTAATGGCTGGCGTTTTAAATAACAGCAAAACCGTTGATGCCGCTTTTGAAGATGCTTATCAAAATTGCTTATTTGCTGCTTAATATTTAAATGTAAGGCGGAGAAATCCGCCTTCTTCTAATCAAAGGACAACATGAAATACAGAAATAAATTACTAACACTATGTCTCTTGTCTGGAGCTTTAATGACTCTTTCTGCTTGCGGTGAAAATACGGATCAACCTACTTCTTCCAATAGTGACAAGAATCAAAGCCAAAAAGTTACTGTGACATTTTGGCATACCATGGGGAAAACAAACCAAGAATTGTTACAAACCATGATTAAGGCTTTTAATGACAAATATCCCGATATCGAGATCAAAGAAAGCTCAGCCGCTGGAGGCTATGAAGACCTTCAAACTCTCATTCTTAAAAATGTTTCGACCCACAATCTTCCTACGATGGCTTTTTGCTACCCCGATCACGTTGCACAATATTTAGAATCTGGAAACGGTGGGATTGTTACGGATTTACAAGATTTTATTAACGACCCTGAACTCGGATTTAAAGTTGAAGAAGGATCCCACAAAAATGATGCAGGGAAGACTCTTAGCGGTGTAGACGACTTTGTTCCTACTTTCTGGGAGGAAGGATGCAATTATCAAAAAAGTGGTGTCTATAGCGTTCCTTTTGCAAAATCTACCGAAGCTCTTTTCTACAATAAAGACGTTTTTGACGCCAATGGTTGGGAAGTGCCTAAGACATGGGACCAAATGTGGGCTCTTTGCCAAACGATTCGTGAAACCTATAGCGAAGATGAAGTCGTTGCTCCTTTAGGATATGACTCCGACTCCAACTTGTTCATTTCCCTTTGCCAACAAATGGGAATTCCGTATACAAGCGCTACCGGCGATCACTATCTTTTTGACAATCCTCAAGCCAAAGCGATGGTTAGAGATTTGAAAACCAAATACGACAAGAAATATTTCATCACCAAAGGAAGCAGTGGAAATAACACTTATACTTCCAGTAAATTCACGAGTGGTGAAATTCTTATGTCCATTGGATCCACGGGTGGAACGCAATATAACGGAACTCAAAATTTTGAGGTTGGAGTCGCAGAAGTTCCAGCCTATGACTTGAACTCTCCGGCTATCATCTCTCAAGGCCCTTCGATTTGTATCTTTAATGATGCGTCTAAAGAAGAGCAACGTGCCGCCTGGCAATTCTATAAGTTCATTAGCTCTGCTGAAAATAGCACAAAATATGCCGTTTCTACGGGCTATCAACCGGTTCGTCTTTCTTCTTATGAAACCGAAACTTACAAAGATTTCTCTCACGAAACGACGAACCTTATGAACAAAGTTGCTTCTTTATCTTCTTCTTTGCTTGACTCTTATTTCAATAGCCCCGTCTTTGTTGGCTCTGCTACGGCAAGAAAAGAAGTGGGAAGCTTAGTCACGAGTGTTTTGTTAGGAAGCAAGAGTGTGGATGACGCTTTTACGCAAGCCTTATCCAATTGTGTTAACTCATGAGGAGAAAAAGATGAGAAAAAGATATTTAAAACTAGCCCTTCTTTCCGGCCTTTTCCTTGTTGGTTTAACTTCTTGTACTCAAAATCAACCTGATGTAACAAGCAAGGCGAGTCAAGAGGAGAATAGCAAAGATAGTTCTGTTGAGTTTGTTGACTATGTCAAAGAAACTCACTTAAATCACCAATACAAGGATAAGCAGTTCCTAAAAGATGGAATTGGTGAGGTGACTCTTGTTACAAAGGTAGACGGTGACACCGCTCATTTTAAACAAGTGGCGGGAGATACTGGAACAATCAAAGGTCGTTACAATTGTATTGATACGCCTGAATCTACAGGTATGTTAGAACCTTGGGGAAAAGGCGCGAGCAAATTCAATGGTGACTATCTTACTAAAGCCAAACATATCGTTTTATCTACTGACGTTGCGGATAATGGCGGGCAAGAAAAGCCAGCGTTAGATTCCACAGGCGGAAGATATTTGGTTTACGTTTGGGTGACGGATGTAGAAAACCCAAGTATCGATGATTTTATTAACGTGAACCTTGCCTTATGCCAAGAAGGCTATAGCAAAGCAAAGGGCGTTTCTGGAAAAGAGTACGCGGATGCGTTTACAAACGCGGCCGTTCAAGCCCAAACCCTCAAGCTTCATCTTTGGAGCGATGAAAAGGATCCTGATTTCAACTATGATAACCCTGTGAAAATCGACCTTCGTATGATTTGCGAAGGCTATGATACAGAGGGCAATAAATACGATTGGGTTGGTTCCAAGGTGACTTTTGAAGCCTATGTTGCTGGCGTTGGACCAGATCAAGGCGCCGCTTATGTTTGTAACGACATTTCTTGGACGGATGCCTCTGGGGAACACACCCAACGTTATGGCATGTATATCTTTACTCAGTACATCGTCTACAAGCCATTACAAACCATTGGAAACTTCTTAGAGATTTCGGGAACGGTTGCCGAATATAATGGCAACCTCCAAGTTGTAGATGTTTCTTACTCTGATTATTACAAAGATGACTACGACATGAAAATCCTATCGACAGGCCATACTGATAAGGTGGAACCTTTCACGGGATCTGCCGGAACGTTTGCAAATGATAAATACATTAACACAATGGTTACTGTGAATTTGGTTTGCACAGGCGGGTACGCTACCTTGAATACGGCAACCAGCACGGCTTATTCTTTCACCCTTTATTGCAAGGATAAAGATGACGCCTCTCAAGAACTCAATATCCGTATTAGTGACAGCTTAGCCATCAATTATCCAAACACTCTCACCCGTATTAGAGACAATATTCCATTCTTTAAAGGCGAAAAAACCATTGCGGAATCTATCAACAATGGTAAAAACACCGATCAAAGAAAGGTGGAATACATCAGCATTACCGGCGCTCTTGTAAAATACATTACGACAAAAGGAAAAGTTACGTATCAAGTTAACCTTTGCCGGTCAAAAGACTTGACTTTGCACATGAGTGCGGAGTAATTATTTAACGTTGTTTTATCTTCAGGAAGGAGAATTTATATAATGAAGAAAAAAATGAATGTCTTGGTTCTTGCTTCGGCCTTGACTTTATTAACCGGAGTCATGGCTTCTTGTTCGCAAAGCCAAACAGAAACGTCCTCAACAGGTGACGTTTGCCAAGTTAGCGAAGAAACTGCTGATTTAGCCAAAAAAGCTTTAGCAAGCATTGAGCCTTTGTATGCTTCTTGGTCTTCTACTGGTATTAGTGCCAACCAAGACTTAAAACCAACCGCTTCCAAAAAAGATGAAGCTGGCAATAATCACGAATTCGATGTGAAATACAGCACAGACGCAAGTGTTGCCGCCAATCTTTCCGTTAGCGAAGATGGCAAAACATTACAAGTTGTTTCTCCAAACAGCTTAACTGGTGAAACTGATATCAAAGCCAAATTACATGTTGAGCTTTTTGAAAAAGGCACCACTTGCCTTGCCTATTCGAAAGACATCAATGTCATCGTTAAAGCAACCGCTCAAATGAACCTTGCCTATATCTATTCTGTTGATGCACAAGGCAAAGCTGTTGTTGAAAATAAGGCTTCTGTCGCTTTTGATGGCATCATTGTTGGAATCTATCCTTCCCAAGGCTTAATCGTTGGCGATGGCGAACATGCCATTCTCGTTTATAAAGCTGAGATGCCAAAAGACGCTAAAGTCGGAGATGCCGTCCATGTTTCTGGTGCAATCAGTGACTTTAGCGGGCTTCGTGAGATTGGAAGTGGAGCAGCCGTTACCAAACTAGACACTGTTCCAGCCAACATCGCCACTCCAGTGACCTTAGAAATTGATGCCGAACATCAACATACACTCGCTTTTGGCGATGATAACAGACTAACTAGAATTAAAAACGCGAAAGTTGTTAAGACAACTTACAAAGATGATAAAACAAACTTCTACATCTATGTTTCTGTTGCAGGACAAGAATACACCATCTTCATGAATACGACCTACTCTGCGGATGTCATTTCTTCCTGGAAACAAGTAAGAACCGAAGGCGAAGAAGCAAAGATGGTTCAAGCAGGGGACGTTGTCACCTTAACCGGTTATGTCTCTGCTTATAACAACGCTTGGCAGCTTGTTTATGGCAATTGCGAAGAATGGTCTGTTGGAACTGTTTCTGTTACAGCCGCTTCTACCTTTGTTTTGGTTGGCAAAACCACAACCGTTACAGCGACTTTAAAGAATGAACCAGCTGCTTTCAAATATTCTTCTTCCGATACTACAATCGCAACCGTTGACGAAACAACTGGTGTCGTCACTGGCGTCAAAGAAGGCAAGGTTTTCATTACCGCTACCCTGACCGTTGATGGCAAAACCTATTCTGACACCTGTGCTATCGAAGTCACCCAAATTACCCCAAAAGCAATCACCGTTTCCGAACTTATTGACAAAGCCGATTCTTCCAATACCAACTATGTTTGGGATACTAAAAACATCTACCAAGTCAAAGGTATTTTTGAAGGCTATGCGGGAGACAACTTTGGCAATGCCTATTTGAGTGATCCAGAAACCGGAAAGACCGTTAAAATCTATGGATTATCTGGAACGGAAAATGCAGGTTTCTCCTATAAAGATGGTGCTTGGAAATACTCCAACCCAAAGAATGCAGAAACAACAATCAAAGGCATTGTGAACAATGGTGAAGAAGTTACCCTCAACGTCATGTTCGAAGATGCCAAAGGCGTTGCAAATATCGCTGGATATGTCGTTGAACATAAAGCAAACGAAAAAACCTATGCTTCAAGCATCAACACTCCTGAAAACGGAACCGCTTCCTTAAGCTTAACTGAACCTCAAAAATATGGCACTAAGGTTGAAATCGTCGTTGCTCCTAATGAAGGCTATGTCGTCAACTCCGTCAAAGTGAAGACGCTATATGGCGAGGAAAGCATTGCTGCAGACGAATCTGGCAAGTATTTCTATAACGTCACTTGTAAGAACGAAGTGGAAGTTGCGTTTAAAGTGAAACCTCAAGCTGGATCGACTCAAACGTTAACCATTACCGGTGCTGCTTTGGGCGCACAAAGCAGCTATAGCGATTGCAGCGGGACGATCGATGGGGTTGATATTGTTGCTAAGCAAATCTGCCTTCAATCCAATGGAATTCAAATGAGAACAAATAAGAATGGAACGACCTTCATTTATAATGAAACCGCAGTCGCTGGGTCTATTGTCTCCATTACCCTATATTATAATTCCGAAAAGGATCCTAATGATGCTCTTTTGGTTGTCAGCGCGGGAAGCGAAAAAATGGCCACATTAAAAACTGATGGAACCGCAACCAAGTTCACTGACAAAAAATTCGTTTTTACGCCAACAGGCAATTTCAGTTGGTTCAACATTAGCCATACATCAACAAATGGAAGCGCTTATATCGATTCCATTGATGTTGTGTATAAAGCTGCTTAATTCTTTCGACTGCATTTGATTAGCCTTCCTCTTGCAGGGAGGCTTTTCATATATTCATATATGAACAAGAGAGCAAGAATGATGCGCAAGGGTTGAAAAATGTCGGTATTTTCTTTAAACTTGCTGTATGAATAAAGCAATCGAAAAAATATTAATGCTCTCATCCCTTTTTGTTCTAGCGGGATGCGGGGACGTGGTGGAAACATCTAGTAGCGAAACTTCCGCTTCATCGGAAATCATAAATGGGCAAACTTTAGACAAAGTGATTTCTTTGTTTGGGGAAAATTTGAGCTTAAATGTTACTTATAAATTCTTTGACCAAGATAAAGTTCCTGGTTGCACGACGATTTATACTGAGAATGGCTCTTTTAGCACATATAGAAACTTTGAAGACGTCGCTAATGTAGGGTTAGTCAACATCGATTCTTCTGCCGCATCTTCGAAAGGTGTAACAGAAGGCGTTTATACGTGGAAAAAAGATGACGGCGCTCTTGTTTTAGGGGAAAAAGTTGGAGATGGAAGATATCAAGATCTTTATCACACCCCATCGGAGATTTCATCTAATAAGACAAATTATCTTTCTTCTTTCGTTCCTGAAATCTCTGGTCAAACAAATGGAAACTATTTCCTTTGCCAAAATACGGAAGACAAATCGATGCTTGTTTCTTTTGCTAAATCCCTTGGCGTTTATGAAACGATCCTTGGAGCTAAGGGGATGGAACTAAACTATGCCAAAATGTATTTTGGCCCGACATCTTCCGTTGTGACCATTTCGATATATTCGACTTATAAAGGTGGGTATAACGAATTTGAAACTTCGATTATTTGCAATTCCTTTGGAACAGCAAAGATTGCTGAATTAAATACTTATTTAGGTGTTGAATGATGAAAAAAACACTAGTCCCCTTGTTTCTTTTATTACCAATTTCCCTTTTAGGGTGCACCTCAAACGAAGAATCTTCTCAGGAGGATCTTTCTTTTGAAGAAAATAGTTCTGTTATCTTTACGGAATATTTTCAAGGTTCATTTACAAACGATAGGGCCTTTGAGATTGGAAATATTGGCAATGAAGAAGTTTCTCTTTCTGACTATAAAGTTGTTATTTATAAATCAGGGAAGGCTTCTGAGCCTTATGAAATTCAACTAAATGGTACGTTGAAAGCGAAGGGAACCTATGTGGTTGCCTATTCTAAATCGGCTGACGAAATTAAAAGCGAATCAAATCAGCTTGATGATTCTTTCCCTAACATTGGGAAATATCCAATGGCACTTTTCCATCATGGGAGAATGGTCGATATGTTAGGAACGATGGGCTATTCTATTACTTGGTGTGATTCCGTTGACCTTGTTCGTAAAAACGAATATATGATGGGACGTGAAACGTTTACTCCCTATGATTGGATCGGATACTCCAATATCGATAATGCCAATCAACTAGGAACTCTAGCCTGCCCTATGAGCGAGGAAGAGATTTTAAAAGGACCTGGCATTTCCTCTCCTTACGATTCCTATAACTTTTTCAAAGAAAATTCCACGACTCTTGGCGGAGGAGGCTTTATTGATGTAACAGTTATGAGTTATATCGATGGAGATACCACAAAATTTCAATATCCTCAATTCGTCAATGATGCGGGATACAGAAATGGAACTAGCGTCCGATATGAAAATATTGACACCCCTGAGATTTATCATGGTGGAAACTCTCCGGCAATGCCTTGGGGAGATGCTGCCGCTGATTTCACAAAAGGCTTATTAAGCAAGGCAAAGCGCATTCGCCTTCAGTCCTTGCCAAACGTTTCCATTACGGAAACGTATGGAAGATTGTTGCTTTATGTTTGGGCGAGCGATGAAACGAGCGGAAACGATTCCTTCTACATGGTCAATTATGAAATTGTGAAAAATGGTTTTTCGGAGGTCAATTTTTCAGGGGATACGTCTTCAAAGATGCTTTATAAAGGGATTTCCTATTATCAATATATGATTGATGCCCAAAATAAAGCGGCAAAAGAAGGCTTAAGAATCCATGGCCAAAAGGATCCGAATTATCAATATTAAAGAGGCGAACTTATGAAAATTTATTGTAAGGATTGTTTAAAGAAAAACGAAACGAAAGCAAAAACGTGCAAGAAGTGTGGCAATGAGCTTTCTTTGAAATTAAATGGAGAAGAAGAAATTCGTCCTTTTGTTCAAGCACTTCACAAAAAAACGAATGACATCCGTCACTATATGAGCCACGCTCTTTCTTTCTTAGTCATCGGAATGATTCTTCTCGTTATTGCCTTTTTCTTTTACTTTTTGGCTTTTGGGCAAACCATTGATCCTAACACAAAAGAAAAGATCTATGTCCTTAATACGGGATGCTCTGAATTTTGGGTTTCTATGGTCGCTTTAACTGTTGGCGGAATTATGTTCTTAGGGGGACTTATTGCCGCTTTAATTCTTTATCGGAAGAAGAGACAAATCCTTTCTGACGTTGATCACGTTAGAGAAACGGGCGAACTTACTGCTCCAACTGTTCCTTTGTTGGTCGTCGTTTGGGCAAAATCCATTCATAAAGGCGTAAGACACTTGCTATGGCTTATCCGCTATAAAGCAAACGAAAAGAAAGCCAAGAAGGAGGCAAAATAGTATGGCAGAGACGCGTTTGGTTTCTTCTTTGGAAGAAGACTCCTTAATAGAGGAGAAAGAGAAATTCTTTAATTTTGATCGAAATACTTTAAAAAGACCTGGGGTCATTTGCCGTTTAGCTGGCATCTTTGTCTGCTTATTGGCTATCGTTTTTACGATTGTTTTGCCGACCGTTACCATCGAATACAAGAGTTACAGCAACTCCACTCAATTCGATAAGCTTCGTGCGTTATCCTTCCCTTCGGAGACCATTTACGGCCCTAATGCTTTGTTTGGTGGGGGATATTATGGCATGTATGTTCGTAGCAATACTGCAAAAACGGCTCATATCTTAGCCACAAAGCAAGCTTTATTTAATTGGATTCTCTTTGTTTTATTACTATGTATGGTTCTTTTTGCTATACTTGCTTTTTTCACCACATTCACAAAGAAATTTGAAAAGATGTCAAAATTAGTCATTTTGGGATTTTTCATTGGGGGATTCGCTGCTATAGCAAGCCCTGTTTGGTTCATGGTGACCAATTCTATTGGAAACCAATATGCCGTAGCTACAACGAATCTTTCTAACTATTGGTATTACGATTCCTTTTATTGCCATTGTGCATGGGGCGCTATTGTTGCTGCCTTGACTTTTGTAATTGCCGCCATTCTCTTTGGAATTGGTTCCGCTTTGGAGAATAAGGGCGGAGAAAGAGGAAAATAAATTATGAAAAAAACAATACTTTTATCTCTTCCTTTCTTGGCGGTTTTGACTTCTTGCAATATGAATTCATTTGGAGAAAAGATCCAAAATGAATCTCAGTTTGTGGAAATCGCTAATACCTCAGATACGGATTTCAATGTTGCTAAAGCGAATTTGGTAACAGCTAAATCGGATAATGCTAAAGATTCTAGTGTGATTAGGAAAAGCGCTCATAATGCGGAGCTTTATTCCTCTGGAGATTTCGTTTGTGAAACCGATAAAAAGATCCAAGGCTTTACCATCAAATATGATGTGGAGACGTATTTCCTTATTACAGGGGATAAAAACGGCACAATATCGGAATCGTCTGACTTTTTAACTTCCTATCGCAATCAAACATTGTCTTTGATTAATGAAGACTATTCGGAAGTGCTTGTTGCTTATGCAAATATGAAAAAATTTGCAGGCAAAAAGTCGGGAGAAGAAGTGGATGGCACGGTTTATTCTACGATTTATCTAGCTTCTTCTTTAGCTGGTGATACCTTAGGCTACACTATGAAAATCGAATATGATGTCAAAGGTGGAAAACGTTTCGAACAAACGTATATCACTCTCGATAAGGTGAAAGATAAATGGGGCATTTCTTTCTATTCTCATAGAATTACGGACACTCTTGTTTCGGCAAATGGCGGAACGGAAGAATCTTATTATGTTGTCGAATATGTATTTTCTTGTTTGACTGATGAAGGGCTTAGTCAAAAGAATTTGGCAGCAAAAACGAACTTAAAGGGTTACTCTTTTTCTGTTAGCGAAGTTACGTCAGCCCCAACTTCTTCTAACGGGATTCCATTTTCTCAAAAGTAAGACACATTCTTTCTTGCATGAATTACCTCCGTGTTATAAGATAATTCACGCGCTGGTCCCTTAGCTCAGTTGGTAGAGCAGCTGACTCTTAATCAGCGGGTCGCGGGTTCAAGTCCCTCAGGGATCACCAATAGAAATTACGCCTCCTTAGTTGGAGGCTTTTTCTTATTGCTGATGTTCCATAGAAGGCTTGCATTTTTTCTTTCTCTTGGTATAACTAAATCAAGATGGAAAATAAACCTTCAATCTCTCGTTTAAGAAGAATCAAATCGGCCTTAGAAAAAAAGCAGAAGAAGTACGTTACTTTGGATATGCTTTCAAGGTATGTGGGGCTATATTCTGATGTTGTCGCGGATGAACTCGTCTATTTTGAGCCGATGGTTAAGATGGACACTTCGATGAATATGATGGACATCCTTCCTTTCATTCAAAAATACTTAGGAAAGATAGACGAAGAAAACAAAGAAAAACGCGAAAAGAAGCCAAGACGTCAAGCGGTTCGTAAGAAAGAGCTTTTGAAATACTCTTCTATCGGGGATTTCGTTTATCAAAAGATGGCAGGGCCAGGTGGCCTTGTTTCCCCATCATCCAACTTAAACGATCACGATCTTCATGTTTTAGAACTTTTAGTAAAACAAGAAATCGCCAAAAGCAAAAAGAAGAAAAAATAGAATAAAATCTAATATATCTAACTCATGAGAAATCGGTATTCCGTTATACCGATTTTTTCTTTTAGGAATCCAATATGCTAAGCAAGCAACAATCGATTATTTCTTCTTTGAAAAAAATATTTTTAAGAGTTTTCTTAGAAGAACCCACTAAGTTAGAGAAAACTAACAAAAAAATTAGCCAACCCCCTAAAGGGGGTTTCTCACGGAATTCCCTTTGTTTAAAAGGAGGAAAAATCCTATACTTAAAGCCGTATAAGGAGATGTTTTTTAGAAATGTCTGAAATAAAGAAAACCTTTAAATCGGTTGACGGAAATACCGCTGCGTCAATCGAAAGCTATTACTTCACCGAAGTAGCAGCTATTTACCCAATCACCCCATCCTCGCCAATGGCTGAAAATGTGGATGTCATGGCTTCAAAGGGTGAAAAGAACTTCTTTGGTTCCACAGTTAAAGTGGTGGAAATGCAATCCGAAGCAGGCGCTTCTGGCGCCGTGCATGGAGCTTTACAGGGTGGAGCTTTGGCAACCACGTATACCGCTTCCCAAGGTTTGCTTTTGATGATTCCAAACCTTTATAAGTGGTGTGGTGAGCTCTTACCAGCCGTTCTTCATGTCTCTGCCCGTTCTTTAGCGACCCGTGCTCTCTCCATCTTTGGCGACCAAGCTGATATCTATGCTTGCCGTCAAACTGGCGTTACCATGATTTGCTCTGGCTCCGTCCAAGAAATTGCCGATCTTGCTCCGGTTGCTCACTTGGTGGCGATTGATGCCTCTACTCCAGTGATGCACTTCTTTGATGGCTTCCGCACCTCTCACGAAGTTCAACACGTTGAGTTCGTTGATAAAGAGGAATGGAAGAAGCTTCTTCCTATGGATAAAGTCGAGGCTTTCCGTGCCCGTGCTTTAAACCCACACACTCATCCAGTCACACGCGGCGGTGCTGAAAACGATGATATCTATTTCCAAGCACGTGAAGCACAAAATGCTCATTGGGACAATATTCTTCCAGTCGTCGAGAAATATTTTGCCGAAGCCACCCGTTTAACTGGCAGAACCTATGCGCCATTTGTCTATTATGGCGATCCGAATGCGGACCGTATCATCATCGCCATGGGTTCCGTTACTGAAACGGCATCCGAAGTGGTTGACGCATTGAATGCTCAAGGCGAACACGTCGGTCTTGTTAAGGTTCATCTTTACCGCCCATTCTCCGCGGAGTCCTTATCCAAAGTCATTCCTGCTTCCGTTAAGAAGATCGCTGTTTTGGATAGAACCAAAGAAAACGGATCCGAAGGAGAGCCTCTCTATTTGGATGTTGTATCCGCAATGTTCAAACTCGGTCGCCACTTTGATCAGATCATCGGCGGACGTTATGGGCTTTCTAGCAAAGATACCCAACCAAAAGACGTTAAGTCTGTCTATGACTTCCTTAACGCTAAGAAGAACTGGACTGGATTCACCGTCGGAATCACCGATGATGTGACCCATCTTTCTATCCCGGTTGATCAAGATTTCAAGATTCCTGCCTACTACACTTCCTGCTTGTTCTATGGTTTAGGAAGCGATGGCACCGTTTCTGCTAATAAGTCCTCCGTTAAGATCATCGGCGATGCGACTGGACAATATGCTCAAGCTTATTTCCAATATGACTCCCGCAAATCTGGCGGAACCACCCGCTCTCACTTACGTTTTGGCAAGACTCCGATCCGTTCTGAATATTATGTCAAGAATGCGGATTTCATCTCTTGCTCTCTTGATACCTATATCTTGAAGTACGACATCATCGCGAACCTCAAAGATGGCGGAACCTTCTTGCTCAATACCAATATGAGTGATGAAGAACTTGCAAAAGCCATGCCAAATCGTATGAAACACCTTTTGGCGGAAAAGCATGCTAAGTTCTACGCTATTGACGCAAACAAACTTGCTGAAGAGTGCCATATGGGACGTCATACCAACACCACCTTGCAAGCGGCCTTCTTTAAGCTTAATCCACAAATCATGCCTTATGAGCAAGCCGAGGAATGGATGAAGAAATTCGTTAAGAAGACCTATGAAAGAAAAGGCATGGACATCGTTCAGAATAACTACGATGCCATTGATGCTGGCCCAGCTGGGCTTCGTGAAGTGAAAATTGACCCAGAATGGATCAAGCTTCCTACCACCAAAGTCTTAGAAGACACTGGCGATACCTATTACGACGAATATGTTGGCACCATTGACCGTCTTGATGGCGATGAGCTTCCAACTTCCGAATTCCTTAAATACGAACTTGCCGATGGCACCATGGAAGAAAACATCGTCTTCCGTCAAAAGAGAGCCATCGCCGATCGCGTTCCGGTTTGGAATCCGCAATACTGTATCGAATGTAACCAATGCGCCTTTGTTTGCCCTCACGCAACCATCCGCCCATATCTCTTAAATGAAGAAGAACTTGCTAAAGCCCCAGAGATGATTAAGAACTCCGTGAAGCCAGTCACAGGTTCCCCTAAAGCGGCCAACCTTAAATACCGCATTACCATTGCGACTGAAAACTGCGTTGGATGCGGACTCTGCGTTTCCGAATGTATGGCTAACCAAACCGCTAAGAAACTTGGCAATGACCATATGGCTCTTCTCATGAAAGACGCCAAAGCGGAATTCGGCGAGCAAATCGCGGCTGATTACTGCTACTATAACGTTTCTAGCAAAACGGACATCTTCCCTCTTACCACAGTGAAAGGCGTTGGATTCTTACGCCCGTATATGGAAGTTTCCGGTGCTTGCGCCGGATGCGGAGAAGCTCCTTACTATCGTTTGCTCTCTCAATTATTCGGACATGACTTATTGATTGCTAACGCGACGGGATGCTCTTCCATCTATTGCGGATCTACCCCACTTACCCCATTTATCAAAGATAAGAATGGCGAAGGCGTTGCCTGGGCTAATTCCTTATTCGAAGATAATGCGGAATATGGATTTGGCATGAGAATCGCGACCGACTACAAGATGTCTCAAATCACGCGTATCTTAAGCGCTGCTTTAGCGGATGAAACCGTGGAAGATGCTCTTAAAGACGCTGCCAATAAGTATCTTGCCGCTCTTGCTAACAAAGATAGAGAAGCAGAACGCGCTATCGTCCCAACTCTTGAAAAAGAAGTGGATGCTTCTAAGAACGAAGACGTCAAAGAGCTTAAGAACTATTATCGCGATCTCGTCGAGAAATCCGTTTGGATTATCGGTGGCGATGGCTGGTCTTATGATATCGGTTACGGAGGATTGGACCATGTTCTTGCGAATGAAGCAGACGTGAACGTTCTTGTTCTCGATACCGAAGTTTATTCCAACACTGGTGGACAAGCTTCTAAATCCTCTCAGACTGGTTCTATTAACAAATTCACCGCTTCTGGCAAGAAAGAAGCCAAGAAGAACCTTGCCTTAATGGCTATGTCTTATGGGCATGTCTATGTCGCTCAAATCGCTTTAGGTGCTAACCCAATGAAAGCCATTCAAGCCTTAAAGGATGCGGAATCCTATAATGGCCCATCTCTTGTGATTTGCTATTGCCCATGCTTGGAGCAACATATCAAAGGCGGTCTTGTCAATTCCATCCAGGAAGAGAAGAAAGCCGTCGAATGCGGTTACTTCACTTGCTTCCGCTATGACCCAAGACTCGTTGCCGAAGGCAAAGCGGGACTTACGATCGATTGCAAGGAACCTGACTGGAGCAAGTTCAGAGATTTCTTAATGCTCGAAACGAGATTCTCTCAACTTCCGGTTATTAACCCAGAACATTCGGAAGAACTCCTGACGAAGTGCGAGAAATACGCAAAAGATCGTTGGGAAGCCATCAAGAAGTTCGGATTATAATCTCTTCCAAACAAAATAGCCCTCTCCGTTCTTGGAGAGGGCTTTTCTTATAAAGGCTTCACTCTTCTAAGAGCCAGAGGGGCTTTACCTTGAAATGATGTTTTTGGATAGGCAAAGATTCGTCGAAATCCAATTCATAGGCATTTAGATACATCCTTTTTGCTGGGGTATGAGAGTATTTCAAATCACCGAGCAGATGAAAACCGAGTGAAGCAATAGCCATTCTAATTTGAGCTCTTCTTCCGGTTTCGATGGAAACATCGAGAACGGTGCCGATTTGAATTTGATTTCCGCTCTTTAGATGAGTGATTGCTTCCTTCCCGTTTATAGGGTCAAGAAACACCTTGCCGCCTTTACCATTGCTCCCTAGCTTTTGCTTAACGTCAAAATGAAGGTTAGGGGCGATCCTCTCTTCGATTACGGCTTCATAAAGGCGTTTGACACGATGCATCTCAAATTCTTTTTGAAGGGCTTCTTTCAAATCTTCTCTCTTGGCAAAAAGCATAATTCCCGATGTCTCATAATCCAATCTATGTACGATAAAAGGCCTTTCGCCTTTTTTCGATAAATATTCATGGATGTAGTGGTATAAGTTATGGGAATAAGTACGCTTATCATTGGTGCGGATGCTGAAAACATTTCTTTCTTTATAGGCAACAATGATCTTATCGTCCTCATAAATAATGGTGAAAGGAACCTGTTTTTTCATTCCATAATTATAAATGCTATCAAGAAGACTACATTAAAAACATAAAGAAAAAAACTGAAAAATATTCATTGAAATGCACCCGAAAATATGTAATTTGATTTAAAAAGGGGGAGCATAATGTTAAATGTTCTAGCTGTAGCGTTTCTTTCATTTTCGTTACTAAATCAAACAAATCCAAAAATGACTGGTGAAAATCCTAAGGACAATGATATTTTGTCTTTAGGGACAGGTGGTTCTTCAAAAGCTCCTGACAATTACAGTCACGTTTACTGATGGAAGGTTCCTAAAATGAACAATAAAATCATTAAAAACAGTTTGTTGGCTTTGCTAAGCGCTATATTCTTAGGATCATGTTCACAAGGAGAGGTTGCAAATTTAGACGATTATGAGATTAAAGAAGGCGAAACAAAAACGGCTCAGTTGGTAACCTATCTTGATACTCCAACGAATATAGACGTATTGAAACCTCGTTTTACGATGCCTAGCTGGCATTATGAAGATGGTGCACTCTTCTTTAATGATTGGAATGCCTTTAGTAAGGAAGAAACTGCTTTATTTGCCAAAAAATACGGGTATTCGCTTGATTTGTATGATGATTACACGAGATGTTCCGGCTCTAACTTACTTTCTTATAATCGTCATGAAGACTCCGCGCCAGGGCCAAGTTACGAACTTGTGACCGATAAAATAACGGGAACGGTGGTAGTGCCTGCTCTAATCGGAGATTTAAAAGAATACAAAGTAACCTCTAAATCAGACGAAAACAAAAGCTTCACCGTGTATGCTTCCGTCTCTCCTTTGACGGTGAGTGTTTGGACGGTTAAATAAGTGTTTTCAAGATTTGCCTCTCTTCAATGAGAGGCTTTTTCTTTTATAATGTTGCCATGGAAGAAAGCTTGCATGCAAGATTGAAGGCAAAAATGAAAGAAAGAGGTCTTTCTCAGCGGCAGCTTTCTTTGAAAACAGGAATTTCCGAAGCGGCTATATGCAAATACGTTTCAGGAGCAAGGACTCCCCATATTGAAATCATCGGAAAGATTGCTGAAGTTTTAGGGGTTACCTCCGATTATCTTCTGGGGATTGAAAAGAAAAGCGAGCCATACGAAAAGATCGCGGACTGCATCAAAGAGAATAAAGCCTCTTTGACTTCAGAAGAAAAAATGTCTTTAATTTTACTTATAAGTGAAAAATAAGGGGGACATATATGAAAATAACCAATATTGACCTTTACAAGTACTTCAACTGGCCTAAGCCGAATAAAGCCGCAAAAGGGATCCTCCATGGGATTTTCTTTGACAAAGAAACCGATGGAGATTCCGAAATCAACAAGAAACGGATCCGCCCAATGATGCTTATCTTCCCAGGCGGTTGTTATGCGTTTGTTTCTCAAAGAGAGGCGACCCCTGTATGTGTTTCCTTTTTGAAATACGGATTTAATTGTTTCTATTTAGAATATTCAACCGCGCCAAAGAATCGTTATCCAACCATGCTTATTGAAGCTATGATGGCTTTAACCTATCTTTATAAAAAAGCGAAGGATTTTCATTCCGACCCAAACAAGATTACCCTATGCGGTTTTTCAGCAGGTGGGCATTTAGCCGGCATGCTATGTTCCTTGCAGAAAGAAGAAAGGGAGCTTTTTTATCCGCTCGATAAGTGTGGCGCCCATGCGAAAGCCGCAATTTTCTCTTATCCCGCTTTGACGGAAGAGAAGAACGCGGGGACTCTCAAAAATCTTCTTGGGAATGATTATCCAAACAAAGCCTCTTTCTCCATCATCAACAGAGCGAAAGAAGACTTCTTGCCATCCTTTATATGGGCGACCGAAGAAGATGATTGCGTAAACCCGCACACCAATGCGGAGGCCCTTAAAAAGAAACTGGATTCGTACCATATTCCCAACCAATTCGTTTTGTATCCCAAAGGGAATCACGGCCTTTCTACATGCGACATCAACACCCAAACTTCCAAGAACGCCTATGGCGAATTATCAAATGAAGTTGGCACTTGGGTTAAGAAAGCCAATGATTTCTTGCTTCAAATTGGAGCGGGCTTAGACGACAAAAAATAAAAACCTCCGATTAATCGGAGGTTTTTCGTTCTTTTGGTCGGAACGATGGGATTTGAACCCATGACCCCTTGGTCCCTAACCAAGTGCACTACCAAGCTGTGCTACGTCCCGAGCGTTTTCTATTATATCCATTTGTTGCCTTTTTGGCATTGAAAAAAAGCGCGAAGATGGAAAATGTCGGCGAAGCTTTTCGTTTTCTCGGTTTATAAAAAGCGTACTTAATGAATTGAAAAAACATTTAGAATATAATTCTAACGTTATGGACAGCAGAAAATACATTATCGTTAAAGGCGCAAGAGAAAATAACCTTAAAAACATCGATGTCACCATCCCAAAAGAAACGCTGACGGTCTTCACTGGCTTAAGCGGTTCAGGAAAATCCACATTGGCTTTCGACACGATTTATGCGGAAGGGCAAAGAAGATACGTCGAATCTCTTTCCCCATATGCTCGTCAATTCCTTGGGGGAATCGATAAACCAGACGTGGATTCTATCGATGGCCTTTCTCCGGCCATTTCCATCGATCAAAAGACAACTTCCCACAATCCTCGTTCCACGGTTGGAACCGTTACGGAGATTTACGATTATCTTCGTCTTTTATACGGCCGAATCGGCATTCCTTATTGCCCGGAGCATCATATTCCGATTATTGCTTTTTCGCCTGCTAAAATGACGGATATGGCGCTTGCTTATCCTGAAGGAAGCAAACTTCAAATCCTTGCGCCGGTAGTCAAGCATGAAAAAGGATGGCATAAAGACGTTATTGAAAACATTAAGAAAGCAGGATTCGCCCGCGTTCGTGTTGATGGAAGCTTTCTTCTTGTCGAAGAAGTCAAAGAGCTGGACAAAAACAAAAGGCACGACATTGATATCGTTATCGACCGTTTGGTTGTTCGCGACGATATTCGCTCGCGTGTCGCGGAAGATATCGATCTTGCTCTGAATTATGGACATGGCTATGTAATTCTCTATACCGAGAATGGCGAAAAACTCATCTCTAGCAATCATACTTGCCCAATATGCGGCTTTTCCGTCCCTAAACTTGAACCGCGTTTGTTTTCTTTCAACGCTCCACAGGGATCTTGCCCGACTTGCCATGGGTTAGGCATATCCCGTTCTGTAAGCGAGGATTTGTTGGTTCCCGATCCGAATAAGAGCATCTCTCAAGGCGCTATCCGCTATTTTAAAAACACAGTCAATACGACCAATTTGGAATGGCAAGAATTCAAATATCTCTTAGATGCCTACAAGATACCTTTGGATGTCCCATATAAAAATTTGACGGCGAAACAGAAACAAATATTGCTGTATGGGTCCGATAAACCATTAGACCATACGTTAACCAGCGCCAGTGGAAACGTCACTCACAAGCGAGGGTTTGTCGAAGGGATTAAAACCTTTATCGAAAGAAGATACCGCGAATCCACATCAAAATGGATGTTGCCTTTTTACGAATCCTTTATGAAAGACACTGTTTGCGAGACTTGCCATGGAGCTCGCTTAAGCAAAGAGGCCCTTTCTGTTTTGGTGAATGGGTTGAATATCTATCAGGTTACGCAATTGACGATTGATAAATTGATTCTTTGGATCAAAGATACGCGCGATAAGCTCAACGCGAATGAGCTGGCTATTGCGCGCCTCGTTTTGCAAGAGATCGAGAACCGCGCTCAGTTTTTAGCTGACGTCGGAATTGATTATTTGACATTGGACCGTTTGGCGATGACTCTTTCCGGCGGAGAGGCTCAACGCATTCGTCTGGCTACCCAAATTGGTTCAAAGCTATCCGGCGTTCTCTACGTTTTAGATGAGCCTTCTATTGGACTTCACCAGAGGGACAATGACAAACTCATACGCACGATGAAAGAAATGAGGGATTTGGGAAATACCCTTATTGTTGTGGAACATGATGAAGATACGATGCGTCAAGCCGACTATCTTGTGGATATTGGCCCAGGAGCAGGGGTGCATGGCGGAGAAGTGGTTGCTGCCGGAACCCCAAAAGAGGTCATGGAGAATCCATCTTCCATAACAGGAGACTATCTCGCGGGAAGGAAATTCATCCCGATTCCAAAAAACAGAAGAAAAGGCAATGGAAAAAAGATTTCCTTGAAAGGATGCTCTTGTCATAACTTAAAGAACATCGACGTGGATTTCCCTTTAGGCAAGCTCATTCTTGTTACCGGCGTCTCCGGTTCAGGAAAATCCTCGCTTATCAATGAGACCTTGGAAAGGATTTTGGCTAAAAAAATCAACAAAGAGGATTGCACCCCAGGCCCATATAAGAGCATTTCCGGTTTGCAATATGTGGATAAAGTCGTCAACGTTGACCAGCAGCCTATTGGCCGAACCCCTCGTTCCAACCCAGCGACCTATATCAAATTATTCGATGATATTCGCGCTCTTTTTGCCGAAACGAATGAAGCTAAAGAGAGAGGATTTGATAAAGGGAGATTCTCTTTCAATGTTCCTGGAGGGCGATGTGAGAAATGCCAAGGAGCAGGGGTCACTTGCGTTTCAATGAATTTCTTGCCCGATGTTTATGTGAAATGCGATGAATGCGATGGCAAGCGCTATAACCAAGAAACTCTTTCTTGCTACTACAAAGGCAAAAATATCTATGATGTTTTGGAAATGCGCGTGGAAGAAGCCATGCATTTCTTCGAAAACCGTCCGATTATTTATCGAAGGATTAAAGCGTTAAATGATGTGGGTCTTGGCTATATTAAGCTTGGACAGCCCGCTACAACCTTATCAGGAGGGGAAGCTCAACGTGTCAAATTAGCTAACGAGCTTCAAAAACGTCCGACCGGGAAAACCGTTTATATTCTTGATGAGCCGACCACGGGACTTCATACAGACGATGTCAAACGCTTGATCCATGTTTTGGAGAATCTTGTCGATCATGGGGATACGGTTATTGTAATTGAGCATAACCTCGATATGATTAAAGTGGCTGATTACATCATCGATATCGGTCCAGAAGGCGGATATCGTGGCGGGAATGTCGTTGCAAGAGGAACTCCCGAAGAAGTCGCTGAGAATCCCAACAGCTACACTGGGAAATACCTTAAGCCATTGCTTGAAAAAGCAAAAAAGAACAACCAATACGAATAAGGAGAACCATTCATGAACGCTTTCGGAATTTTTGCTCTCATCCTCGGAATTTTGCTCATTCTGGCAAGCTTTTCCTTTTTGATTAAAGATACCTATTCTTTTTGCAAAAACGCCATTCTTGTTCGTTTGGAGAAAAAGGAGGCCATACGTTACGCGATTTATGCGATCGGAAGCGCCATCGGCTTCACGCTTCTTTTCCTTTCTGCCTTCCTTCTTCACCCTGAATGGGCGAATATAACGAAACACACAACCGGCGTTTATGAAGGCGAAAGCATCAACTATGTGGGAAATTATGCTTTGACGTTGTTTGGCTCTTTCTTCTTTGGCGCCTCCCTTGCTATTTTCGTTCCTTCCTTTTGGATTCATCTTGCTAAGGAAAAATTAAACGACGTTCAAAAGAAATGGGTTCGCATTCTCTACTATGTCTCCATTCCTTTTCTCTTTTTCTCGTTCTGGATGTGGTCTGAGGGGCTTGCGAATTATCTTTATTACCCTCTTCCAAATGGCTTTGCGATTAACAATGATGGTTTCATGATTACAACCTCGGCAAATAGAGCGGAGGGCTTTCATATCGCCTTTTATGGCGTTGTCATTCTTCTTGGCGCCTTGATGTGCCTTTTCCTTTCCGATCAAAGAATGTATCGCCGTTACCATAAGCATGGCCTCCTTGAAATGATTTTCGTTGTCGCTTTCCCCGCCGGCATCATCGGAGCCCGTGTCTGGTATGTTGTTGGCAACTGGTCTAGGGAATTCGCCCATCGTGATTTCTATCATGTTTTTGAGATTTGGAACGGAGGCTTAACCATTCTAGGTGGCGCTTTCTTTGGCATCCTCGTTGGCGCATTGATGGCAAAATATTCCAAAAAAGGCTTGGATGCTAGGTGGACGGTTGATGAAGTGGTTCCGACCGTTTTGATTGGGCAAGCTATAGGGCGTTGGGGGAATTTCTTTAACAATGAAGTCTATGGCCGTGCTGTATCGGTGGATTATTTCCGTTTTCTTCCTACGTGGCTGGTTGAGCAAATGCATATCTCAACTTCTGGCTCTTCTTCTTTGACTGCCGGGCCTGGAATGATATATGTCCCCCTCTTTTTGATCGAAAGCGTTCTATCTATCATTGGGTATTTCCTCATTCAATACGTGGTTGGCCTCCTTTTGAAAAAATGGACTTCTAAAGGTGACAGGGTTGGCTGCTATTTCTTATGGTATGGCCTCGTTCGTTTTATCCTAGAGCCTTTCCGTGATAGCAATTTCAATATGGGGACGGATAATGCTTGGAGCATATGTAACTCCCTTATCTATGTTTTGCTAGGAGTGGCGATTATCGCTGCGGCCCATCTGCATGATTACTATGTGAAAAACAAAAAAGGGGATTTCTTCCCTCTTGTTTCGGCCGGTTTGCTTTTGCCTACCTTCCTTTTCCCCCTCTTGCCATCCTTAACCACCTCTTCGATGCGAGATGGCGAAGGAGAGATCCATTCTTATGGTGGCTATCAGCTTATTTCGAAAGGGGAGACCCCTCTTTTCTTGGCTGCATTCATCCTTTTGCTTGTCGCAACGCTTGTTTTCGTCGCTTCCTATTTTGTTTTGAAGAAAAGCAAGAAAGCGGGATATTATTGCCTTTTGGCGGGTGCCGCTCTTTCTTTTATTGGCACCATGCTTTATATTTTCGGAAAAAAAGTAAATCATTTTTACGAAAAACTATATGTC
>ERZ808259.315-NODE-315-length-24747-cov-8.259072_pt1 | contig 24747 bp, 19 predicted proteins | sample MGYA00521279_ERZ808259 | MGnify/ENA primary metagenome ERZ808259 (study PRJEB31516, sample SAMN03275586) | gut metagenome | biome: mammalia-associated habitat; material: feces | host: Papio cynocephalus | place: Kenya | collected 2012-07-27 ... | reverse complement strand
GCAATCTTGCGGACGAGCACGTCCAGTGAGAGCGCGTCGGGCTGCAGCTTGGGCGCGGCAGACACGGAAAGCTCTGGCGACACGGCGGGACTGATGAGCATGGGGCCCTCACCCGTTTTCAACCAGGCGAGGTTTACATCGGGCAAAGCCTTAGAAATTCTATTTAAAGTTGTTGCGCGCGTATTGTCCCCGATTTTGGAGACCATGCCATTGCTAAGCCCACACAATTCTTCAAATTTACTGGGCTTTAGACCCTTTGCGGAAATTAGTTCCCGCAGTCTCTCTTGTAGTCCCATAAAAGGTTAAATTAAGTTAATTAAATAGAACGCTCTAATTAATATAGATTTTCTAACTAATTTTGCACCATCACTTGTTGGAGCAGTTGGTGGAACAACCGCAAAGATAGCGAAAAAGAGGGAAAAGAATAAATAGTGTAAAGCAAAATACGGGAAAAGATGGGAAGAGGTATGAGAGCATGGAGCGAGTTGGCAAGAGAGGCCAATGGGGGGCTGTGGTGCCTGGGCGTGCTGCTGGAGCCCGTCCCGCTTCTGTCGCTGAATGACGGCACGGGGGTGTCTTCCGCAGCGTATCTGGATGACTTGCGGTCGCTGGGGCTGGTGTACATCCATCTGAGAACGGCCTTCAAGGCGAGGGCATTATGCCGCCTGGTCCAAGAAGCAGAGACAAAAAGGAACATATAAAAGTGGAAAGAATGGCAAGACATTACGAACCTCTGGCGCCGCTGCCCTACGGTTTCCTGACCACGCTGGCGCGCGAGTTGGGCAAGGAGGGCAACCGCATGGCCGTGACACGGGCTGTGAACGGCCAGTTCAGCGCCTTCAGCCCTTATCTGGACAACTTCCTGGCCATCCGCGCCAAGGCGTGCGAGATGCTCGGGATAGAGAACCCGGACAGGAAGGAGGGCGGGACATGACGCAGAGGGTGAAGATCGTGTACGGCGAGGGCGGGAGTGACGCGCTCGCGCGCTCCGCCGCCGCGCTGATAGACATGCGCATGGCCTTCTACTACTCGAAGGGCTTCATCCGTGTGAAGGCCCGGAGGCCGGAGCGTGTCCGCATGGTGCGGGACGAGTTTCTCGCCCAGAACCTGAGGGTGCACGTGCGGGTGGATGAATGAGGCCGCAGGGACGACAACATCAACAATCAAATAAAACAAGGACTATGAGAGAGAAGACGAGGAAGAACCTGACCACGCTGCTGGGGTGCGTGGTGTTTGTGCTGCTGCTGGGCGCGGTGGGCACGTTGGAACAGCGGTGCGACCGCGAGGAGTGGGTGTTGCGCGGCATGGACGAGGACACCTACTACGCCATCCAGGAGCATGTGAGCGACAGCACGGGCCGCCGGGCCACAAGGCGCGAGGTGGCCAGGTATTACCTGGTGAACACGGGGGAGGGGCTATGAGACGCGAGAGAGTGTATGCGGAGATAAACCCCGACATGAGTTACCGCATAGGGGAGGCCGCGAAGTTGCTGGGCATCAGTGCCCCCACCCTGCGCAAGGACGCGAAGATGGGCATCGTGGATTTCATAGTGAGCCCCAAGGGGCACAAGCTTTTCCCCGGAAAAGCACTTATCCACTACAGGACTTACTGCCTGTAGGGGCAATTTTGAACACATCAACAATCACAGGATTATGAGGATTACAATTGATTTCAGCATGGAGCAGGATTTGGACTGCCGCCTGCTTGAGGGAGCGATGAGCGCCATGTCGCGCTGTCTGGTGGACCATCTGAGCGAGAGAGCCCAAGGGAAGGAAGAGGGTGCGCGTGTACCCGTGGAGGCCGGGGCGGACGGGGAACCGGAGACCGCCCCCGCGAAGGCCGTGGACACCGCCCCCGCGTCCCAGGCCAAGCCCAGGGCGCGCAAGCCGCGCAAGGCCGTGGCGGAGATGCCGGAGGGCGAGGGAGGGAAGAAGAGTCCCGACAACGAGGCCGAGTCCACCCTGTTTGCCACGCCCGCCGCTGACCCCGGCGGGCAGGACGAGGCGAAGCCCGAGGGTGTGTCCCCGGACGTGCCCGTGGAGAATCCCGAAGACGGGCGAGACGGTGCACAGCAAGCCATGCGGGCGCGGTTCGACCTGCCCCTTGCTGAAGGGGCACAGGACAGTGCGGGCGGTGAGACCCGCCCCAAGGAGGAGAAGCCCAAGACCATGACCGCGCAGGACTTCCGCCAGGCGCTTGCCGGGCTGCGCGAGAGGCTGGGCGTCAAGTGCGGCACACCCGAGAGCACGCTGCTCGCCCGTGAGATAAGCGCGCGGTGCGAGACCCTGTACGGCACGGCAAAGCCCAGCACCCTTCCGGGCGAGAAGCTGGCCGAGTTCGTGGGCAGGGAGATGTCCGACATCGTGTGGAACGGCGACCACACGGGTTTCACCTCAGACCTCCCCTTCTGACATGGCCGCGACGGGACACGCGCTGCTGAGTCCGAGCAGCAGCCACAGGTGGATACACTGCACCCCCTCGGCGAGGCTGGAGGAGGGCGTGCCCGACACGGGCAGCGTGTATGCCGAGGAGGGCTCCTGCGCCCACGCCCTTTGCGAGTGCGGGCTGCTGAGGCTCCTGGAGGCGGAGCGCGGGGACGGCTACACAGGGGCGCGCCGGGAGGCCGAGCGCGAGTTCGAGGCGGGCAGGGAGCGGTTCTACAACGCCGAGATGCAGGAGGCCGTGGACATGTACGTGGCCCTGGTGTGGGAGAAGTACCGCGAGGCGGTCAAGACCACCCTGGACGCGGAGCTGTTCGTGGAGCGCCGGCTGGATTTCGGCAAGTACATCCCCGGCTCCTTCGGCACTGCCGATGCCATCGTCATCGCCGACGGGCTGATGGAGGTCGTGGACTTCAAGTACGGCAAGGGCGTGGAGGTGAGCGCCACGGGGAACACCCAGATGATGATCTACGCGCTGGGCGCGCTGGACGCGTACTCCTGGGAGTACGACATCCGGCGTGTGCGCATGACCATCGTGCAGCCCCGCAAGGCCAACGTGAGCGAGTACGAGCTGGGCGTGGATGACCTGGCCCGGTGGCAGGAGGAGGTACTGTCCCCCGCCGCGCGGAAGGCCGACAGGGGCGAGGGGGAGCAGCAGCCGGGCGAGTGGTGCAGGTTCTGCAAGGTGCGCGCCCGTTGCGCCAGGCTCGCCGACCAGGCCACCGCCGCCTATCTGAGGCACGAGCGCAAGGAGACGATAAGCGACACGGAGATGCCCCCGCTGCTGGCCCTGCTGCCCGCCATCAAGGCGTGGGCGGTCTCGGTGGAGGAGTACGCGCTGGCAAGAGCCGTGTCGGGTGTGGAGTTCCCCGGCTGGAAGGTGGTGGAGGGGCGCAGCGTGCGCAAGGTGGCCGACCCCGGCACGCTGAGGCAGAGGCTGCTGGACGCGGGGGCGAAGGCGGAGGACATCTGCAAGCCCACGGAGCTGCGCCCCATAGGCGAACTGGAGAAACTGGTGGGCAAGAAGGAGTTCGCCCGCCTGGCCGAGGGCTGCGTGGAGAAGCCGGAGGGCAAGCCCGCGCTGGTCCCGTCCTCTGACAAGCGGGCCGCAAAGAACTACAGCACCGCGCAAGCGGACTTCGAGAGCCTGCGGCTGGACTGACGGGAACAAAAAGAGAATAGAGAGAAAACAAGGAGAACAAGGAGAGAAAAAGAGTCATTAACGAATTAAAGAGAGAGAGATTATGGCAACAGCAATCAAGATGGTAGTGGGTGAGGTACGGTTCAGTTACCTCCATGTGTTCGAGCCCTGGGAGGCTCCTGACGGCGCGAGCAAGAACTATACGGCCACGCTGCTCATCCCCAAGAGCAACACCGTGCTCGTGTCCCAGATACAGAAGGGCATCGCGTGTGCCTACGAGGCCGCAGTGACCGAGTCCTGGGGCGGCAAGAAGCCACCCCTGGCCAAGGTGAGCCCCCTGCATGACGGGGACGAGCCCAAGGAGGACGGCACGGACAGGGGCGAGGCATACGCGGGGCACTGGTACCTCAACGCCAAGAGCAAGAGCCAGCCCGGGGTCGTGGACAGGAACAAGATGCCCCTGATGGACAGGGACGAGATGTACAGCGGCTGCTACGGCTACGCGAGCATCGCCTTCCGTGGCTTCCCCCCGAGCAACGGCAAGATGGGCATCAGCGTGTATCTGAACAACCTGCTGAAGAGCAGGGACGGCGAGCCCCTGGGCGGGGGCAGGACATCGGCTGAGGACGACTTCCGGGGGCTGGACATCCCGGGGGCGGACGATGACCTGTAGAATGAAAACCTGAGTAATCCCAGTTATTCAGTCCTCCCGCGCCTGGTGGCTTTTCCAGTCCGTTGTTTTGGGCGTTCGATTCGCCCGGCGGGAGCGGTTTCGGTTAACAATTCACGTATTCTCAATGTGTCATGCAAGGTTCGCGAGAATAGAGTATGGCACGCCTTGGGGAGTGTGGCGGGACGGCCCCCACGGGGGCTTTCCGGGCGGTTCGACTCCGCCCTTCCCACGGGGCGGCGTGGCCCTGATTTTAGATTTCACTTCGTTTTAAGGATAATTATCCAGTCTAAGGGCAATTATCCAGTCCGGGCGGTCCGCGAGGATAGTCCGGGCATCCTGGGGAAGGAGGCATCCGGGCGGTTCGACTCCGCCCTTCCCCGCAATATGACCTCGATACTGATAGACATAGAGACCTACTCGGACGTGGACCTGGCGGCCTGCGGGCTGTACAGGTACGCGGAGAGCGACGCGTTCCGCGTGCTCCTGTTCGGCTACAGCGTGGACGGCGGCCCCGCCGTTGTGGCCGACCTGGACGCGGGCGAGGAGCTGCCCGCCCCTGTCCTGGAGGCCCTGTGGGACCCCGCCGTGAAGAAGCTGGCCCACAACATGGCCTTCGAGATAACCTGCCTGGGCAGGCACTTCGGCAAGCCCCTGGACGAGAGCCAGTGGTGGGACACCATGGTGCTGGGCGCCTACCTGGGCCTGCCCCTGTCCCTGGGTCAGCTGGGCGAGGTGCTGGGCATGCCCCAGGACAAGCAGAAGATGAGGGAGGGCAAGTCGCTCGTCAGCTTCTTCTGCAAGCCCTACAAGGGCGAGAGGAGAATGCCGGGGAAGCACCGGGAGAAGTGGGAGCTCTTCAAGCGGTACTGCCAGCGCGACGTGGACAGCGAGGTGGCCATCGGGGCGCGTCTGGCCCGTTGCGCGCGCCAGCCCCGGTGGGAGCGCGAGGTGCAGCTGCTCGACTTCCGCATCAACAAGAGAGGCGTGGCCGTGGACGCGGTGCTTGCCGGGAACGCCCTGCGCTTCTGGGAGCGCTGCAGCGCCGAGCTGGTGGAGGAGGCCAGGAGGATAACGGGCCTGGAGAACCCCAACAGCGTGGCGCAGCTGAAGCCCTGGCTTGCGCGGTGGGGCGTGCGGACGGAGTCGCTGGACAAGGCCACGGTGAAGGACATCCTGGGGAACCCCTACCGCCCGGAGTGCGTGAGGCGCATGCTGGAGATAAGGCTTGACCTGGGGAAGACCAGTGTGAGGAAGTACGAGACCATGCTGCAGTGGCGCTGCCGGGACGGGCGCGCCCACGGGCTCACCCAGTACTACGGCACCTTCACGGGGCGGTTCAGCGGGCGCGGCGTGCAGATGCAGAACCTGCCCCAGAACCACCTGGGGGACCTGGGCCAGGCGAGGGCGCTGCTGAGGAGCGGCGACTACGAGATGTTCGCCCTCTCCTACGCCAGCGTGCCCGACACCCTGTCCCAGCTCATCCGCACGGCCTTCGTCCCCTCGGCGGGCGGGGTGCTGCACGTGTGCGACTTCTCGGCCATCGAGGCCAGGGTGACCGCCTGGGTGAGCGGCGAGCGGTGGGTGCTGGACACCTTCGCCAGCGGGGGCGACATCTACTGTGTGACCGCGAGCAGGATGTTCGGTGTGGAGGTGACCAAGCACGGCCCGCACGGCGCGCTCCGCCAGCCCGGCAAGGTGGCCGTGCTGGCCTGCGGCTACGGGGGCGGCCCCGCCGCCTTTGACGCGATGGCCAGGAACTACGGCCTCACCTTCACCGACCAGGAGAAGGAGACCTATGTGAGGCAGTGGCGGCGCGCCAACCCCCACACCGTGGCCCTGTGGGGCGTGGTGGAGCGCGCCGCCGTGGCAGCGGTAGAGACGGGGCGGGTGATAGCCGTCAACAGGGGCATACTGATGCAGAGGCAGTACGGCATGCTGATGGTGACCCTGCCCAGCGGAAGGCGCATCGCCTATCCCCGTGTCCGTGTCACCGAGACCTGCAAGGGCACGCGCATCACCTACGAGCGCCTGGGCCAGACGACCAAGAAGTGGGAGACGGCGGACACCTGGGGCGGCAAGCTGGTGGAGAACATCGTGCAGGCCATCGCGCGCGACATCCTGTGCCATGTGATGCTCAAGGCCGAGGCGCGCGGGCACAGGATCGTGTTCCACGTGCATGACGAGATCATCGTGGACTCGCCCCGCCCCGACGCCCTGCCGGAGATAGAGGCCCTGTTTGCCGAGCCCATCGCCTGGTGCCCCGGCCTCCCGCTGAAGGGCGCGGGCTACACCACCCCCTACTATATGAAAGACTGACAACACACCGGGATATGACTGACAGACAGATATACATAGCCGCCGCGCCCAGGCGCACAGCCCCGCGCTGGACCAACAAGCAGACCAGTTGGCACGCGCTCGTGGAGCGGTGCGCGGAGACCACGCGGACGGGCGAGACCCTGGCCGAGTACAGGGCCATGCCCAAGGAGGAGCAGGGCCGGCGCAAGGACGTGGGCGGGTTTGTGGGGGGTTACCTGGAGCACGGCAAGCGGAAGAAGGGAAGCGTGAAGTTCCGCGACGTGCTCACGCTCGACCTGGACTACGCCCATGCGGACACCTGGGAGCAGTACTGCCTGGCCTTCGGCAACGAGGCCTTCGTGTACGGCACGCACACCTACACCCCCGAGGCCCCGCGCATGCGCTTGGTGGTGCTGCTGGGCAGGAGCGTGACGGGCGAGGAGTACGAGGCCGTGGGGCGCGCCCTGGCCGCTCGGCTGGGCATCGACCTGTTTGACGACACGACCTACGAGCCCGAGCGCCTGATGTACTGGCCCAGCAGCCCCAGGGACGTGCCCTACTACTTCAGGCACGCCGAGGGCGAGCCCCTGGACCCCGGCACCCTGCTGGCCACCTACCACGACTGGAGGGACGCGAGCGAGTGGCCCTACAGCAGCCGCGTGGCCGCCTGCATACGCACGGGGGCCGGGAAGCAGGGCGACCCCACGGAGAAGCCCGGCATCGTGGGCGCGTTCTGCCGCTGCTACGACATACACGAGGCCATAGACACCTTCCTCGGCGACGTGTACGAGCGGTGCGGCGACTCGGAGCGCTACACCTACCGCGCGGGCAGCGTGGCGGCGGGGCTGGTGGTCTATGAGGGCGGCCTGTTCGCCTACAGCCACAACGCGACCGACCCCTGCTCGCAGCGCCTGGTCAACGCCTTTGACCTGGTGAGGATACACAAGTTCGGGGACGGGGACGCGGGGGCGTGCGAGAACACGCCCGTGAACCGCCTGCCCTCCTATGAGAAGATGAGCGAGTTCGCCGCGCGCGACCCCAAGGTGCGGGCGCGCCTGCTGGAGGAGCGCATGGCGTCGGCGGCGGGCGACTTCGGGGGTGTGGGCGACGGGGCGGACGACCGCTCCTGGGCGGAGGGTATGGACTACGCCAAGTCGGGCGCGCTGAAGAGCACCGCCGACAACGTGATGACCATCCTGGAGAACGACACGCGCTTCAAGGGCAGGCTGTGGAAGAACGAGTTCAGCGGCGCGGAGTGCTATGACGGGAGCCTGCCCTGGACGGTGGGCGCGCCCCAGGGCACCTGGAGCAACGCCGATGACAGCTGTCTGCGCTGCTTCCTGGAGAAGGAGTACGGCATCAGCAGCAAGGACAAGGTGTCCGACGCCCTCACCGCCGTGTTCAGCAGGCACAGGCGGCACCCCATCCGGGAGTACCTGGACAGGCTGAGGTGGGACGGGCGGAGGCGGCTGGACACGCTGCTGGTGGACTTCCTGGGCGCGGAGGACAGGACGCTGACGAGGATGCAGACCCGCAAGCAGTTCACCGCCGCCGTGGCGCGCATCTACAAGCCCGGCACCAAGTATGACTACGCGCTGGTGCTCACGGGCCCCGAGGGCATAGGCAAGAGCACGCTCCTCTCGAGGATGGGGGGCGAGTGGTTCTCGGACAGCGTGGCCACCATCGAGGGCAAGGAGGGCATGGAGAACCTGCGCAAGGCGTGGCTCATCGAGCTGGGCGAGCTGGCGGGCATCAAGCGGAGCGAGGTGGAGGCCATCAAGCAGTTCCTCTCGCGGAGCGAGGACCGCTACCGCCCCGCCTACGGCAAGAGGCTGGAGACCTTCAGGAGGCAGTGCGTGTTCTTCGGCACCACCAACGAGAAGAACTTCCTCAAGGGCACCGACGGGAACAGGCGCTTCTGGGTGGTGGAGGTCGGTGTGGAGGATCCGCGCGAGAACCTCTGGGACACGCTGGACAGCGAGTACCGCGACCAGGTGTGGGCCGAGGCCAAGGCGCGCTACCGCAGGATGGAGCCCCTGTACCTGCCCCCCGAGCTGGAGATGCAGGCGAGGCTGAACCAGAAGCGGTTCAACGACCTGGCGGGCGACGAGCGCATAGGGATGATACAGCAGTACCTGGACACCCCCCTGCCCGCCGACTGGGAGACGCGCAGCCTGGAGCGGCGCCGGGCCTACATCAGGCAGGCCGACCCCCTGGATGCCCAGGGCGTGGTGACCAGGGAGGAGGTGAGCGCGGTGGAGATACTGTGCGAGCTCTTCGGGCAGGCCATGGACGAGCGGGCGCGCTACAAGACGCGCGACATCAACGCGCTGATGGAGTGGGTGCCCAACTGGGTGAAGGGCGAGAGCAAGCGCGTCCCCGGCTACGGCAAGCAGCGCGTATGGAAACGTACCCCCCCCGATGAGGAGGAGCCCGGAGGAGCCGTGACATGACACCCTATAATATATAATGAGGAGAGTGGACGAGATAGCGGGGCACGCCCTGGTGAGCGAGAAAGCCCTGGAGGCGTACCTGGTGGGGCGTGTCGGGACCCTGGGCGGTGTGGCCCTGAAGTACAGCAACCCCGCCCAGGCGGGCTACCCCGACCGGCTGGTGCTGCTTCCCGGCGGGCGCGTCCTGTGGGTGGAACTCAAGAGCCGGGGCAAGAAGCCGCGCCCGCTGCAGGTACAGCGGCACGAGCAGCTCAGACGGCTCGGCCAGGAGGTGTGCGTGGCGGACTCACGGGAGCGGGTGGACGAGATACTGGAGGCACAGGCGCACTGAGGCGCAACAACATGAAACATAAAAAACCAGACAAGTATGGGAGAGAGTTTTATCGCCGCCGCACAGGCGGGGCAAGTGGCCGCTGACTGCGGCATGATAGTGAGGGGCATCATCGGGCTCATCGCAGTCTGCGCGGTAGCCTACGCCCTCATCAAGAGGATGGAGGACGACCTGTGGTAGCGTGCATTGTTCTGATGGCCGTGGCCGTGGGCTTCGCGGCCTACACCCTGGGGCATGACGCGGGGCGGACGCAAGGCGTACGTGAGGCGCGAATGCCACACGCCCCTCACCCGCTCAAAGAGCAGGGACGCGAACTGGATGGAGTAATAATAAAAAAAGACCAAGACAACATGGAAGCAACGGCTGATGTGGATTTGGAAGACGTGCTGGGCAGGTACTCGACACGCGAGGTTCTCGACAATTACAGCACGGGCGACATAGTGGATTACCTGACAGACTATGGGGGCTTGTACCCGATAGACGAGGTTCTCGACAACTACAGCACGGACGACATAGTGGGATACCTGGAAGCCAACGGCGCCTCCAAGGAGGTGAGTGACTTCTGCGAGAAGGACATGGTCCTCCGCCTTTTCAGGAGGAGGACATGCGGTTTCCCGGACAAGGAGGCGGTCAAGGAGGTGATACTTGGCATCATCGACGACCTGTGGTAAAAGGGGAAAAACAAGGAAGGAAAGAACATGGAACGCAAAGTATCCGGATATTACGGGACAGGCGAGGAGCTGCTCGTCCCCATCGCAGGCTGGAGGGCGGCTGTCGTCCGCGTGGAGGAGGTGGAGACATGAGTTTCCCCGGCACACGCTCCCCCCTCAAGCCCACGGGCAAGGCCAGGTGGCAGGTGCCCATGCGCAGGCATGGCGGCACGGGGCCGCTGGAGTACTACCTGGAGGGGGAGATTGAGGAGAAGTTCCGCAGGCTCTACCCCGTCCACTCCGTCCGCCGCGTCATGCAGTGGTTCGGCATCTCCTTCAGCACGGCACACCGCCTCGCGCGCGGGCTGGGGCTGGGGAAGGACATGCGGGCGGTGCGCAGGGAGCAGGCGCGTGACGCCAGGAGGACATGCGAGCGGAGCGGCTACTACGCCTCGCTGCGCGGGAAGCCCCCCTCGGAGGCGTGCCTGGAGGCCACGCGCAGGAAGCGGGCGGAGGGGTTCAACCCCATGCTCGCGCTGAGGGAGGGGGACCCCCGCAAGTACAGGCGCATGCTGGAGCGCAGGGGCGAGGCCAGGCGGGAACTGTTCCGCAAGGAGCGGCTGCGCGAGCTCTACGGCCTGGAGCGCAAGACCAGGCTGCGCGTCACGCGCACTCTCACCAGCGGGGCGAGAGGCCAGAAGCACAACATGATAAGGAAGCGCAACTACTATGCCGACCCCGACCACCCATCCTGGGTGTGCTACGACCGGGAGACCGACCGCTCCCCACGCATGGAGGCCACGGCGGCAAGGCACGGGCTGAGGGTGGTGGACGGCGGGCAGGAGTGAGCACCGAAAAGACAAGAAGCATGAACACCAAAGAGAAAGGACAAATGGGGGAAACAAGAAGGAACATGTGGCTGGGGGAAAGCAACAGGACGAGGCACTTCGCCTATGCGATACCGTGCGGCCTTGTGGGCACGGAGCTCTTCGTGCTGGGGCTGGCGCTCGGCATGGAAATCAAGGACAGGATGTACGGGGCCAGGTTTGACTGGCTGGACATCGCCGCCACGCTGCTGGGCGGAATGGTGGGCCAGGCGGTACAGGCCGCGCTCGTCCTGGCGGTTTTGCACAACATCTGAAAATGCAAGTTTTTATGGAATACGAGGAGAAGCACCTGCCAGGCAGGGAAGAACTTGCCCGGCTGGTCCTGGACACGTCGGAAGCCCAGGTGGAGTACCACCAGGCCATGCGCGAGAGCACGGACAGGAGGGAGATAAGAGACAAGGCATACACGTACTACCGCCTGCGGGACAGGCTGCTGGAGGCCGCACGGAGCATCCTGCTGGTGCAGGGCATCAAGGACACATGAAGGCGGTGCTGCATGAATACCAGCGGCGCGCGGTGCGGTGGATAGAGGAGAAGCCGCGCTGCGCGCTGCTGCTGGAGATGGGCCTGGGCAAGAGCCTTGTCACGTTGACCGCCATCGCCCGCCTCAGGGAGGACTGCGAGGTGGGCAAGGTGCTCGTGGTGGCCCCCAAGAAGGTGGCAGAGTCCACCTGGACGGACGAGGCGGACAAGTGGGACCACCTGCGGGGGCTGCGCGTGAGCCGCGTGACGGGCACGGAGAGACAGAGGGCGGCGGCCCTGGAGGCGGAGGCCGACATCTACGTGCTTGGGAGGGACTCGCTGGTGTGGCTTGTCAGGCATTACGGGGCGAAGATGCCGTTTGACATGCTCGTGCTGGACGAGTTGACCTCCTTCAAGAGCAACACCAGCCTGCGCTTCAAGGCCCTGCGCCTCGTGGGGCGGCAGTTCGCCCGTGTCGTGGGCCTTACGGGCACGCCCGCCCCAAACGGCTACCTGGACCTCTGGGCAGAGATGTTCTGCATAGACGGCGGGCAGAGGCTGGGCAGGTTCGTGACACACTACCGGCGCGAGTACTTCAACACCGTGACCAGCCCGCAGGGCTACCTGCTGAGAGCCACCCTGCGCGAGGGCGCGAGGGAGCGGATAGACGCGCTGCTGTCCGACATCTGCCTCACCATGCGGGCAGACGACTACCTCGGCCTGCCCGACAGGCGGGACATCGTGCGGAGCGTGCGCCTGCCCGCCCAGACGCTGGCCAGGTACAGGAAGTTCGAGCGCGACATGGTGCTCAGCATATCCGGGGAGGAGAAGGTGACCGCCGCCAGCGCCGCCGCCCTCATGGGCAAGCTCCTGCAGTTTGCCAACGGGGCCGTCTATACCGACGACCACAGGGTGGAGGAGCTGCACCGGGAGAAGCTCGAAGCCCTGCGGGAGATCGTGGAGGGGGCAGGTTCGCCCGTGCTCGTGTTCTACCAGTACAGGCACGACCTGCGCCGGATACAGGACGCGCTGGGCAAGGGGCCGCGTGTGAGGGCCTATGAGGGCGAGGCCGACCTGCGCGCGTGGAACGCGGGCAGTGTGGACGTGCTGCTGGCCCATCCCGCCTCCTGCGCCTACGGGCTGAACATGCAGGCGGGCGGGCACATCATGGTGTGGTTCGGCGTGGGCTTCAACCTGGAGCTCTACCAGCAGGCCTGCGCGCGGCTGCACAGGCAGGGGCAGGGGCATCCCGTGCTGGTGTACCACCTGCTGTGCCAGGGCACCGTGGACGAGCGCGCCTGGCAGGCCCTCCAGGGCAAGGCCACGGAGCAGAACGCCATGATGGACGCGCTGAAGAGGCTGGTGAGGGAGTACAGGTGACTGCCCCGGAGAGGGAAAAAACGCGAGGCTTGACAATTTGTCAAAGCCGCATGCCCGCAAGGATTATCTTTGCGGGCATAACTTTTTATCCACATTACACATGATAGGGTCAATCATAGGCGCGGCCGCTTCAATCGGGTCGAGCATCTTCGGGGGCATAAAGGCCCGCAAGGCCGAGAGGGCATACAAGCGGGAGATGGCCAACCTGAAGAAGAAGCAGGAGGACTGGTACAACCAGCGCATCAACGAGGACTACACGCAGCGGGCCGATGTGCAGCGGATGCTCAACAACTCGCGCGCGGAGGCCGAGAAGCAGATCAACAGCGCGGCGGCGCGGAGCGCCGTGTCGGGCGGGACGGACGAGAGCGTGATGGCCGCGCGCGAGGCCGCCAACGCGGGGCTGGCCGACACAGCCTCGCAGATAGCCGCGCAGGCGAGCGACTACAAGCAGCAGGTGGACCAGCAGAACCAGGAGAACATCTCGGCGCAGTCGGCACGCGCCATGCAGTACTACACCCAGAGCGCGCAGAACGCGCAGAAGGCCGCCTCGGCGGGCATGCAGGCGGGCATGGGCCTGCTGGGCTCGGACATGCAGAGCCACCTCAACAACGGCAAAGGCCTCTTCGAGGGGCTGTTCAAGAAAAAGAAGTGACAGGATATGGCAAGGACAGACTCAGAGAGATACGCCTTCCTTGGGGACAGGGAAGACGAGGCCGGGCTCCAGGCGGGCGGAGCGGCAGAACAGGAAGAGACAGGACAGGGAGGGACGGGCACGCTGTCCCCCGGCACCACGGAGGGAGGAGACACGGGCGCGGGGGAGACTTCCCCGGCGCGCACCTGGATTCCCGACGCGCCCGCCAATGACTATGACGGGTACAACGCCCTGGTGGAGGAGTACCTGGGCAAGCCCCTCACCCCCAAGGAGCGTGCGCGCAGGGAGCGCGGAGCGACCGCCGCGCAGGCCGTGGGCGCGCTGGGCAACGTGATGAGCGCCTTCAGCAACCTGGCCTTCACGGGAGGCGTGACCCCCAGCCAGGAACTGCCCGACCTGCCCGACGTGCAGAAGCACATCGACAACTTCCGCAACAGGGAGGGCAAGAACAGGGAGGCATACATACGCGCCAGGATGCAGACCAGCGCGATGAAGAGGCAGGACTACGCCAACCAGTTAAAACGCGCTGAACTTGCCCGCAAGGTGGCCAAGGACGAGATGGAGGACAAGAACAAGAAAGCCCTCTCCGATGCGAAAATCCAGCTCATGGGCGCGCAGAGGGACAAGAACGCCGAGCAGCAGGCATACTGGCAGGCGAAGACCAACGCCCTGGAGCAGGGACTGCCCTATGACCTGGCCGAGAAGCAGGCCCGGGCAGCCCTGTACAACTACCGCGCGCGGGGCGGCGGCTCCGGCGGCGGCAACCTCGTCCCCGTGCAGGTGGTTGACCCCGCGACAGGCAGGCTGGTGACCATCCGCGTCACCGGGAACAAGGCGGCTGACCTGCTGTCCGCGCAGGAGGGGGACGAGAGCAACCTGAGCACCACACACGCCACCGACGCCTGGGGCGGCAAGAGCAGCCGCACCACCGAGAGGGGGAAGTCGGCCCGGCAGAAGAGCGCGGAGCACACCCGCAAGGCCCGCGAGGAGGCGGAGCGCAAGAAGAAGGGAGAGAGTTACTCAAACACTAAGGCACTTGGATTGTAAGGAACATGGCATACGACAAGATAGACCAGTTGTACGACGCGCTCGCCAAGGACGGCGCGGTAAGCAAGGGAAGGGAGAACTTCAGGGCAGAGATGCTTGCCCCGGGCGAGGAAGGCTACCACAACAGGCTCAGGCTCTACGAGGCTCTGAAGGCCGACGGGGCGGTGGACGCGCCCACCTATGAGGAGTTCGGGCGGCGGCTTGGGCTGCACGCGGTGAAGCCCGCCCGCAAGGCCCGCAACACCCGCGCGACGGGCGGGACAGGGCAGCAGGAGACCGCAGGCGGTACAGAGACCGCAGGCAGCGCAGAGACCGCAGGCAGCACGGGCGGCACAGAAGGCATCCCCGACGACTACGGGCGCGAGGTGATGGCCAAGGTGGCCGATGCCGTGGAGGCGGGGCGCGAGACCCTGCGCCGTAGTGAACGGCAGCACCGATGGCAGGAGCAGAACTTCGGGCTGGACGTGCCCCGCGTGGAGCCCGCGTTTGACCCGGAGACTGGGCAGTGGAGGCAGGGCGGCATGACAGGCGCGGAGAGACACCTGGCCGTGACGGAGCCCGCGCTCGACCCGGAGACCGGGCGGCGGGAGCAGACCTATATCACCGTCAGCGGAAACGAGTATGACAGCCGTGCCGCCGCGCTCCAGGAGCAGGAGGTGCTGGACGAGTACACCCGCAAGGCACTCCTGCTGGAGAAGCGGGCGGAAGAGCGCGAGAAAGCCAAGCAGGCCGAACTGGACGGGATAGACCAGAAGATAGCCAGAGTGGAAAAACTGTCCCGTCAGAACGAGAACACCCCCGGGGCCGAGTACACCCTGGGCTACCTGGCCCAGACGCTCCAAGACCTGCGCGCCAAGCGCGAGGAGACAGAGAAGAAGTACGCGGGGCTTACCCTGGCCGACGAGTACGAGCTGGGCGGGGGCAGGGAACAGCTGGAGACCGCGAGGCAGAACGCTGAGGCCGCGCTGCGGCAGGAGCAGGAGGAAACCCCCGCCTGGCAGAAGGCGCTGGACGCGGCGGGCTTCCCCAATGTAGCCGCCTACATACGCCGCTGGACAGACAGGGGCTACGGCCAGGCGCATGCGGCCTTGCAGTCGGTGGAGGACGCGGAGAACACCGTGAGGCAGGCCACGCGCACAGGGGCGGGCAACAACATGGCCTTCAACCTGGCACGCGGCGTGTGGGACTCGGCAAGCGACATGCGCACCTGGGACTTCGGCGCGGGTGACTGGGCGAACGCGCACAACATCGCCAGCCTGGTGGACAAGGCCGAGCGTATCCGCGAGGCCGAGGAGGCGGGCAAGACCCCGGAGGAGCGTCTCACCGCGACCGAGCAGAAGGTGCTGGACGCCCTGGCCGTGTCGAGCGTCATGGAGGCCAACTTCGCCGAGCATGTGCCCATGTCCTACCGTGTGGGGCAGAGTGTGCCGCAGTCGGCGGGCTTCGCCGCCAGCATCGCCCTGAACCCCCTGGGCGGCGTGGGGCGTGCCGTGGGGAGTTCCGTGGCCGCCAACGCCGCGCGGGGCGGCGCGAAGGCCGTGCTCAAGGGCGCGGCCAGGGCTGCGGGGAAAGCCGCCGTCCGTCAGGTGACGGGCAAGGCCGCGATGACAGCAGCCGAGCAGAGCGCGCAGCGCGCGCTCACCGCCGCCGCCGTGGCCAGGTACGGCAAGTGGGGCGTGAGGGCCATGAACGCCGCAGGCCGTGTGGCGGGCGATGCCGTGGAAGCCCTGGGCACGACACTCACCACGGGGCTGCCCCGCACGATGGCCACCATCAACGAGCGGCGGGCGGGCACGCTCCTGGGCAAGGTGAACGACGGAGGGCGCATCGTGTATGACCGCGCGGAAGGGCGCGAGACAGGCGCGGAGTCCTACCTGAAGGGCGGGCTCGCTGCCTTCTTCGAGAACGAGAGCGAGATGTGGGGCGAGTACTTCTCCCCCATCCGGAACTTCGCCAACGCGGCGGCCCGGGACATCGGGTTCGCGCGGCGCGCGGTGGAGGCCGTCACAGCCTCGCCCGTAAGCGGCAAGCTGGGCATGCTCAACAAGTTCCGGCAGAGGGCGCACATCAGCGGCCTCATGGGCGAGTATGCCGAGGAGGTGCTCAACAACATGGCCAACGCCATCTGCATAGGCGACATGAACTTCACGGGCGGGGTGTTCCGGCCAAAGCGCGGGGACTACAAGACCGACAAGGAGTATGACGAGGCGGTGGAGAAGTGGAACGGCTCCGTGCTCAATGCCGAGACCAACCTGGAGACCTTCCTCTCCGTCGCGGCCATGCTGGCCCCCATGGCCGCCGTGGAAAAGGGCGGGCGCTACTACAACACCTACAAGGCCAGGCAGGCGCTCAGCACGTCAGCCGACCTCCTGGACAAGTCCCTGGGCGCGGACGTGGCCGGGCCCGTCATGCGGGCCATGCGCGAAGCGGAGAGCCTCCAGGAGATGAGCAAGGTATATCTGGGCGCCCTGGCCGACGGGACTGTCAATGACCAGAAGCAGGCCCGCGCGCTCATGGACTACGCGGGCAGGCTGGCCGCCTACCAGAGCGTGAACACCAGCGACGCTGTGGAGAACCTCAACGCGGGCAGGCTGCGGCGGGACAGCAAGAACGCCTATGAGGCCGGCCACGAGATGGAGGCCGGGAACAGGCACCAGGCCGCCCTGGAGTACGACCAGGCCGCCGCCGAGGCGGAGAAGGCGTTCGGAGGCCAGGCCGCCATGGCCATACCGGGTATGGACCTGGACGAGTTCGGGCGGTTTGCGGCCACACTGGACGAGCGGCAGCGCGGGGTGGCCACCCGGTACTACCTCACGGGCCTGCGTGTGGCGGGCATCTACGCGGGCGAAGTGGAGCGCGCGGACGGGGAGGCCGACAAGTACGGCAACACCCTGCGCCTGATGCAGGACGGGGACGGCCAGGTGTGGCGCGGCTCGAACCTGGCCGAGGACGAGTACATAGTGCCCTCGTCCCTACAGGACGGCGGCCAGACCATAGTGGTGAGGAACATGCGCGCGGGCACGCTCAGGATGGTCCCGAGAGACCAGGCGGGCGAGATAGCGTCCACCGACGCAGGGGAGGCCATCGAGGCGCACAGGGCACAGCTGACCGGGCTGGCAAGGCAGGCCGTGCGGTGGAACATGGACCACCACAACCTGACGGTGAGGCCGCAGGTGGGTTCCACCGTCACCACCGGGCAGGACGCGGAGGGCAAGCCGCAGCGCATGCGTGTCATGGGCGTGGACGCCGAGGGCAGGCTGCTCCTGCTCACCACACGCATGAACGCGGAGACGGGCGAGGAGGAGCCCGTGAGCGGCCAGCCCGTGGCGGCGACCCCCGGCCAGCTGCTGGACGCGCAGGACGCCTACTATGAGGCCCTGGACGCAGCGCGCCGCGAGGAGCAACGCGGCGCGCTGCAAGAGACGGAGGAGCGCGCTGCATCGGACAACGCGGCGCGGGAGACCGGGAAGCCCGCACAGGAAACCGAAGAGACCGGGAAGCCCACACAGGAGACCGAAGAGACCGAGGAGTCCGCACCAGACACGCCGTCCGCGCGCACACGGGGGCAAGTGGGGCAAGACCTCGACCGCACAGAGCGGGGGCAGGCCGCGCACGCCCTGCTGGACGGGTGGCTGCGCAACGGGGAGGACGACACCGAGGCCGTGCACGAGCAGATAGACCAGGTGGACGACACGGAGTGGGACGCGGAGACCAAGAGGCTCGCGCACGAGTATGTGGACGGGAAGGGGGAGGGCAACACCTCCGATACCACGCGGGTATCAGTAGAAAGAGATGAAAACGGGTCTCCGTTTGTGCTTGGGGAGAATGGTTCAAGCAATCTCGGTGTGATTAGCGAAGAGCAGGCAAGAGAAATGCCCTCGCGTACCGCCGCTCCCGTCAGACTTGCCGTTGGAAACGAGAACTATGGCCTCATACACATGCGGAAGCATCTTGACCAACTTCGGCAGAACGGATACCAAAGCGTGGAGCGGTTTGTGGAAGACGTGCTGAGAACCAAGGACGAAATACGTTTGGGCAAAGTCTATACGGACACAAAAACCGGCGAGCCCAAAGAGACCTATCTGCTTGTGAAAAGAGGCAAAAAGGGAAACGTGCTGTACGTGGAACTCGTGCCTGGCGGAGACTACTATACCATCAATTCGGGCGGTGTGTTCAAGAACTCCTATGTGGAAAAGAGGAAAGTGCTTTGGAGTGCCAGCACCGAACACTCTGCGACTTCGGGTAACTCGCAAGACTTTCCATCGGCACCGACTACCCCCGAAAGTGACGATGTGAGCGCCTTGTCTCAAAGCCTTTCTTCTGCGGGCAAAGGTAGCGACATTTCCGACACCGCGCAAGAGGGAGGAGGAAAATCTTCGACCCTGGACGAGGCCGTGGCGCGCGGGGACGCTGACGCGGCTTGGGACGCCCTTGTGGAGGAGACGGGCGGCGATGTGCGCATGGCGCAGACCGTGGCGCAGTCCATGCTTGACGACAAGAGGGAAGCCCTGAAAAAGGCGGAGAAGGCCAGGGCGCGCAAGGCGGACACCATAGTGGGCAAGATAGCCGCCGAGCGCGAGCGTGAGGCCGCTGTGGAGAGAGCCCGAACCGACCTTGCCCTGTGGCAGGACATCGCGGGCACCCCCGCAAGGCGCGCGGGCCAGGAGAGCCTGAGGCAGGCGGAGGAGGCGCGGCGCATCGCCGGGGAGAAAGCCGCCGAGGAGGCCAGGCTGCAAGCGGAGAAGGAGGAGGCTGAGCGCAGGGAGCACGAGGCCCTGCGGGGCGTGCCCGACATGAGCGAGGACACACCGCAGAATGCCAGGGCCAGGGGATACAGGCGCATGGACGGGCACTTGTACGCCCGCCAGGAGCCCGTGCCGCACCTCCAGGGCAAGGAGGTGGAGGTGAAGTTCAGCGGGGACACCACCGTCAAGGGCCGTGTGGCCGTGATGGACGCGTCCCTGCTGCAGCCCAGCCATGTGGGCGGCATGCGCAACCCGCTCCACTTCATCGACGAGGCACAGCCCAAGGAGCGCAACGACGAGGCCAGCGTGGCGGCCGCGCAGAAGATAGCGTCCGGCATACGCCCCGAGGAGATAACCTCCAGCGTGACCGCCTACACAGGCGCTCCCACGGTGAACAGCCGGGGGGAGGTGATACAGGGCAACAGCCGGGGCGACGCGCTGCGCCTGATGTGGCAAGGGCACAAGGAGCAGGCGGCGAAGTACAGGCAGTATCTCATCGGCCACGCGGAGGAGTTCGGCCTGGATTCCGGGCAGGTCGCGCGGATGGAGGCGCCCGTGCTGGTGAACATGGTGGACGTGGGCGACCCGGAGGCCATCACCCTGGGCCAGTATGTGGCGCAGGACACCGAGAGCGGGGGCACAGAGCGCCTGAAGCCCCGCAACCTGGTGAAGCGGATGGGCGCGGACATGCGCGAGTTCGCGCGCAGGATGCTCCTGTCCGAGGACGACACGGCCAGTTTCAGCGAACTCCTCGACCGCAACGGCCTGGACGTGCTGAAGTGGTTGAGCGCGAAGGGTCTCGTCACGCACACCCAGTATATGAGCGCCTTTGACAGCCGGGGCAATCTGACCCCGGAGGCGAAGAACGACCTGAGGGCGGTCATGTACCAGGGCATCTTCACGGGAGGAAGCACGCGGCTGGAGGAGATGTTCAACACCCTGCCCGTGCGCGCCCAGCGCGCGATACTGGCCACAGCCTTCCGCGACCACAGCAGCCCGGACGGCGAGCGCATGGTGGGGGAGATACAGGACTCCATCATGGCTTTCTATGCGCTGATGGCGGACGAGGCGTTTGCCAGTGCCACGAACTTCGGGGAGGCACGCGCCGCCGCCGAGGCATGGAAGAGGCAGTATTACCTGGACGATGCCACAGGGGAGAGTTATCTGCCCGGGGAGAGGTACAGCAACTTCGCGCTGCTGCTTGCCACCATGTACAAGGGACAGACGCAGGGCTTCATGCAGGAGACCTTCAACGGCCTGTATGACCTGGTGCAGGGCACCCGGGAGGCAGACCTCTTCAACCAGGACACCCTGGACAACACACCGCGCACACTCGCGCAGGCAATAAAAGAAACACTTGACATAGACTATGATGGACAACGGGGAAGCAATGTTCTGGCTGACGATAGCAAGCCAGGCCAGGAAGGGCAGCGGGGAAGCGAGGGAGATGCTGCTGCAGGAGAACGAACAGAGGAAGGCACAGAGCCTGCCCAGCGTGGAGCAGGAGATGGCCGAAACGGCGCGCGAGGGGCAGATGCCACCGGGCGCGACGGGGAAAATCCGTCCGAAGCAACAGCCGGGCACGGAAGTGTCGGACTTCGGAACGATGGAAAAGGACGAGTTGAGGGACATTCTGACCAACGGCAGAGTGATTTGGCGGAGACCGGGGACGTAGCGGACAATGGCGTGAGTGAATGGTATAAAAACTTGCGCCTTAGTGGGGAATTAGACCAAAACAACAGTCCGTTTATACTTTCTCCCGAAGGCCAAATTGATTTTGGTCAGATAACAGAGGCTCATCATTTGCCATCTGCGCCCATACGTTTGTCCATGGGCGACATGACCAATGGCTATATACACATCAATCGTCGTCACGGAAAACAAATCCAAAAGGCTGGTTTCGATTCGATAGAGGCTTTTGTGGATTATGTGGTTAACAACTTCACTCGCATTAAAGAGGGGGCATCTTACGAGAATGTGAGTGGCGGAAAGAACAATACTTATTTGATACAATTGCAAGATGACCACAACAACACGTTGTTTGTGCAGTTGTCGCGTGAGGGTAAGTATTGGAATGTGAATAGCGCAGGCGTATTTGGTAAGAAATACGGAGACAAAAAAGAAGAAATTTGGTCTGCTTCCGAAGTGCAGAATGGCAACTCGGCGGTTGTCAGTGACGGTTTGCAGTCTGAGCCTATCGCCGATAACGGCTCTACCTCTAACGGAACTCCGTCCAAAGATGGAGATGATACCCTTCAAACCGCAGCGCAGAAGCCTCACGGAGGTTCATCTTCTGATGGCAAAGTTAGCGAGAATTCCGCAACCGGCAAAGGGGAGAGCGAAGAAACGCAGAAAGAGAGAGAAAAAGAGGGGAAAGCGCGGGAAAACGGGCAGGGCGACTTGTTTGCCGAGGCGGAGAGGCTGAAGCCAATAGGCAAGGGGGCGTTTGGCGATGTGTACGACCAGTTCAAGGGGAACGCGCAGGAGGCAATAGCGTTCTTGAGGGAGCGTAAAGACGGTGAGGCTCTTGGCGCACTCCATCATGACGAGATTGGGGACATTGATTTGGTATGGGGCAAATCCGGCACAAGAAAGAGTGATGGCTACGGTCTTGCCAAACTTGTAAAGTTCCATCCCGAAGTGCTTGACAATCTGCAAGGCATACTTGATGGCATGCACGTTACCAAGCGTTCAGAAAATCGTGTGTTATTGGAGAATGACGAATACCAAGCAGCGGTGCGCCTTACTTGGAATGGTGATGAAAAACTTTGGTTGTTGACAGCCTTTAAGAAAAAAGAAACGTCTGAGCCAACTAACAGTAGGACAGACGTTGATAGTAACCTTGATGGCAAGTCGGACGACACGGCTACCCGACAAAGCCCGGACGTTTCTGTCGGCAAAGATACGGAACAAAGCGCGGACTTGCAAGAAAAAGGCGAGAAAGATGCTGGAGACGATGCAAAAGCCCATTTCAAGGAATTGCAGCAAAAGGTGTATGCGTTAGGGCGTGAACTCCAGAAAAGGCTTATGAACAGCAAGGACACCAGAGACGTAGAAAAACGCATCGCCGAGGTGTTGAAAGAGACAACTGACAAAGAACTTGAAGACACTTTACGAGCGCTGAAGGAAAACACCGTGAAAAGCCAGGCGGTAGGTATTGCCCTAAGGTTAGTTAATGCGGAGGTAAGACGGCGCAAAAGTCAGTCCGGCAAGGGGGAAAAAGAAAAACTCGGCTATAATTCCAAGACCGGCAAGTGGAAAGGCGTGCCGAAGGAGGCGGGCGTGCTTTCAACGGGCGAGCCTAACCGCTTCGGTATAATCAAGGGGTTCACCGATAATTCCCGCGTAGATCTGATGCATAACACGGTGTCAGGCAGGACATGGATACGTGTACATACGTATGATGAGAATGCCGAGACCCCGGTGCGCATAAACAGGATTTTGGGGCAGGAGGGCTACTACGTAGATATTGACGGCCTTTCGTCGGGCTTCGTTGACTTTGACAACTATGAAGAAGCGATGCGTTTTGCCGACCATGTGGATAATGTGCAGTTGCAGGTGGATGCTGAGCGTCTTGGGGAGCAGTTGAAGCCTGTTGGCAGGGGCGCGTTTGGCGATGTGTACGACCAGTTCAAGGGCAAGGCAAAAGAGGCGATTGCCTTCTTGAGGGAGCGCAAAGACGGTGAGGCTGTCGCCGCGCTTCATCATAAAGACATCGGAGACATCTCGTTAGTATGGGGAAACGACAAGGCCGGGTTGAAGAAAATATTGCGGAAACACCCTGAGGTTGTTGATAATCTGCAAGGCATTCTTGACGGGATGCACATTGCTCAGTCGTCAGACAATCGCATTGTGCTTGAAAGCGAGACCCACAAGGCCGTTGTGAGCAAGATGCTCGGACAAGAAAAAACGCCGCAGTGGTTACTGACGGCGTATGAGAAGAAGAATGCCTCAGGCGGTAGTAGTGGCATCGGTCCCGAACCTCGAAGAGGCAAGCAGAATGGCACAGCTCCTCTGCAAGACGATTCTTCTGAGGGCAAAGGTACGGAAAATTCAGGAACAGCGCAAGCCGACACTCCCAAAAACAAGAAAGGGCACGAAGAACTTTCAGACAGGGAAGAAAGTGCGGGCGACCATGTGCAGTATCACAGGGGGGATGCCGTTGCGCCTTTGACTCCGGAAGAGCGCGTGCTGCGTGACGCTGTGATTGACAGGCTGCGAGAGAGCGGCCTGGAGGTGATAGACGATGCCGAAGAGGGACAGAGGGTGCTGGACATGGCGAACGGAAAGGTCAAGTTCCAAATGGGTGATACGCCTGAGACTTTTGCGGAGCGTCAGAAGCAGGCTATTGAAAACCGGGGTGTCGTGATGCCTGGGTTGGATAAGGCGGAGGTTGATGTAGTCAAGGATATTCCAAGACACGGATACACGGGCAGCATTGCTGAAGCTACCAGGCGGGCTGTTCAAATGGCGAAGGAGAAATATGCTCCTGGGGGAAAGGCCAAGGTGCTTCATTATGACAATAAGGGAACGCGGTTCGATTATACGATTTCCGGCAATGCGATTGAGATTTGTCTTAGCCCGAAACATCAGGCAAAGAGCGGGAGCAAGGGCCTACATCTGGCTCTGGCAGAACATCTTGACGAGGTGATTGGCAAGAGTGTTGAGGTGGAGGAACATCCTGACTATATAAAAGACAAGGATGGGAAGCGCGGTGAGGAGATAAATCCGAATGCTATTATGCACAGGTTTTATGGAGTCGCTATAATTGATGATGTGCCTTGCAGAATAATGACTCTGATGCGCGAAGAGAAGTCTTCAGCAACAAGTAACGGCATTCATTCGTATGAGGTGCAAAAAATAGAAGTGCTCGACAAAGAATTGCCAAGCACTCCTAATGGTGTGGGTAGCCAGAACCAATTTAAAACAGGTTCATCCTATCCGCTTGCAAAATTACTAAAAGGAATTGAAAAGTCACACGATAAAGGAAAGTTTTTGCTTGACGAAAGCAAAAAAAGCACTGATTCAATCCGTGAGCACCGCGTTTACCACGGCAGCGGCGCGGACTTCACAGAGTTCGACCACTCGCACATGGGCGAGGGTGAGGGCGCGCAGGCTTACGGCTGGGGCACGTATGTGACCGAGGTTGAGGAGATAGGCGTGCTTTATGCGGAGAACGTCGCCCCCCAACCTTACCTCTTTACGGGCTTTATAGATGCCGAGGACATCAGGAGACGTTTGCTGGAGAGGGCGCGCTCCAAAAATCTGGAGTTAAAGGATCCCGCTGAATCTTATGTTGATTTTGCGAGGATGTTTCTGGCAGATTGTAATGCATACCATAGGGAAATACAGTCCTCCCGAAAACTGCTCAACTATGCTTTTTGGAAAGCCGAAAGACTTGGAAACTCCCTTCTCCTGGACATCTTATATTGTATCCGGTCGAGAGACCTTGGCTTTACCCTTACCCCCGACGCGCGCCACCTCTACACGGTAGAGATACCCGAGGACAACGGCAGGAACTATCTGGACTACAATGGGCGGTGTTACGCACGCGTACTCAACCGCATAAACAAGGCCCTTGAAAAAGCGG
>ERZ808259.313-NODE-313-length-24784-cov-10.009180_pt1 | contig 24784 bp, 16 predicted proteins | sample MGYA00521279_ERZ808259 | MGnify/ENA primary metagenome ERZ808259 (study PRJEB31516, sample SAMN03275586) | gut metagenome | biome: mammalia-associated habitat; material: feces | host: Papio cynocephalus | place: Kenya | collected 2012-07-27 ... | reverse complement strand
CGAGGTTAGATGCCCGAAGCTTCTTAAGTGTTTCACATCAATTGAGAACTAACAAAAAGAGCGTCAACTCTTCACTATAATCCTTGAGGAAAGCCTCATATCGCGTTATCATTACCGCTGTTTGGAGAAGTACCCAAGAGGCCGAAGGGGTCAGTTTCGAAAACTGATAGTGGGCATCCGCCCAGCAGGGGTTCGACTCCCCTCTTCTCCGCCAAAATTGAATCACACGGGGTCATCCCGTTTTTTATTTATCGCTATAAAAAATAACAATCCAAAAATGAGAAGACGAAAATGACTAGCTTAAGCGAATTGGAAATAAAGAAAAATCTAAATAAAGGCTTAGATAAAGTAGCAAAAAAAATCATGAAACGATCATAGTGGCTCGAAACGATAAGAAAGTCGCGCTTCTTTCGGAAACGACTTACTGTAGCATCCTAGAAAACATGTACTTGAGGGCTTAAAAGCAAATTGCGACTGGTTAATGGCATCAAAAAACAACTTGAATACATGGATACCAACTCCCATAACTAGAATCAAGCAATATTTTGATTCACACAACCAATCGAATTTCGGTAACGATTGCCAAGAATATCTTTCGGTTTAGAAGGAATCGAAACGGAATCATTTGGATTGAATAAATCCTTCGCGCCCATATAGGCGTAAAGAATGCCGTTATCGAAACCAATACGAGAAGATTCGTCATTTTCAAGATTCCGTTCTGCTAACGGATCAAAAGAATAATAATCTCCATTAATTTCATTTAAATTTTGAATATCCTCAGAAGAGGAATAGAAAAGGTTTTTCTCCATAATGAGCTTCGTTTTATTGCCTAAAACAAGTGAGGAAGAAGAATTGGCGTAGATAAGGTTATTATAAAATTGAAGCGACCTATCGTCATTCACTTGCAATAGAACGGGCGAAGTAGACGAGGAAGTGATAATCGTATTGTTATAGCAATCCACTTTCCCTACATAATAATTTAGATAAATGATGCCCTTATTCCCTTTATCGGCGAGAGAAAGATTGTAACGCAAGGTCACATTATCTTTCGCACCGGCATCGTTTTGTCCATTAGCATTGCAATTCAAGAATAAGCCAAAGGAATTATCATGGGAATAATTGTATTGGAAGACGACGTTGCGGCTTTGTAAATCACTATCGAGCATCGCGCCATCTTGGAGTTTGCCATTGTCTTGTATTTGAGCCATGTTGCGATAGCCTTCGTTCCGTTGAATTAAAGTCGAATCAACATAAGAGGTAACAATCGTATTGCCAGCCTTACAGGTAGTCGCTGTATCATGGAGCACATTATCTTCAATCACTCCACCAGAAAGATTTCTGACGAAAATGCCGTTTTTAGCAATATAGCTAATCTCGTTACGAGCGAGCAAAACGTTTTTATGGGCAGACTTCTTAAAATTAGATGAATAGGGAGAGACTTTATTGACCTTTGTCCCATTCACTTGGTACCAAGTCGCGATTCCCACGTTCGAAACATTTTTAATCGTGCAATCGCTAACTTCAAAGCCATCAATCCTAGCCTTCCCATCTTTGCTCCAAAGATGAACTCCACCAGTGATCTTAGAAGCCATTGCCATACCTGCGTTGTCTAGGTCATTATATCCATAAATATCATGAATCGATAAGTGACGTAAGGAAATAGAAGAATAAGTCAAAATATCGTTCGTGTTATTAGGATTTGTTAATTCCACCAAAACGCCACGCCGATCTTTATCCGTCCTTGAAGTGTCATAGATTTCTAAATTTTCAATCGTTAAATAAGAGCAATTCAATAAATAAACGATGCCTTTACCCGAGATATCATTCCCTTCGATTTTCGGAAGTGAGCCTTCTCCATACGAAGTAAGAAGGATCGGATGCTCTTTCGTTCCCGCAAGATTTTTTAATTCTAAAGGCGCAGAAAAAAGGCTCCCGCATCTAAAAAAGAGCCTTGTTCCTTCCTTAAAGGTGATTTTAGCAATATCAAGAAGAGAAGAATAAGGTTTTTCTATCGTTCCATTCCCGTTAGTTGAAGCACTATCAAAATAATAGTCTTGATACTCAAAAAGATCTTCACTACTACTAGAAGGTTCATTAGAAGGAGATTCACTAGAAGTCTCTATGCTCTCACGAAGAGAGCAAGAGCATAGAGACAAAGTTAATAGAAAGAATATCGAAACCTTATTGAGCATAATCGTTAGGACTTTTTACTACGAGAGATGATTTTCTTGCATTTATCTTGGAAAGCAGGAATTTCTTCATAAGCTAAGCTGAAACTGAAGAAGGCTAAGCTAATTCCAAAAATCGTATAAACGGTAATTTGCACTGCGTTAAGAGCGTGAATCCAAGGAGGAGTGACCGTGCGGAATACGGTGCTGACATCAATCCCGTTCATCGCGTTGGAATGAACGACCGTATAGAGCAAGTGATGAGCTTCTTCTCTCATCGCATTCGTTAAAGTACCATATCCTTCTTTGTATTTGTATAAAGGAGAAGCATCGGCACTTTTCGCTGCTAAATCGCCATCAGGAAGAGCGCATCCGCCTAAGATTCCCCCTACCAAATCCATATACCCGTTTTGCCAATAATCCGAAACCGCAAAGCCAGTCATTCCGAATTCGTCTCTTAAAACGGTATTGATGAAACCGTGCTGGCTAGTCCAAGTAACGCCTAAGCGGTTAAATCCTGTCATGACGTTTTCCGCATTCGCGTTTTCGATCGCGATTTGGAATGGACGAAGATATAGTTCGCGGATTGTTTGCTCATTAGCCCAAGTATTTACGCCTTCGCGGTTCTTTTCTTGGTCATTGAGAACGGCGTGTTTCATATAGACATAGGTGCCCATTTTATGGATACCTTTGACTTCACTAGCGGCGATATAGCCCGCTAAAGTGCCATCTTCGCTAGCGTATTCAAAGGCTCTTCCGTTATAAGCGCCACGATGAATATTAATTCCTAAGCCATATAGGCCAGAATAGCCAGCCCACAAGCAATCTTCGCCAATTAAGGTACCAAGTTCTTCAACTAAAGCGTCATTTCTAGTCGCGGCGATTAAGCTAGCGCAAGGATATTGGATTGGAGAAGTATCTGCGTCAGAATCACCATATAGGAAGGTGAAGCGGTTAGGAGCGGTCTCATCATTATCGCCATAGGAATAAGAGGTGCCGCCAACTGGGCCAATCGCGCCATTTCCGTCGATTGTTTTTGGCTTACCAATGCTATCGATACCATCGGTTTTACGTAAACCATTGGATAAAAGAGTTACCGTTTCTTCAAATGTAAGTTGATCCAAAAGCTTGTCCCATTCAGGGTCATCATAATCTTTATAGAAGAGATTCCCTTCTTGATCCATTGACATCATGGACGCCAAAGTTAAGCCGTAATCGGCTCCATAAACTGGATTAGCGACATTATCCTTAGCAATTTTCTCTGATCCTTTTTTGGCATCTTCGATCATCGCTTCGTTTGTTTCGATAGAGACGTTATTGTTCAAAGCGGCGTTTTTATCGGTTAAGCCGAGTTTAAGTGTCTTACTCCAATCACTTCTCGATAAATAAGTGACGGAATTGTTGCCGTGATGTTCGTAACGATTTAAATCAACATTGTCGAATTGGTTTGTAATTGGTTTAGAGGTCGCTTTACTCGTTGCGTATTTGGTATTAGAAAATTCTTTTTGAATTTTGTGGACCAAATTGGCATTCCCGTCTTTATCCATCCCATCTCCAACGGTTTTGCCTTTCTTAGATAAAATGTTATTCAAAGCATCATGGACATCTTTTCCAGTGGCTAAGTAATAATCGCCTTCATCAAGAACATAGGTTTTTGCTTCGTTAGCGTCATAGCTAGCGAAGAATCTACCATCGACATTAAAAGTCAATTTTTCGGAAGTATTTGGCTTAAGCGATTTAGTCTTGCCATAAGCGACAAGCTCAATCGAAGATTTTTCAATCCCATTCCGCTTATCGTAATCGGTGTATGGTTTTTGAAGATAAATCTCGACGCTTTCTTTGCTTTCTTTCTTTCCAACGTTCTTAACGTTGACGCTAACCGTATAGGTATCATCCTCGTTTTCTTTTACGCTAAAATCAGAATAAGAGAAATCGCTATAAGTAAGTCCATATCCATAAGGATAAGCAACAACGTCATTATAAACGAATGATCCGGCGTTACCTTGTTTTAAAACAGTATCTTCGTATCTCGTCTCCGTATAGCGGTAGCCATTATAAATACCTTCTTGATAGACAACATAGGAATTGGATTTTCCGCCATTCGCGCTAGAAAGAGGAGTCCCGCTATTTTTGTAATTGCCGAAATTCGCGTAAACCGGGTTGTAATAATGTTTCTTAAAGAAAGTATCCGTTAGTTTTCCGCTTGGAGAAACTTCCCCAGATAGAATCTTACCAATGCCGATTGTTCCGCTACTTCCGCCTTCGCCAACCCATAGCACCGCATCAATGCCATATTCGGGATCATCAATGTAGTCGCATTGGACTTGATTCGCGCTATTTAAAAGAACAATAATCTTTTTTAACTTACCGCTAGTTTTTAAAGCTTTCATCCCTTTTAAAACGTCTTTTTCAGAAGGAGAAAGTTCAAGATAGTTGCCGTTTGAATAGTCGCTAGTATCGCCACCGCTATTCTTTTGGTCAGTAGCTTCGGTACCATATCTAGACAAAACGAAGATGCCAGCTTCTGCACTCGCGTTTTTGTCATTCCCGATTTGGTCCCATGTTGCGTCACCGATTTTATAGCTAGCACCATCGCTACTTGTGCTTGATTTATGGTCACCGAAATATTGCGTATTGTCGCTATACCATTTCCACAAGCCTTCATTCACTTGGAAATTAGAACGTTCAAGCCCCTCTTTTAAGGAAATGTTTTCCGCTCTTTTCGCTAAAGAAGAGCCGCCACCTGAGAAAACATAGTTCACAGAAGAGGAACTATATAAATTGATCTTTGCACCACTAGAAAGAGGAAGCGCGTTGTTATCGTTTTTTAATAAGGTGGCACCTTCTTCCGTAATACGGCTAGTTACATCTTTCGCATCGTCTTTTAAATCAGAAATGGAAGTATAATTCGAAAAATAGTAAATGTTGCTTGCGTCTTCATCACGTTCGGTTCTTTCTTGGGTGGATTGACCTAAGAAAGCAGTGATTGCTCCAGCATTGTCGTTAGCGATTCCACTTCCCACATACGTAAGCCCAAATAGAACAGCGGCAACATTAATCGTGATTTTACTAATATTGATTAATTTCATTATGCGTGTTCCTCCATTTTTTGATCGATGTTTTTGTTTTTGGCTTCCGTTTTGAAATAAATTGCGACATTTCCAACAATCGCAGCCAATAGATAGAAAACAATGGAAATGATGATTTTCCCATCGATAAGCTGTAACGCCTCAGCACTGATTCCGTTATAAAAAACAGCGGAAAAATACATATAGACATAGGCGATGAACATCATAAAAGACGTAAACACGCATGCCCATAATGGCAAAGCGGCGTAGCGGTCTGTTTTCTTAAAAAGAACTAAACCGAAATAAGCCACGATCCCGACAAAAGTCGGAATCGTAGCAAGAGCATTTTTATATTCTAAAAGCGTACCATCAAAGGATAAGTAGACAATATTTGCGACTAACGCGAGGAGAATCGTAGCAATCGCAAGATAAAAGCCAACTGTCTTATAGAAGGTGCGATTAAGCATCTCTTTCATAAAAGACCCCCTTATTCACCAGTAGTAGGCGCGAAGGTGACATGAAATTCGTAATCACCAAGCGCATTGAATTTTAATTGGAAAGGTTTCTTTGAGCTCTCGGTAATCTCGAAATTAAATGTTCCTGTTTTTTCTTCATTTTTTGTTACGGTAACATCTTCGGAAAAACTTTGGCCGCAAGAAATGGTGACACTGCATTCTTCATCGCCAGAATAAATAATGGAATAGGAAGCAACGTATTTACCGTTTACAGGAGCATATTTCAAGCAACCGCTTTTCGTCGCGCCATTTGCATTCTTATTTTTAACGACATGAGTGTAGATCTTGCCAGTTTCGTTATCGATTTTGTGGTAGTCGAAAACGCCACTATTAGAATCACCTTTTTCATTCAAGAAATCGTAGTAATACCATTTCCCTCTATTGGCTAAAACAACAGAGTCTTTTCCTATAGTTAAATCTTCGCGTGTATCAGGTGTGGAACTATTAATAACCTCGATAGAGCAACTTGCGCTATAAGAACCACAAGTCGCGGTAATAGTAGCAACGCCAATTGCTTTAGCGGTTACTTTTCCGTTTTCATCAACAGTTGCCACTTCCTCATTATTGGATTTCCAAACGATTGAGGAGGTTTCTCCATCTGGAACTGTAGCGGTTAACGTAAATTCTTTTTCGCCATTTAAATCAAGCTGTTTGCTCTCTTCGGATAGTTTCATCTTTTTCACTTCACCAGTTTTTGTGAAAACAGGAAGGATATCAAAGACGCCAGTGCATTTGAATTTAAGCGAAGCAGGAGCAGTTGATTGTTTAGGATCCACCGAAGTGAAGTCAACAGAAATTTTATTGTATCCAGCTGGGTAATTTGTGTCTTGGCCGTTATTTATCGAGATAAAAAGAGGATTCTCACTATAGAAATAAAGATCTTCATTATAGATGATGTCACCAGTTTCATCTGGTTGATAACGGAGATAGAAGAAATTAGAACCTTTCAAATCACCATTTGCATCTCCAACACGCGTAATATCAACATGAATTAAGCCATTATCTATTGTTGGAGTGCTCCCGATTTGAACGTTGTTTGTGCCTTTGTCATAGTCTTCTCGAAGATAATTCCATTCTCCTGGATTTTTGGCTGCATCGGCTTTCTTTCCTTCAGTGAGTTCTTTCACTTCTTCACCTTTGCCTTTAACCATAACAACACATGTTGCGGAAGATTCATCGCTTGCGGATGTGGCAGTGATTTTTACCATGCCTAAAGCATTCTTAGCCGTAACCGTAACCGTACCGTTTTCTGCATTTGTAGCTACAGTGGCGATATTAGTATCAGAAGAAGTCCAAACTACATCGCTAGGTAAAGTGCCAAACGTAAGCAAATTAACATTGTCTTCTTTCGCGACTTCTCTCTTTTTCTCTAAGCCGAATGTTTTAACGTGAACTTTGCAGTTTGCAAAAACTTGGCCATTAGACGCTTTGATAGTGACATCACCTTTCTTTTTGGCGGTGACGTTGCCTTCGCTATCGACTGTGGCAATGCTTTCATCCGAAGAAGTCCAGGTGATATTGGTATTTGCGCCTTCTCCATGGACGGAGACAGTTAACTTTAAAGAGTCTCCGTTTAAATACATATCCACTTCTTCTTGATCAATAGTCAAGGAATGATCAGTCACGACGACATGAATTTTCTTGCTTTGAAGAACTTTGAGGCTGCCTTTCTTGCTTACGCTGACGGTGATGGTAGCTTCGCCTTTATTAACGGCGGTAATTAATCCAGCTTTGACAGTCGCCACATTTTTGTCGGAACTTTCGTAGCGGATTAAATAAAGGCTATCATCTTGCGTTGAAACGGTGATTTGTTTGGTCTCATTCGCGTTAAGTACCACTTCAGTTTCGGAAACGGTAAGTCCAACATCCACTTCTTGGCCTTGTGAAGTACTGTCATTATTATTTCCGCCACAAGAAACTAAAACCCCGCCGAAAGTAACACCCATCAAAGATGCTAAAGCGAGTAAACTCAATTTTGTTTTCTTCATAATTGTCACTCCTCAAAAGCGCTTACATGCGCATCATATTTACTTTATTATAAAAATGACGAAAAGCAATTGAATTGCAATATCCCTTAAAAAACATTGCATTTAATAAATCGTATTTTCGTATAATTTATTTTTAGGTTTGTGCAAAAAAATAGGCTTGTTCCTAATCTTTTTGAATTAATTCGCATTCGCTTGTTTCTGAAGATTGAAAAATAGAAGTATTTTCTTATTTTTCCTAATCGTAAATTAATCGGTAGTTATATCCACTATTCAGCATAATCGAATCACTAAAACGCTATACCCATCGAAAAAAGAAAAATCCCCACGATGAAGTGAGGACTTTCTAGTAAACGATTCAGTTATTTTCTTACGAGCATGAGCACGCCGTCGACAATCATAAGAGCGCCAACGATGTAATAGAAAATGTTAATGAATTCCCAAGCGCCTTGAACTCCAAACGCCATGCAGATCACAAGCACTCCAATGAGCAAAGCGATGATATTGGCGAATAGTAGTCCGGAATGCTTAAGAAGTCCGAAGATGCCATACGCTAATAATGCAGCTCCTAGAATAATGAAGGCAATCCAAGCGATTGTCCAAGCGAAAACGATAAGCACTACACCAATCGTGATTTCGACTACGCCAACAAGAGGTTGAAATGTCGTGAGGCTAAGGATGCCAGAAATAATGACAAGCACGCCAATGATTGTCACAATCGCGCCCATTAACCAATTGGCGGTTCCTGCTCCTCCCACAACAAAAGCGATACCAAACACAATCATCAAAATTGCATAAACCATCGCGGATTGACTCTTTGAAATTTTAGCCATACTTACTTCTCCTTTCACTCCATATTCTATAGCGGTTTTTCTCTTTTGTTGCGCTTATTTTGAGTGAATTGTTTTAAAAAGGAAAATTATGACAAGTCTAAAATCGCCTCTAACTATTATTCGTTATCCGAATTGTCTTTTTCTTTGTTGGTTAACTTTTTCACTTCAAAAAGCAAATAAATGATAACCGCGAGTAAAATCGTAACCGCCACAATAAGAGCAATCGTAAAATGGCTCGATAGAAAGATAGTCCATAGGTTCATAATTTCGCTTTTATTCCTCCTACTTATCTATAGACAAAAAATCGTCGTTTTTACCAAATTAATTTTCTATCGACTAATTATTGTTTTATGTCCTATCGATTAGGCTAATATTGTAGTCACTATTAGAGGCATTGGAAGTTCTTCATTCTAGCGATGCTCTTTTTCTAGGGCAAAAAATGATGATTAAGCAAAAAGAGCCATCGAATTCTGATGACCCTTGTTTTTTCGCATTATCAAGTGATATTAGTTTTCGAACTTCTTGAACAAAGCGCGAACCTTGTTTTGTAGACTTAAGAATTCTTCAGCAAGCGCTTCTTCTTTCTTAGAAGTAACGTAATAATAGATTTTGATTTTTGGCTCAGTGCCGCTTGGGCGAATGGTGAAGGTGCTACCATTTTTTAAGCCAAACTTCAAAACGTCGCTACTAGGAAGATTGATTTTTTTCTTTTCGCCTTCTTCATACGATACTTGGGAAAGGTAATCGTTCACGAATAGGTATTCGTCTTTAGAAGAATCCGCGTATTTATGCCACTCTTCCATGATGTGTTTCATTAAGAGAGACCCTTTTGGTCCAGGGAATTCAAAATTATCTAGACCAGTCTTCACATAACCGAATTTTTCGTATAGTTCGTTAAGACGGTCAAGTGGACTCATATGACGGCTCTTAAAGTCTTGCATCATAAAAGCGATGAGCAAAGACGCGTCAACCGCATCTTTATCGCGAACTTTCGTTCCGCTTAAATAGCCATAGCTTTCTTCAAAGCCAAAGAAATAGCAATCGGCATGGCCTTCTTTTTCAAGGTTACCAATTTGTTCACCGATGAACTTGAAGCCAGTAAGCACTTGGCGGACTTCCATACCAGCATCTTTAGCGATAGGGAGAATCATATCGCTAGTGACGATTGTTTTGACAACAACGCTTCCTGGAACGGCTTTTTTATGATGGAGCAAGAAATCATAAAGGAGAATTCCCATTTCATTGCCGTTGATTAAGCGAATCTCGCCTTTGTATTTGACGGCAGTTCCAACCCGGTCGCAATCTGGATCGGTCACAAGGAGCAAATCGGCGTTTTCTTTCTCAAAAAGCTTGATTCCTAAGGCCAAGGCCTCTTTTAATTCTGGGTTTGGTTTTGGACATGTGGTGAAATTGCCATCAGGATTGCGTTGCTCAGGAACAACATCCACGTTTTTGAATCCGGCGTTATCCAAAGCGCGAGTCACTGGAACTAGACCCGTCCCGTTTAATGGAGAATAGATAATCTTTAAATCTCTGTCTTTGATTTCGGGAATTTCTTTCGTCTTGATGTAATCTAAAAACGAATTAAGGCAATCTGGCTTAATGAATTCAATCATGCCATTATGGAGTCCATCTTCGAAATCCATCGTCTTCACGTCATTAAAGATATCTAAGGATTCAATGATCCCCACCATTTCATTGGCGGCTTCTAAGGTAATTTGGCAGCCTTCATCGTTATAGACTTTATAGCCATTGTATTGCTTTGGGTTATGGCTAGCGGTGACCATAACGCCGATGGAAGTATGGAGATATCTCACGGCATAAGAAAGTAATGGCGTAGGTTCTAAGGTTGGATAGATATAAACCTTTAAGCCATTGGCAGCGTATACTCCGGCGGCGTAATGAGCAAACAAGGTGCTATTGATACGAGAATCATAAGAAATCGCAACACTTGCCCCTTCTCCATAATGCTTTTTTGCGTATTGGGCAATCCCTTGGCTCACCTTACCAACGGTGTAGATATTTAAGCAAGCGCTTCCTGCGCCAAGTAACCCTCTTAAGCCACCGGTTCCAAATTCTAAGTCTTTATAAAACGCAGCTTCTTTTTGTTCATCATTCATCGCTTTGAGCTCACGCAAAAGCGATTCGTCTTTTACGTTAGCTAGCCAACGCTCATAATCGTGCATATATTTTCCTCCACGTATTAATTACAACTAATCATATTACGAAATCATAAGAATGAATAATTCTTATTTGTTTGTAGAAATCACTTTTTTCATTAATTTTCTCTATCCTAAAACTAAAGATGCCGCTCCATATATCCCTAACTCATTGAGAAAGGAAGAGATAAGAATCTTAGGTTTAGGGAGAATATCGCCAGCAAATCCATAATGTTTTCGCGTTAAATCCCTCATTAGCAAGCCTAAAAGATATTCGTTTTCTTTCGCTATGCCACCGGCAAAAATAATCGCTTCAGGACGAAAAGAAGAAATGATAGAAATAATTCCATCCCCAAGATAAGAAATATAACGGGTAAGGATTTGTTTCGCGCATTCGTCGCCAATTTTAGCGTAAGTGAACACCAATTTAGGAGTGACTAAGCTTAAATCGCCTTGAATCCCTTCCCACATCTTAGATTCTGAATGAAAACGTAAGACACGTTTTATTTCGTTAATAAGTGAATATCCACCCACATACGCTTCTAAGCAGCCTTTATTCCCACAAGTGCATTTTTTGCCATTATTCTTAATGATGATATGGCCTAGCTCTACGCCTAAATTATCACCGCCTTTAAAGAGTTTTCTCTTCAAAATAACGCCACTACCAATGCCAGTGCCTAGGGTCAAAATGATGAAATTATCAAATTCTTTTCCTTTACCGAACTTAGCTTCGCCTAAAGCGGCGGCATTCGCGTCATTTTCAATCACGATTTTTTCGTGGATTTCTCTCTTAAGCAAAGAAACAATCGCTAAATTTTTCCACTTCAAATTATTGCTATAGATGCAAATCCCATCATCGCGGGAAATCGTCCCAGGCACCCCAATTCCCACGCCAGCGAATTCATCTAGCTTTTTAGCGGTAAGAATGAGCCTATTTAAAATGGGGATTAAGCTAAGAATAGTACTAGATCCGCTCGCAAGAATCGGTGCGATAAACGCTTCGCTTTTCTTTCCACTAGAGTTAACGATAGCCCCCTTAATGGAGCTCCCACCAATATCAATTCCTAGCGCGATCATAAGGAACTTCAACGGTCACGATTTTTGCTTCTCCTTCAAAGTGTCCACATTTAGAAGCGGGAATAAAAAACGTATCGCCTTTCGAAAATGGGATATCCGCGAATTTCCCATTCCCTTCAATCACCGTAAAAGAAAGGAAGGATTCCTTGCTCGCGGATAAGTCATTAGAGAAAATCATTCTCTCTTTAGTCACAAAATAAGGACATTCTCCTAATATGTCATTAGAGAAAGTAACGGGTTTAAAAGCTTCATAATCAATCACTTTTAAGGCTTTTTCGAGATGAAGTTCACGTGATTTGCCGTCTTTTCCGATTCTTCCATAATCATAAAGACGATAAGTAAGGGTGCTATTTTGCTGAATCTCAATGAGAGTTACTCCTCCTCCAATCGCGTGAACCGTTCCGCTAGGGATGAAATAAGTCTCGCCTTTATGAATTTGCATGAAATTGAGTAAGGAAAGGATAGAATGATCATTCACGGCTTTTCTTACTTCGCTAGAATTCGTGTCTTTCTTAAATCCTAAATAAATCCCAGACCCTTCTTTTGCATCAAGAATATGCCACATCTCGGTTTTGCCGAATTGATTCTCGTTTTGAAGAGCATAATCATCGCTTGGATGAACTTGTACGCTTAAATCAGTCTCGCTATCGATGAGCTTAACGAGAACCGGAAAAAAAGAAAACGAAGCACTAGCGATGCCGATATCATCTTTAGTAGCGACGTCTTTTAATCGCTTTCCTTTGTTTACGCCACTAGCGATAATAGAAGGTCCAGCGTCATTAAAAGAAAGTTCCCAGCATTCTGCAATCGAAGATCCATCTCCTTCTTTGCCCCACTTGCGTAAGTTATTCCCACCCCAAATGTAATCTTTTGTGGCAGGCTTGAGTTTAACGATTTCCATCTTTAGCCCCCTTATTTTGCGTTTTCTAAATGCTCAGCAGGAAATTTTCGGCTCGTTAAGTCCACTAAATATAAGGAAAGAAGAATTCCTAAAACGCTAAAGAAGGTAGCAAAAGAAACATCAGTTAAGAAATGCGCACCCGCGACGATTCTAGCGAAAGCAGTGAGAAGCAAATGGAAAAAGCCAACGACAAAGAAAATCAGTTCTTCGTATTTGTATTTCTTTTCAGCAACTTGCGGGAATAGGCCTAAAGTTAAAGCGATCGCAGCCGTAGAAGTATGTCCGCTTGGCCAAGATTTATAATAATCGCCACTCGTATGGCTAAAGGGTTTCATTTCCCACCACGCGTGGAAGGTTTCATTAACCCCTTCTAAGGCTTCAGAGTTTCCATCTCCCATTAAGAAGCGGTAACGGGGTCTCATCGCGATGTATTTTAATAAAAAATTAATAAGCGCAAGCTGAATGATCATCGAAAGCAGCACGATAGAGCCAACAATAAGAAGTCCACGTTTATCTTTTTTATCAACGAACAAAAACGTTAATAAAGAAGATAACGCCATGAGGAAAAAGGAAAACGTATAGGCAGAAAAAGTATCCGTCGTTAAACCGTATTCTTGATTGGGGCAAAGAGAATGCCCATAAATATAAGTGCTAGCGAGAAGTGAAACAAAAAATAAACAATAGACTAAGATTCTTAGCCACTTATTTTTGTTCTGATATAACGCTAAAAATAGCATCATGGTAGAAGCAGGGATCATCATATAGCCTAGTCCCGTGCCGAATGTCTCATAGAATTGCCCAAAGCCACTATTTTTATCGTAAAGTGCTTTAGAGATATCTTGGTCGTAAAAACTTCCGACGATAATGCCAATGAGTGCTAATAGAAGAATGATAAGAAAATAAGATATTCTTATCCCACACCATTTTTTGTTCAGTAACCGTTTCATAACTTTTAAAGTTTACACCCGAGCAAGCGATACTGACTATAGGGAGTTCCCTTTCACGATAAAAATCACGATTTCTTTAACTTTCCTGCAAGCCGATTAAGAGGTTTTATAGATGACTTTAAGAGTTCCAGATCAAAAAGAATTTTACCAATTCGTGTCGCAATTTAGCTCCGGAAGAAGAGCGAGAACGCTCGAAACCAAAAAATGTACTTCCGTTCGTTATCTAAGTTTTGCCTTCTCATTGCTTTTTAGTGAGCCCTATCATCCATAACGAAGCGAACTTCCCTTATTTCGGCGAAGTTTTCAAATCAATTGAAGGGTAATGAAAACGAATTCGATCTTCGACATTCTCGTAACGCTTTAAATCTCCTTTTAGTTCATCCTTTAGATAATCAATGAGGCATTGATAGGAAGCCATTCCCTTTTTGATCTTGAATTCCTTATTCATGAACATGGAATACCCATTGCCTCCATCGCAAAGGATATAGTCGCTAGAAGCGACCGTGTATTCTTTATTGATATCCATCTCTTCTTCTTTTCCGTTTTTCATTACCCTAACGTTATTGACTCTTCTAGCGCCAGCCACTTCTTTAAATAGGCCTTTTTCATCAAACTTAACGGAACTAGCTATCGATAAATCGACATCGAATTTTATGCCAGATACTTGTAAAAATCCGCCAAATTCCCCGATTGCATCGCCATTTTCGTTTTTGGTTTTGTTTAAAGTATGCATGACGGAAAGCTCTAAAGCGTCAAGGATATCCTTTCCTTTCGCTAGACACATCGAAAGGGAATTCATAAAGGGATGAACATTGATGATATCTTTAAAAGTGACATCGCCCTTAGGGATATCCGCGCGTATTCCTCCCCCATTAACAAAGGCAATATCCGCTTTAGAGATATAGCGATAGGCGTCTGCACAGAAATTGCCAATCGTTGTCTCACGATTCCTCACTTGCCTTGTTTCATCCTTTAAGCAACTTAGCGAGACATTAGATTTAGCGATTACCTTACTCATCTCTTTTTCAAATCCCGCTTTGATACGATGGATAAAGCCCTCCATTTTTGCGTCTTTTTCTTCGTAATGGTCGATATTCCCCGTTTTGATTTTGCCTTTGGAAGTGATGATAAGTTCACCAATATTCATAAGCTTTGTGCCGCTAGAAGACAAAGGCACCAATTGATTCTCTTTGTTTTTAACGTAACGGGACTGAATCGTTGCGTGGGCATGCCCATCTAGAAATGCATGGATTCCTTTTGTATTTTTGATCACATCGACCGAACTAAAAGGAGAGACGCTTTCGTTATGCCCTAAATGTCCTAAAGCCACAACGTAATTCGCTCCTTCTTTGTAGCACTCCTCTACCGCGTTTTGAATGGTTTGATAGAAGATTTCTTTGCTGGAAGAGGAAAAATCGATAACGAAATTACCATTTTCATCCATGAAATATCGCGGGGTGGATTCAGTCAAAGAAAAAGGTGTGGTAATTCCAACAAATCCCACTTTCTTATTCCCGTATTGTTTTACTTCATGACCCTTTAACTTATAAAGAGGATTATTACTAGTCCCAATATATTTCACGTTAGAGCATAGATAAGTGAAATTCGATTTTTCCATTAATTCTTTGAGATTATCTAAGCCGTAATCAAATTCGTGATTTCCTAGAATCGAAACGTCATATCCGGCTTCATTCATGATATTAATGATGAACTTTCCTTTTGAAATCGCTCCAAAATAGTCCCCTTGTATCGCATCGCCACAATCAACGAGCGCAACATAAGGAGTTTCAGTCTGCCGTTTCTTTTTATAAGAGAGTAAACCGCTATAACCGATAGATTGATCGATCGCGCAGTGAACGTCATTGGTGAAAAGGATAATAATGTCATCTCCATTTTCGATGCCAAAGCAAGAACTCAAAATGGCACCGAATGCCAATAAGGGTAATAAAAAGGGTAACGATATCTTTTTCATAGTTTTTTCCTTCTATAGACACTAAACCATGAAGAAAATAGTTTTTGCAAGCAAGATAATGAGAAAAAGTATCAAGGCATTATCTCGATAAAATCGAAATAAATTAAATTTAAGGATAAAGAAAAGCGCGACGAATCGCGCTACACTAGTCTTGACGTTTTAAGTAGTCTTGGAAGTAATCGCTATCGATGAGTTTATTGGCTCTAGCAATTTCTTTTTCCGTAGGAGGATAAACATCTTTTAAGTAATATTCGCGGTGTAATTCTTCATACTTAGGAATAGCCAATGTGTGATAAGGAAGTACCTCAAGACGTTCGACGTTTCCTAAAGATTTTAAGAATTCTCCACTGCGTTTCAATAGACTTTCATCGTCGGTATAGCCAGGGACTAATACATATCTTACCCAAAGCGGGAAATGCTTTTTCGCTAAGTAATGAAAAGCCTCTAAGACATTCTTATTGCTCTTACCGGTGATTTTACGATGAAGATCATCATCAAGCCCTTTTAAATCAAGAAGGAACAAATCACAATACGTGAGCAATTCATCAAATTTCGCTAAATAAGAAGGGTCTAGCGAGAAAGTTGCGCAACTCGTATCAATGACTAGACCTATCCCATCTTGCTTTAATAGTTTTCCTAATTCAATTAGGAACGAGATATTGGTAAGAGGTTCTCCGCCTGACACCGTGACTCCACCGTTTTTGCCCCAATACCGTTTGTAACGGGTTAAGGCATGATAGGCTTCTAATGGGGTGACTTTTTGACCGCACGTTGCCAACTGCATCTCTGGATTATGGCAGTATAAGCAGCGAAAAGGGCATCCGCTTACAAAGAGGATGCTCCTTACTCCAGGCCCATCGACAAGCCCGAAACTTTCGAGCTTGTCGGAATAGACAAATGGGGTATTAGAGGTGGTCGTGGCAAGTTCTTGCGATGACATCAAGTTGTTGTTCCTTGGTGAGATTAATGAATTTCACCGCGTAGCCAGAGACACGGATTGTGAAGTTCGCATATTCCGGTTTTTCTGGATGATTCATGCAGTCGATGAGTTTTTCTTTGCCGAAGACATTCACGTTAAGGTGATGTGCTCCACCATCGAAATAGCCATCAAGAACACGAACGAGATTGTCGACTCTCTCTTTGGCAGTATGGCCTAAGCAGTTATTGTTAATGGTTTGCGTATTGGAAATACCGTCAAGGGCATATTCATAAGGAAGCTTCGTAAGGGAGTTCAAAGAAGCGAGCAATCCGTTCTTTTCTGCTCCATAACTTGGGTTAGCGCCTGGAGAAAGTGGTTCGCCTGCTTTTCTTCCATCAGGAAGAGTACCAGTGGCTTTCCCGTATACGACATTAGAAGTAATCGTAAGGATGGAAGTCGTTGGTTTGGAGTTACGATAAGTCTTTCTAGAAGCAATATAGCTCATGAAAGTCTTAAGCAAATGAACGGCGATCGAATCGGCACGGTCATCATCGTTGCCATAACGAGGGAAGTCTCCTTCGATTTGGAAGTCAACGGCGATACCTTTTTCATTACGGATTGGTTTCACTTTCGCGTATTTGATGGCGCTTAAGCTATCAACAACGTGGCTGAAGCCAGCGATACCGGTTGCAAAGCTACGTTCTGGATGGCTATCGATAAGGGCCATTTCAGCAGCTTCATAATAATATTTATCGTGCATGAAGTGAATGATGTTAAGGGCTTCAACATAGACTTTGGCAAGCCACTTCATCATATCCTTGTATTTAGCAAGAACATCATCGTAATCAAGATATTCGCCAGTGCATGGACGATAAGAAGGACCAACTTGTTCGCCAGTCTTCTCGTCAATACCGCCGTTAATCGCGTAAAGTAAGCACTTCGCTAAGTTCGCACGTGCACCGAAGAATTGATATTCTTTGCCGGTTTCTGTCGCGCTAACGCAGCAGCAAATGGAATAATCGTCTTTCCAAACGCCACGCATGACATCGTCGTTTTCATATTGGATGGACGAAGTTTGAATCGAAATATGAGCAGCGTATTTCTTGAATCCCTCTGGGAGATGGCTGCTATAAAGAACCGTGAGATTTGGCTCTGGGGCAGGACCCATATTTTCAAGGGTGTGGAGGAAACGGAAGTCATTCTTCGTGACCATGCTTCTTCCATCAAGCGCCATACCGCCAACTTCTAGTGTTGCCCAGACTGGGTCACCAGAGAACAAAGCGTTATAGCTTGGAATACGGGCAAATTTAACCATACGGAACTTGAGAACGATTTGATCAACAAGCTCTTGCGCTTCTTTTTCAGTCAACAAGCCTTTCTTCATATCACGCTCAATGTAGATATCAAGGAAGGTAGAGATACGGCCAACTGACATAGCGGCACCGTTTTGTGTCTTGATGGCAGCAAGATATCCGAAATAGAGCCATTGGAAGGCTTCTTTGGCATTCTTAGCTGGCATAGAGATATCGTATCCATAGCTAGCGGCCATCGTCTTCATATCTTTGAGGGCCTTGATTTGCATGGAGATTTCTTCACGTTCCCTCACGATTTCTTCACTCATTTCGCCATCATCGGTTAAAGTGAAGTCTTCTTTCTTTTTCTCAATAAGGTAATCAATACCATAAAGAGCGATTCTACGGTAATCGCCGACGATTCTTCCCCTACCATAAGTATCTGGAAGTCCGGTAATAATCTTGTTATGACGGCAGTGTAAGATTTCTGGGGTATAGGCATCAAAGACACCATCGTTATGCGTTTTGTGATAAGTGGTGAAAATCTTATGAAGCTCAGGGTTCACTGGATAGTTATAAGTGGTCAAAGCCTCTTCCGCCATTTTGATACCGCCATATGGCATGAACGCGCGCTTAAGCGGTTTATCCGTTTGTAAGCCAACGATGATTTCCTTATCTTTGTCTAGATAGCCAGGGCCATAGCTTGTTAATGAGCTAACCACATCGCTTTCCATATCAAGAACGCCACCTTTTTGGTGTTCTTCTTTTTGAAGCGCTTGTAGTTCATCCCAAAGAGCGGTCGTGTTGCTCGTTGGTCCTTCCAAAAAGCTTTCATCTCCGCTATAAGGGGTGAAATTATTGATGATAAAATCACGGACATCAATGTCCTCTTTCCATTTTTCGCCTTTAAACGTGTCGTAGTAGTCCTCTCGACTCATGTTTTTTCCTCCTAAACGTTTTTGCCCATACATTATATAGAGTGAAATTTTGAATTGTCTTTTAAAACGCTTAAGATTTTCATCAAAAACCATAAAAGCGCTTACAAAGACTTAATTTATAAGCGGATAGTAAAGAGACTTATCTGAAAAAAATAATTGATAAATTTAGTTATTGGGCCGAATTAGAATTCGTAAGAAAAAATGAGTCACTCCTATTGACCTTTCTCATTAAAAAGAAAACGCCATCCAATTTTTAGATGACGTTTCCTGAGATTTTAGAAGAAAGAAGAATCAGTTATTTTCGCTTTCTTTTTTCATTTTTTTGCCGCGGAGAATGACCCAAACAATGCCCGCTGCGTCAAGCAAGACCACCACAACGTTCAGTGCGATGACCCAATATCCCCAAGCCGGAATCACTGGCACAATGATGGTATTCTTAGATAAGCCATTCATTGCGACGCTATTGGCAATGGAATAAAGAACATGGTGAGCGCTATTGCGGAGATAGGTCATGATTTGTGGATCAGAATCGTAACCTTCGATAAGGTAGCGACTTTCATTGTTGTTCATCCATAAATCGGTGCCAGCTTGTAAACCTTCTTTGATTGACATATAGGCAGGTAAGCCAGCGTTATCCGTGATGATACAGCCTTTGAAGCCCCATTCACCTCTCAAAACGTTCTGTTGAAGGTTAACGTGATGCCCGCACCAAGTCGTTCCAATGCGGTTGAAAGCGTTCATGATGCCGGCGCATCCGCCTTCTTCAACTGCGTATTTGAATGGTTTAAGGTAAATTTCACGAATTGCTTGTTCGTTAGCGAATGTAACCAAGCCATCCTTGGATCCTTTTATGTTATTCGTCGCATCAATGACGCCTTCTCCATCGTTAAGGGCAAAGTGCTTGACGTAGCAAATAAGCCCTTTGCTTTCAGCGCCTTTGACCGTTGCAGCGCCGATTTTTCCGCTAAGAAGTCCGTCTTCGGAATAATATTCGAAGTTTCTTCCCGCATAAGCAGTGCGATGGATGTTCATCGCTGGAGCGTACCAAGCTTGCACATTTGCAAACATTGCATCGTTACCCACCGCAACGCCTAGTTCCTTAGCCAGATTTTCATTCCAAGTAGAAGCGATTACGACTTCCGTAGGATAGGCCATGCCTTTTGAGCCACCAATTAAGGTTGCCGAGATTCCGGCAGGGCCATCTTTTGCGGTTGTTGCAGGAACATTAAGATCAGGATTGGCAGGGTTACCATATCCACCCATTCTCACAGTCTTGAGCATGCTTTCCGCAGAAAGGTTATCAAGGAAATCATTCCAAGCGTCCGAATCGTAGTCTTCCCCAATCAAAGTCGCTAAGTTTAAGCCATCTTTGGTCTTCGTAGCGGTTTTCGGCATCTCGAAGTGCTCTTTGTCTTCGTTATAGTGCGGCGCTAAATCGTCAATGACTTTTTGGGAGAATGTCTTATATTTCTCGCCTTTTTCGTCCGTCATATCGGCGAAGACCTTTGGGTAGGTGCCATTCCAATCATTGCGAGAAAGATATTTGAAGTCTTTGCCATCATCGTAATGCTTGATGTCGGCATCTTGGAATTGGTTGGTGACTTCTACGCCAGTTTTTGCGTCTTTGGAGTAGGTTTTCGTATCCAAAGTATCATTTGTCCACTTATAGGTCAAAGAGGAATTTCCTTCTTTGGTTAAGCCATCAGCAACACCTTTGCCTTTTGAAGCAAGGATATTATTAAGTGCCTCATGAGCGTTTTCGCCAACGCTAATATAGTAATCGCCTTTATCTAAAACATAGGTTTTGGCGCCCGTATAATCATAGGAAGCAAATAACTCTTTATCGACATTCACCGTAACCGTCTCGCTCTTGCCTGGCTCAAGAAGAGAGGTCTTCGTGAAACCAATAAGCTCAATGGAAGATTTTTCGATGTTGTTTTGAATATCGTAATCCGTATACGGGGATTGTCCATAGATTCCCACCGCATGTTTCCCGGCGACATCGCCCGTATTCTTGACGTTAAGCGTGACGTTGAAACCTTTACTTCCATCACGAGTCACTTTGAAATCAGAATATTCAAAGTTGGTATAGCTTAAGCCGTGCCCAAATGGGTATAAGACGGTAGAAGCATAGTCATAATCTCCGACATTGTTGCGAGCTAAAACTTTGTCTTCATAGCGAGTTTCGTAATAGCGGTAACCAACATAAATCCCTTCAGCATACATCGCGTATTGGTCGGCTTGATCAACATAAGCGGCGCTAGTTGGCTTATTTTGAATCCAGAAGTTGGCGCCGGCATTAACGGCAGCTGGAGCACTATTAGCATCATAAGCGTAAGTATCGACAAGTCTTCCGCTTGGATTAATGTTGCCGGCTAAAGCTTCGCCAATCGCATACATGCCCGTTTGACCAACGCCACCAACCCACAAAGCAGCCTTAATATGGGAATAGGAATTAAGCCACCCTAATTCAAGTGCGTTATTGGCGTTTACTAAGACGATGACTTTCTCGAATTTCGCGTTGACCGCATCAAGCATGTCCTTTTCTTCTTTGCTGAGTTCTAGATAAGAGCCGACATTGCCATCAACGCCTTTTGTTTCACCAAAGTTTTGGGCGGTTAAATCGCTCCCTTCTCCACCTGATCTAGCAATAACGACAACGGCTGCGTCTTGATAATTCTCAAAACTCGTGCCAGCCGCCGCATTAACGTCATTCCAAGGAACTTCTTTGATGGAAAATTGGCCACCACGCCAGTTCGGGGAACTACGTTTGTAGCCTTCCGCGTTTTTGCCTTTATAGAAGTCCCAAAGCGTTGGATTCACTTCAAAACCAGATTTGGTTAATGCATCCTTTAAGGTTGGGGCGGTCGAAGTATCGATTGACCCAGAGCCAGTTCCTCCATATACCATATCTACGCTAGAAACAGAGAAGCAAGAAAGCTTTGCGCCTTTCTTCAAAGGAAGGGCATTGCCTTCATTTTTCAAAAGCACCATGCCTTCTTCTTCGATTTTTTGCGACACTTGCGCATTATGCGCATTAAGTTCCTCTTCGGTTTTGAAGTCGTTTTTGAAGTATTCCGACGATACTTCATCATCAGCGACCTTTTTAATCGTATAGGTGTCTTGATTGAAATAACGAGAAATGATCGTATTCCAAGCAATGGCTTCGTAGTCGCCAAAAGCCAAAGCGCCTGTCGTAGCAGCCATGATAGGGAATAAAATAAGCATCAGTTTCTTGTTACTCATTTTTTTCTTTGCCATATAAAACCTCCTTATGTTCGGCAATGATCCGAATGATTTCGGAACTGAGGCCATTATGCTGAATGCGCTTACATTTGGTAGCGCTTACAACATAACTGTTCATTTTTTCAGCGTACTTGTTATTACTTGATTGCTTATTCTTTACTGAACAGGAAACAAAATATCTAAGCTAAATGTCTCATTTTCGTAACTAGTCGTAACCACGCCATGATACTTTTCTGCAATTAAACGAATGCTTTTTAGACCATATCCGTGATCGAGCTTGTTCGCTTTCGTAGTAAGCGGAAAACCATCTTTAAAATTCGGTTTCTCTTGAGAGTAATTATATAAATGGATAGAAACAAATGATCCTGCCTTTTTAATGATGAGGCCAATCACTTTCTTATCGTTTTCTTTCACTTTTTGCACTGCTTCAATCGCGTTATCCAAAGCATTGCCTAGCAAAGAATAGATTTCCGTTTCTTCCATGAAAGATATCGCTTTTCCATCCGCCATCGTGGTCAAACGAATATTGTTATGGAAGCAAGTAAGGCTCTTCTCCATGAGCAAGATGTCGAGCGCCTCGTTCCCCGTTTTTAAAGAGGAATCGTAAATTGAGATCTTTTGCATTAAAGAGGAAACAGATTTTTCATCAAGCGAACATTCATTTCCAAAAGTACGAATCTGGTGCTTTAAGTCATGGCATTTAATATTGATGTAATCGATGTTTTCTTTCAAAGCTGCGTATTGTTTCTCTTCGATTGACCACATGTTACGGATAGCGCTAAGCTCTTCCACTGCTTTCTTTTTCTCCAATAAATTAAATTGCGCGACCAAAACGAAAATGCAGCTCAATAAAATAAGAAGGCATATTAAAGAGGAATAGAATTGATTGGGGTGGGAATAACTATAATAGGTGGCCGCCGCATTGGCGATAACCGCAACAAAAATCACCCCAATGGATAGTAACAAAAGATGGCCGCTGATGAGCCGAAGATTTTCTTCTTTTTTGACCTTGCTACCAAAAATCAAATAGCAAATCCAATAAACGAATAAATAGCTTTCATAATGAATAAAACTAACTAAGGCATCGTAAGTTTCTTGCATTTTGTCGCCATATGCTTCAACAGGAAGCCCGTTATTTAAATTAGAAGCAATAATGATGAAATTATAGGTTTCAAAAGCGATGTGCTGCACCGCATAAGCAGCAATCGTACAAAAGAAAATATTGGTCCAGCTTTCTTCGTAGCAAACTACTTTGAGCAATACTGTGGAAAGAAAATATAAACAGAAAAACAAAAGGGAAGAATACAAAGCGTTATATTCTAGAATTGGGATAGCAAAAGCAACGCCAAAGCAAAGTAAGGCAGTCAATGCAAGACGAAGCGGATATCGATTTTTCTTTTTGAGCTTAACCGTGAAAAGAAATTCGGATACGAAAAGTTCAAACATGAAAATGGCTTTATACCAAAATAAAGCACTCGTCGAATCATAATACATACATTTTTCCCTGACCGATATAACGATTCAAATCATCAATGAAAGATTTCTTTTTCGCATGGGAAATCGTGAGTTTCGTCTCCTTGTTTCCAGCCAAAAATAAAGTAAATCCTTCTATCTTTTTCACAAACCGAAGATTAATTAAATAGCAATTCGCCGCACGCGAAAAATCTTCGCCTAATTCCCCTTCGACTTGTGACAATGAGCCATAGGAAGAATAGTCGCCATCAATTAGGTGATAAATCAAATGATGTTGATAAACCTCAACATAAATAATATCGCCAGGTTTCGTTTTGATTTTACCATCGCTTGTATTGATTAAAATGGAACCGATTTCTTTATTTTGTTTCACGCGTTCCATAATGCGATTCATTTTCAATTTGAAAGAAAAATATTCAAGAGGTTTCACGATAAAATCAGAAGCGTCTACTTCATAGCCTTTCACCGCTAAATTCGCCATATTCGTCACGAAAACAAGTATCGTGAAAGGATCAATTTTTCGAATTTGATGAGCGATTTCAATACCGTTTTCTTTCTCCATTTGGATATCTAAAATCACAATGTCGTATTTCGGGGAATATTGGCTCATGAAAAGAAGCGGATTCTGAAACTCGCTGATGGAACAGTCTTCGTGAATTTCCTTAAAATAACGATTGAGGCAATCCCTTGTCTCTTTTAATGCAATTTCTTCATCATCTAAAACTGCGATTGATATCATAACGGCCACCTCAATTCCAAAGCCAATTCAATAAGAATTTGGTTAAATAAACGATAGCAAATTAGAATTAAATGAAAAAGAGAAGTGAATGATTTTTTAAAAACTTCTCTTAGAAAGTAAGAGCACAAAATCTACTTTTATCGGCATTTTCCTCGTTTTTCCTTTCTCCTCAGTATAACAAGTAATGCGATTATTTATTACCGTGTCGATTCGATGAGCACTGATTCCCGATTTTGCGCAAGAGAGTAGCCGTGCCTAGTGCACAAAGCAGTCTGGTGAGAATCCTTTCGGGAGTTTTCAGCCTTTAAAACAAAAAAAGTGATACTTACATATCACCTAGAATTCTCTAAATGGGGCGGAATACGGGACTCGAACCCGTGCGTGACCGGTTCACAGCCGGTTGTGTTAAACCACTTCACCAATTCCGCCAGCGCGATATAGTTTAATGATTCTATCTCTTACAAGCAAGAAAAAGCGAAGATTCTATAATATTTTCTGTGTTAGTTCTCAATTGATGTGAAACACTTAAGAAGCTTCGGGCATCTAACCTCG
>ERZ808259.310-NODE-310-length-24862-cov-9.279316_pt1 | contig 24862 bp, 21 predicted proteins | sample MGYA00521279_ERZ808259 | MGnify/ENA primary metagenome ERZ808259 (study PRJEB31516, sample SAMN03275586) | gut metagenome | biome: mammalia-associated habitat; material: feces | host: Papio cynocephalus | place: Kenya | collected 2012-07-27 ... | reverse complement strand
TCAAAAATATCCTTGCTTTTTTTGTGCCATTCGGATAAAAGTTGTATCTTTGCAAAGCAAAGAATAAAGAGAATCAGATATGGCAAATATGATGGATAGAAAATTACCAGCAGGAATACAATCGTTCAAAGTAATCAGAGAGGAAGGCTATCTCTATGTTGATAAGAGCGACATTGTTTGGCAATTGGTAAACAGAGGCAAGATGTTTAATTACTTAAGCCGCCCTCGCAGATTCGGCAAGTCGATACTTGTCGATACACTTGCTGCATATCTGGAAGGCAAGAAGGAACTCTTTGAAGGACTAAAGATTATGCAGTTGGAGAAAGACTGGAAGCAATATCCTGTCATTCGCCTTGACATGAGCCGTGGTGGAGCCAATGCCGAGACATTGCGCTCTTACTTAAACTTGCGTTTCAAGGAATACGAGAAGAAATATGAGATTGTTCCGGACCCTACCGCCAAACTAGCCGATCGCTTCAATTCCATCATCACGACCGCCTACCAGCAAACCGGTTTGGGGGTAGCCATCCTCATTGACGAATACGATTCCCCACTCCAGCACTCTTGGAAAACTCCCGAGCATGAGAAATGCACAGAAGTTTATCGAGAGGTATTCGCCATTCTGAAAGCCGATGACGAATACGAGCGATTGGTCTTCATCACGGGTATCACCAAGTTCACTCAGATTTCCCTTTTCTCTGTATTAAACAATCTGACCAACATCAGTTTCCTGCCAGAATATGCCACCATCTGCGGCATCACCGAGCAAGAGATAGGCGACAACTTCAAGCCAGAACTAGAAAAGATGGCAGAGGTAAATGATTGGACATTGCAAGAAACCCACGACAAACTGAAGGATTACTACGACGGCTACCATTTCAGTCGCCGCAACATGGTGGACATCTACAATCCATACAGCCTCATCAATGCCCTCGACACCCAAACCTTAGGCAACTTCTGGGCTTCATCGGGAGCGACTTCACTTCTTCCCAAGTTCGTAAGCAATGCCGAGTTGCACTTAGGCGACTTCGAGAATTACCCAATCATGAGCAACACCTTAGAGTTATCCGACGTTACAGGTGGCGGCGCAGCCTTGTTCCTCTACCAGTCTGGTTACCTCACCATCAAGTCATACGATGAATTCGGCTACATTCTGGGCTTCCCTAACGAGGAAGTGAAGCAAGCGCTCTACGATATGGTGCTTCCAGCCTTGACCATGCGAGAGGAAAGTGACATCCAGTCACTTCAATCTCTTCTATACCGTCAAATAGGCATGGGACAGGTAGATGATGCCATGAAATCCTTAAAGGCCCTCGTTGCCGATGTGCCTTACAGCAACAAGAAGCTCGCCTCCATGGATATGGAGGAGCGCTATCGCCTTATCATCAGTACCATCATCAACGCCATTGGCTGGAAGGTGGAGGTAGAGCACATGCTTTCCACTGGCAGAATCGACATGGTAGTAAAGACCTCTCGCTACATCTATGTGATAGAGCTGAAACTTCACAACAATGGTGGCAAGGATGCCGCAACCGAGCAGATCAGCGACCGCCAATACATGGAACCATTCAAGGCAGACAAGCGACAGGTGATAGGAATAGGAATAGAACTGGACGAGAATGGCAAAGGGGTGCTGGATTGGAAGGAAGTGAAAGAAAACAAATAAAGCAAAAAACTTTAAAAAGAGTTGATTTTCAAACTTTTCTCCCATTTTCCTTGCACCATTCAAATTATAATCGTATATTTGCAGCAACATTAATAACAAATATAATTGATAGGAGAAATAATTATGGCATTAGCAATAAAAGCAATACCAACGCTCTATGGCGAGGAGGCTCGTCGGTTCCAAGAAATGGCAGACGAAACAGAGCGCAAATATGATATTAGTCCCAAGCGAGATATCAAACAAGATCCTCGCTATCGTGCTATGCGCACAATACTTGAAAGGTCGAACATAAACTATTAATAGTATGGGATTTCTTGAAGATAAATGCATATTAGACTTGATAACGGATGACATTCTTACCGAGTGTCATCCGTTTGTTTGTGGCGATGATGACATGGATGAATTCTTTGCCAAAGACGCATTAACTTATACCCACTATAAAATGGGAAAATCTTATTGCTTCCGATTAAAAGACGATCCACAGAATATAGTAGCTTGCTTCACCATATCAAATGATAGCATTCGTATATACGATTTACCAAGCAGCAGACGTAATGCTATGTGGGGAATAACTCATAGAGAAAAAATGCTCACCAGATATCCAGGTGTCCTTGTGGGAAGATTAGCCGTCGCAACTAAGTTTTCCAATAAAGGCATTGGCTCAGAGGTTTTGGATTTTATCAAGATGTGGTTTATAGATGATACTAACAAGACAGGCTGCAGATTTGCGATTGTTGATGCCAAAAACGAGCCCAATGTTTTACGCTTTTATGAGAAAAACAATTTCAAAACTTTATTCCCTAGAGAAATTGACGAAATGTTCTATACAAAGCCTCCCAAAAGCGAAGAAGAAAGAAAAGAACAACAAAAGAATCCTCGTCCGTTAAAAACGAGACTGATGTTTTGTGATTTGCTAGCCGATTCCCTATAAAACAAGAAAGTGGAATAGGCTCATTTTCCCTTCACCCTTCACCAAATCCTCTAAAACCTCTGTGTTTATCGGCATTTAGAGGGGTGAAGGGTGCTAGATGCCCCTTCACCCACCCTTCACCACCCTTCACCTTTTTCTGGAGTATGTTTTTCTAATTTTGCAAGAGTTCCTGAAGTTTATCTTCTATCACGATTGCTGATTCTTGATGACACATAAACTCAAACAACTCTTGGTCTATCTCTGCATAAGCAAAGTCAGTGCGTAATGCCTTGACACTCGAATAATATTTCTTCTCATCACCAACCTCTTCCCTTTTGACCAACTTCCAAAAGGATTCACTTTGCAAATGGTAATAGGGATTCTCTATGCTGCACTTGAAAGGATAACGAGGGGCGACATCCATAGCCAAGCCTTCCGCAACGATAACACTCGATTTTGTATTGGGTTCCCCGATGTACTCTCGCCACAATCTTTTAAACTCAGCAACCAGTTCATCTGAAAGCTGGATATGATTGTTCTCCAAGCTCCCTCGCTTATACAAGTTCAAGATTGCTAATAGCAACAGTGGCTTGTGCGGAGCTTTTACGCCCCGCATCACTGCCCGATTCATCTTGCCTAAAGCCGCAAGATAGTAATCTAAAGTTCTCTCCTCCATCAAATCAAATGAGTAACCTTGATTTTCTTCCAATGCTTGCCGATACCCAGCATCATAGCTTGCGAATCCTTGGTTATCAACTCACCTTTCTGCAATCCCGCTATCGCTTGCTTCAATTCCTGCAAAGCCATTCCGCTTACGCCAAACAAGTCTTTCAAAACGCCATCATTCTGCTGTTGCTGTTTCATGATGAGCGGATACTGCGCATTGGCGTAAAAGTCGAAGTGCTTGCTCTTGAACGAGTCCATGTTCTGGGTGGCGAGGATGATGCTCATGCCCTTGTTTCTGCCCACAGCAATCAAGTTTTGCAACGGCTTGTTCTCAAACCCAAGCATATAGTGAGCCTCATCGATGATGGTGAAATGACGAAGTTCTACCCTCTCGTCGTTTACAGCTTGTGGCAGCAATTGTTCATAGATGTTGTTCAATTTGGAAATCACAAAATAGACGATGGCTCTCGCCATGATGCCATCCTTCTCAAATTGTCCGAGATTGATGATATAGCAACCTTTTACCAAGTCTATATGGTCTTCCTCCGAAAAAATGTTGTTGCGTATCAACTGGCTCAACACAGACTTCACACTATCCATATCATCTCGCTTCTTCTCAGGCATCAGCATCGTATAATGGTCGAATACTTCCTGAAAAGTGATGGGCTTTTGATTCTTCGCCTTGTAAGCATTGATGATGGCCTCGCTCAGTCGGTTGTCCATCAGCGCTCCTATCTTGGCAGAAGATATGGCGCAGATGGCATTTGCCAAGGTCGTGGAATACAAGTGGATTTCATTGATAGGCCTGCCCGTGAAGTCCTTGAAAGGCGTAAAAGGCAACGGCTTCTCCATCGGATTCAAGACAGCCGATGAATCTGTGGCAAACTTGGCGAGCCAGTCGGCATGGGCTGGATCGGAGAACTCTCCCTTGTAGTCGAACAAGAGGAAGTTTACTGGATAGTAAGTGTCAGCCGAAGCCATTCTGATTTGATTGATGAGAACTGCCAAAAGATTAGACTTACCCGAACCTGTCGTACCAGCTACCAATATCTGCGTATTGGCGATGGCAGTGCTGTTGATGTCAAGGGCAGCGTCCATACCATCCTCATATTGACCGATGTAAAGGTTCAACTCAGGAATGTCCATCAGCGACTTGCCACCTCTCAACGGACTATAGTGCAACCATTCGTCGATGCCACCTTCTTGCATCAAAACTTGCTTGCCTCTCATCATCTCGCTATAGAGAACCTTACTCAAGAAGGTAGAGTTTTGCCAATCGGCATCCACGTCACAATATCTCATCTTGATGAGAGCGACGAACACGTCCTTGATATTCGACTTCGTAAAGAAGGAATTGCCTAATGGTTGCATTCCTGCCGATGTCTGCAGCTCTTCCACCTTCGCCCTGCTTCTTGGAGCCTTGTCACTCAATCCCACCAACAGACAGATACGCATCACGGTGGTAAAGTTCAGTACCACAGGTCTTACATCATCCGAATAGTCGGAAAGATTCAGATGTTGCTCGATGGCATACTTCACCTCCTCCAACTGCTCATGAGTCCCTTCCAGGATTCTCATTCCTTCCAACTGTATATATTGTACGTTCATAACTTAGAAATCATAAATTTGTAATCCGAAGTAATCCTCGCTCACGGTGGTACATTGCTGTTCCTGGTCACGATGCAAGGTATAGGTTCTTGCCACGTATGCCACGATTTTCTTGAAGTCGGTCTCGGTAGTTATCTCCGTGTCGGTACTGAGCAAGATGGTTTGGTGAGCCAAATCTGGGAAGTATCGGTTGATGATGACCTCACGGCTTTCCTTGTCGAGCACACCCATCACGGTGTCTATCATCACAGGTGGATCGTAATCGCCCAACTCATACAGCACCTTCAACAATACCTGCATCACAGTTTGCTTGGCACCAGCGTTCAACTGGCTCAGATATATCTCGTTACCATTCTTATGGAACATCTTGAAAGAGATTTCGTCAGAGTCGTTTGCAGACAGCTCCACCCTACCGATGTAGCCTGCATAAATCACCAAGTTGATGTTCAACTGCTCCTTCATCATACGCTCGATATTGGCTTTCTTGGCTTGCAACAACTTACGTGACAAAGCCTTGAAGAAGTTTGGCAACTTACAGAGCATATCATATTGTGGGTCTGGCACTTGCGGCATATCATAGTCGTAAGTAGAGATTTTCTTTTCCAGTTCCTTGATGGCAGTCTTCTTGTCAGCCATCTTCGTCTTTAGTTCACCTATCTTGCGGTCATTGGCTTCATAAAGTTCGATGATACTATAGTCGCTGCCCGACAAGGCACGCTTGTATTCCTCCAACTGCTCCATTTTCTTCGGCATCTCTTCCAATTCGAGATTCAAGTTCTCACGTCGCTCGCCCAAGGCAAGGTAAGGATTGGAATAAGACTGCTGCACGAGATTCTTCAATACAGCCGTATCCTTATCACTCAGATATCCATACTTGTCGTTGCATTCCTCACTGTCATCTTGAGCCCTCTTGATTTCGGTGACAATCTCCGAGATAGGCACCTCGCCTATTTGCGGATATTTCTCTTCGATGAGTCGCACCACCTCCTGGGTTATCTTCTCTATCTGTTGGTCGTTGAGCACATTTCCTCTAGCCGAAGCCACCTCTTCCTTCTCGTTCAGGATGAGTTCCACCTCGGTGCTGATGACATTGGCGAGTTTCGGCATGAAGACTTTTAACTCCAATTCCTTGGATACAGCCTCAGCATCTTGGCGATAATCCTTCTCCTTGGCATGATAACCGTTGATGCTCTCCTCTATTTGACGCATCTTGTCACGAATCACCTCATCGGAGTTTCTTCCATCCTTCAGTTGCTCATATTGCTGCTTATGGTCGTTGGCATAGTTCAACGCCTCGTTATATTCATCGTTGAGCCCTGCCAATTCCTTTTCCATCTCCACCTTCTGCTTGGTCAACTTCGTGTATTCAGCACGGAGGTTTTCATTCTCCAACCGCTCGGCTTTCTTCTCGGCAAGATAAGTGGAGGCAGCGTTTTCCAACTGGGTGTATTTATTGAAGCCCATCACCGAGTTGATGTTCTTCATGATGAGCTTGTTGATTTGCTCTTCCTTCACGAGGTCGGAGGTCTTCATCGCATCAAACAAGAAGTAGTTGCTCAATTCCGCTGGCAGATTGGCAGAGATAATCTTGTTGACGATGGCTTCATTGGTACTGCGCTGAATAGCCGTAGAGCCAGAGCCATAAGTATATTTGTTGCCATTCATATTGAGTTCCACACTCTCCAGCACCCTACCTCCCGAAAAGAGATAAGCACGGCAAAGGCGATAAGGAGTCTCCTGTCCCAAGACCACGCCAGAGAAAGTTATCTCCAGCTTGATGCTCTTGCCCTCGATACCACATTCGTTCTTCACGCCCGAATTGAAGATTTCCTCAAACTGCCGCTTGTTGGTTATCTTCAATCCATAGAGCGCATGGTAGATGGCATCGAAGAGTGTTGTCTTACCGCAACCATTGGCACCGCCAATCAAGATGATAGGTCTATCAGCCGTCACCTCCAGGTTCAAGTCCAGGTTGCGGTAAGTCTTGTAATTCTCTATTTTGATACACTTTAGTTTCATGACTTCTCGATTATTTCATGATTACTCGATTACTTCAATCACTTCTTGATTTCCTTAAGAGCCTTCTTGAGGATTCTCGTCACCTTCTTATCCTCCAAGTTCGGCTCGTTCTGATTATTACGCTCATCATGGAAAGGCTTCAGGATGCAGTCCTTGAACCAGTCTGCATCGATGCCTTCCGACTGGCAAGCACTCTCGATGAGCTGCATATCCTCCTGCCGGATACCATAATTGAGAAATGTTCTGTCCAGGCTTTTCTTCATACCTTCATTATATAGTTACACCTTATTATATATAGTACTGCCTACCGAGGATTATAGGGATTCCAAATGCAACGCCGACCAACCGTCGATATTGTCTGTGTCTTGGATGATGCCACCAGGATAATACCAGTTGCTCGTGCCCTCGTCCTTGATGAGCACACCACCCACTATCTTCTTGCCCTTAGCTTGGTAGTCGTTGATGTATTGCATCAAGGCATTGTTCTTCTCTGGCGCATCCTCATCGCTGCCCTTGGTCTTGGTGTCGAAGAGGCAGATGGTACCCGACTTCAATCGGATGATGAAATCGACATAGAAGCATCGCTTTCTGTCACCCGAATCGGTGTATGGCACGGCAAAGTGCTGCTTGCCCTCATTGCCATTCTTATACCACCAATCCACATACTCCATCTTGTCGTCCAGCCAGCGGGCGAACTCTCGTTCTGGGTTCGATGCCTTCAGTTCCTCGAAGTAAGGATAGAGGGCATGGTTGAAGATTTCACCTTCCGTCGTTCTCACCATGGCAGCATTGTAGAGACGAGTCTCTGGTACTTGCCATACTGATTGCTGATATTGCACGGCAGCATCTTGGTTTTGCTTCTTCATCGTATGCTCATACTTCACCAACGCCTTGCGAATCAGTTCCTCGAAACGAGGACGGTTCTGGTGGTAGAGCACCACCTTCGGCACATCGCCCTCAAAGACATTCAAGTATTCCTCCAAGGCACTCTCAATGGCTCCTTCCAAAACTGGCGTACTGTCAAACTTGGAGAAGTTTCCCACATTCTTGCGGCAGAACATTGTGAAGAGATTTCTCAGTTCGGTGGCGTTGAGCGCCAACCTTGCCTTATCGGTTATCTCCACAATGCCCGAATCGCCTGTCAGTGGCGTGTCCTTCGGGATGGCGACCAAGATGCGTGACACATCGGTCTGCACACCATGTCGCTTGGCATTATATCGGTTCAATTTGACCTTAGCATCCAGTTCCGCTTCTTTCTTCTCTGTCTCCTCTTCGCTTTCTGTCTCGCCATCGTCCTCGAAGAAGTCTTCCGCCGAGAACAACAGCAGTGGGTTCTGTTCCCACTCCTGCTCCATCGTTTGATAGAAGATACTGCGGAACTGCGAGCCCAAACGGTTTCTCACGGCTCCGTGCTTGTCGGCATAAGACGAGAGGAGCGAGATGTTCTGCAAGTCTTTCTTTCGGTTGGCATAGAGGGTACTGATATAGTTCATGTCATCACCCACGATGCTAATCATGTCCGCCGAGAGGTCGGTATATACGTAGCCGTAGTTCAAAGCGTCGTTCTGATAGAAGTGCTGTTCGGGCATACGGAGGATTCTACCTACGGTCTGCGTAGTAAAAGTCATGCTCTGCAATTCTCGAAATATCAACAAGACGGAGGCACGAGGACAGTCCCAACCCAAGGCGATGGCTTGCTTGAAGAGCAACACCTCGGTGATGTCGTCGGGACGAGTGATATTCTGGAGATTGGGCGACTTGTCCTTGGAGAGCCATACGGCAAGCCTTCCGTTAGCCACACTGATGTCGCACACCTGTTCCAGATAGGCTTGCATCTCCTCGGCTATCGTCTTGTCCTTAGAAGACATCGACTCGCTGCTATCGTTAGGCAACTGAATGAGCAACAAGGGGTTGATGCCATATTCCTTGTAAGCCTCAGCTAGCTCCTTGCGCTTTTCGAGGGCTTTCTTCAAGAGACGTTGGTTCACGGTCAGTTCCGACTGCTCCTTGCTACTCTTCACGTTCGGGTTCAGTTCGATACCTTTCTTGATCATCTCCTCATTGATGACATCCTGGCGCTTCACCACCAAGGCATTGTAACTTTGGGTCACTGGCGTTGCCGATACTCGCAGTTCGATATGGGGTTGGATGGCTTGCAGCACGAGCTCGCTCTTCTTGGCATTGCGCCCGGCAAACATGTGTTCCTCGTCTATGATGACCACCACTGGCAAGTGTTGCTCTATCTTGGTCTTGCGTATCAACTCATAGAGCGTGCGATTTTGCTCATTATCTCTTATCATCACGGCATTATCCTTGTTGATGCTCTCCCAGTTAAGAAAGAGGACATCGCCAGGATGCAAACCGTCGAGATGGTCGCACTCGTCAAACATCACAGGGCGCAGGGAGCGACGCTCGCTAAAGAAGTTGCGCATGGAGCGATAACTCTGCTGGTGCAACTTGTTAGGGGCAATCCATACCCAAGCCACCCTCGAATAACGGCACTCGCCATTCATCGGGAGGTCACGAGTCAGTTCGTCGAGCAAGGTGCTCACCATCACCGTCTTTCCTGCTCCCGTAGGAGCCTTGAATATCAGTCGCTGGCGGTCGTCAGGGTCGTTGAGCATCTCTATCATACGCTGCTTCAAGTCACGCACCGCTTTCTTTTGATAATCTCGTAATTCTATCATCGTCGTTACCTCCTATTGTTCGTTTGTGAGAATTAGTTCTTCTTGTTCTTGTGTATCGCCATCAGTTTCCGATTCGTTATCAGATTCCAGTTCGCTATCAGATTCTGGCTCAGCGTGATAATCGTAATCATCTTCAAGCGCTTCCGCCACAGCCTCCTTGTCTAGCTCGGCGATTTCTTGGTTTTGATTGAATTCGGCGATAGCCGCCTCGCTCACTTTCTCCTCAGGCAAGATATCCTTGTCATTCAAGGCTTGCAAGAAGGCATCAGGCAGGGCGCAAAGGTCGATGACTGGTAGCACAGACTTGAACTCATCGTCGTAGGCATAAGGCCCATCGGCATAAACGTAAACCTTCAAAGGATGCTGCTTGGTCGCAACCTCAGCTATCATCGGGACGATGGTGCTGACTACATTTTCATTGAGGATTACCAACATCTGTCCAGCCTCATCCTTGAAGTATCGCAACACGCTTTTCTTGAATCTCTTTCCACCGAAGGTCTCTTGCTCTTGGTAAATGTCGTTCTTGATGCAAAGGAGATCTACGAGGGAAGACATCAATATGTGCTGATTGCGATAATTCATTGAACGCGATACAAAAGCTGTCTTATAATAACGCAGTATGTTGTTTGTCAAACCAGCTACTTGTTTACCCTTTAGCGTCGTATAGCCTTGTATTACTCGCTTGTTTCGCTCATAGGTTACTTCCTCACATATACGTTTATCTATACCATTGCTATCTTTTTCTATACCTTGTACTAGAATACATTTACGATGACCGCCATCCTTTTGATTTAATTTCATTGTTGATTCTAGAGTCGTGCCAGAACCAGCAAAAAAATCTAGAACGTAACCATCTTTAGGACAAAACCATTCTATAAATAACTCTATCATATCTACAGGCTTAGGATTAGAGAATTTGTCCTTTTCCCTCAATATGTCCACCAAATGAGCAGTCTGTTCACTTCCCATTCCAAATTCAGGTAATAAAGAGCATGGCGTAACCGCACCTCTAACTTTTCGGCATTTAACCTTACCTTTAGAATTAAAGAAAAATTCTATAACTTGCTGCCCTTTCGTATCAATAGTTTCATAACCATTGAACCAAGATTGCATTTGTTTTTTTTGTGTCCAACCCGCCTTTAAAGTGACAGGATATTTCGTTTTTCCTCCTTCTGCCTCTAAGACACCTTCTACTACTTCTACCTTTTCACTATCACCGTACCACCCTTGCAGTCTTGTTCCATCAGGAGCCTCAAATCTAACTCCAGAAGGAAAAGAGAAATCGGAAGCTGGATTTTTGGTAGAAATCTTCTTCATTGCACCAGCCTCAATCACTCCATCTGCAGTTGATAAAACCTTAGAAACATTCTTTGCACATTTAGCATACACAAATACATATTCATGATATTTCTTAAAAATACCCTGTTGCTGAGAATGTTGTTTATTCCAAATTAAAGTCGATAAATAATTCCAATTATCAGGATTAGAACTACTTTCAAATATCTCATCACATAGAAGTTTCAATTGAGCAAAGCTATACTCATCTATACTTATGAAAAGCACACCAGTATCACTTAACAAATGCTTGGCTAACTTCAATCTACGTTTCATAAATGAAAGCCATTTTGAAAAACGATAATCGTCTTCATTAGACACAATCCTATCATTGTACGTAAAACCATCCTTTCCCGTATTGTAAGGAGGATCGATGTAAATAACATCTATCTTCCCTGCATGAGAATAAGAAAGGGCGGCAAGCGCATTGAGGTTGTCTCCCTCAATGATTACATGATTAGGCGAACCCGCTGGTGCGGCATCCAAACGTTTGGTTGCATCCTCGACAAAAACAGGAAGTTGGTCTTGCATAGCATCCCAAGCCTCTTCTGAGCTTTCTTCCCATACAAGTCCATAATGCGGTCTTTCCTCGATTGCCTCCAGCAACTGATGCTTCAAGTCCTTGTCGATTGCCAATTCCGCAATCTGCGCGCGCAATGCTTTCAAGTCTATTTTCTTCGCCATATCGGTTCCCCTACTCTTTTATCAAGTACTCCACCGACTCCCTAAGCAGAGAAGATTGTTTATGTTTTGGATTGCTATGATAAAAAGAAAGGCATAGGAATCATATTACTTCTATATTGTCCCTGTCAATTGAGGCTCTGGTAAACCTATGAAAACAAGGACAGAAGCAATAGACACCTACGCCAAACCTGCATATATAGAATAGCACAAAGCGTACCCTCTCTACATGAAAGGGTACACCTGTGCCATGTGTATATATTACACAGTGGGTAGACGCCCACCGCTGCCTCCCTCTGCTTTTCATATTCGAAATTTACCAGATTTCAATTGAACAGAAGAAAACGTCAGTACACGTCTTTCAATTTAAAATAGGCCAAGCCATGGACTTTGATCGGTCGGCAACCCATTGCCTGCCATCCACAGCAAGACATCGGCAAAGGTAATAAAAAGAATTGGGATGAGCAAGAAAATCAAGGAAATTCTTGCTCATCCCAATAAAATTATCATCTATTCTCTTGCTATTTACAATTATTTGTTGTAGCTCTGCAGCGTTGATTCCCAATAGTCCCTGAGCTTGCTCAAACTATTGGGGTTAGTTTTGCCTCCAAAGTTCTTCACTCTCCCATCCTTCAGGAAATCCCATCGCAGCAGGATCGACTAGAGGAAATGCAGCCAACAAGTCTCTCAACTTCTGCCCCATATCATTGTTGGGTGAAATAGAATCCAAAAAGTACTTGATGATACAGAGGTTATAATAAATACGCAATGGATTGGCAGGAAGAGTAATCCATGCATGAGTTGTCCTACGAGGAATCATAGGCAACATTGTATTTTGTTTATTCCAGACTCTAGCATGATGACAACAAGCGTTTCTTGTCAATGTAATAATGGTCAACCAAGAATTAAAAACACGAAGTTGCAACCCAAAGCGTAATGCAACACGTTTTTGTATTTGAGTATTCTTTAGATTATAGAATATGTTGACAATTACACCCAAAGGAAGAAGTTCTGCTAGTATCCAAGCTGGAGGATATGGATTGGAATAAGTTTGCTTAAAATGAATGATAAATTCCTCATGAGATTTCTCTATTTCATGAGAGATTAGGCACTGAGTTTTTTGAAACTTATTGGAATCAACAAAATGTATTGCATTTGTCATCCAAAAGTTATCATTAAAAGCAGAAATACATTCGTCGACGATTGCTGTACGAAGAGCTATTTCTATCTTCTCTATTTCATTGAAAATGAATAGACGAAGTTTCTTATCGAAGCGATACAGCATCATCACCTGTCTAAAGTTAGAATCTGGTTTAAAAATATTGGCAGACTTTGGAACTTGAAGCAATGGGTGCATATAAGCAGAAAGGCGATAATAACTAATCGTCTTCAGATATTGTTCTGCTTTAAAGGGATAATCAATAGCAAGACCTCTTGCCAAGAGTAATCGGACAAGATCATCTGCATGTTGGTATTCCTTAAGAAATGGAATTAAATGGTTCATTAAGGAATGGATAAGATTGTTAATGTATAAAAATAAAACGACCCGCACATTTGAGCATCGTTGAGAGGCTTGGCGGGTACTAGCATTTGCAAAAGTACTAATTTTAGTCTAAACTGACAAAATTAGAAAGAGAATATTAAGATATTATAACTATAAAGTATAAAACATTTACAAAAAGTATAAATATATAACAATAATGACCGACGGCAAGGTGGTGAGAAAGGACTTAACCAAGCTCATCAAGGAGGGAGCCAACGTGCCCAACTATGTGCTGGAGTACCTGCTCGGCATGTACTGCGCCACCGACATCCCAACAGATGGAAGGCATCTTCTCGGCTCTTCATGGCGGAATTCTATACCCTTACATCAACAGTGGGTAATAAAAAGAAATGGGATGCGCAAGAAAATCAAGGAAATTCTTGCGCATCCCAATCATATTTGTTTATTTTTCTCAAAGAAACTTACTTATGTGTAATCAAAGATTCCATATCTTTGATAAACTGCTCCACCTTCTCAAAATATGGTTCCAATACTTCAGTCGTGCCACCCCTTTTGCTTCCTCAAAACTCTTATAAGCTTTTTCCATCCTATAGTTTACAAGATCTCTACGCTGTTGTCTTTCTAACATATCACCACCCCTTCCCTCTCTACATTATCAAAGAAAGGACTGCCTTTCTTGCTCTGCCAGTCTTTCATCGAATATACAATCGGATGAATCATCTGGTTGATTTGCCAACCAAGTTCCCAAAACGGATAGGTATAATCGTCATGGTCTTGCTCTACGATCTTATCCTTGTTCAAAAGCACAAGGATGTCCCAGTCGGAATCTGCCTTGGCATCCTTACGGGCTCTTGACCCGAATAGAATCACCTTAGCATCTTTCGGCATAATCGACACAGCTTTTTGCCGTATCGTCCTTAGTACCTCTTCTTCAAGATGTTCCCTTGTTACTGTCGTCATAACTCTATCCTTTAGTTTACTGCCGAAAAAATACGAAAAAGTATCGGGATGAGCAAGAAAATCTAAGAAATTCTTGCTCATCGTTTCATATTTCGAATAAAATCATTCCACAATTATTGATGGAATCACTCTTTCCGCTTCACCCACACCTTATGGCTGCCGCTTCCTTTCGACTGAATAGGCGAAGCCTCTTCGGTTGTAATCGCTTTCAGTTCGAGCGAGGCGGCGGTGCGGCTCAGATTGTTGATGTAGGCATAATCGCCGAGGGTGAGCACGCCATTATCCTCTATCACTTTCAGGGCACGGGCGATGCGTTCTTCCTTGGAATAGAGTTGCTTGCGGATGACCTTCACGCCACTCATGTCTCGCTCCAAGTCGCTATCAGTCTCTCGCTTCAATGCCTTTACCAATTCGGGGGAAGCACTGAAGTTGACATCCCTCACCCCCACCTTGCGATACGTCATCTTGTCATCGTCACCTTGCATCTCCGTAGGCTTGTTGTCCTCGAAGCCGAGTGACAGGGAGAAGGTGCCGAGACCTTCGAGATTCACATTGTACCCCATGGAGAGCATGCGAATGAGCATATCCTCCACATCCATCAGCACAGCCTCAGTGGTGCTGGGCGAGATGCCACGATGATAGAATTGCATTTTCTCGATGAACTCTTTTCTGGAAAGAGTGCGATTGGTCACCATCTTGGGATAGACCTTTCGCTTACCCGTATTATGCACATCAGCCATCTCTTGCAATTTGTACTTAGCCATTTTACTTTCCTTTCCTTCTTGTTTAGATTAATGATTTAGTTGGTAGCACTGCTCGTATTAAAAGACGATATAAGCAGAAGCAAAAGTTTTTTAACCCTTAAGAAAACTTCGTTCAACAGTGCTAAACCGACATTCAACACTACCGAACGCACATTCAACACTATTGAACCGACATTCAACACTGCCAAACGAAGTTTTCTTAAGGGCAAAGATACATTTTTATCCTGTAATAACCAAGACTTTTCCCAAGAATTATCACTTTTTCAAGCAAATCTTTTGCTTATCACAAATAAATGTACTAACTTTGTGGTCTATAAGCGTCATGAAAGGCTTACACAACATGACAAAAGAAGCTCTATCAAGAGGCATCATCAAAAGAGACAATACGAGTATGAAGATATTAGCAACCAGCGACTGGCACCTGGGCAACCTGTTTCATGGAAACGACCGTCTGCCAGAACACAAGCATTTTCTAAAGTGGCTTCTGCAGCAAATCGCAGAACAGAAGCCCGATGCGCTCCTCGTGGCAGGAGACATCTTCGACAACGGAAATCCATCGGCAGCGGCACAGACCGTATATTACGAGTTCCTTGCCGATGCCACCCAACTGTGCCCTCACATGCAAGTCATCATCACGGCTGGCAACCACGATTCCGCAAGCCGTCTGGAGGCTCCTCGCCCGCTGCTCACCCGATACCACGTGGAAATCAGAGGAAACATCCGGAAGATTTGGCAACAACCCAATTGGATTTATTCCTTTGATGATCTCATCATCCCTGTGACCAATGAGAAGGGAGAGGAAGTCGTCGTCATCGCCGTACCTTTCCTCAGGAGCGACGTGGTGCAGAACGCCAATTATTCGCAAGGTGTCAACGACTTCCTGAGAGAGTTGACGGCAGTGGCTCGAAAGAAACATCCTGGCAAGAAGTGCATCATGATGGCTCACATGTACGCCAAAGGCTCGGACATAGCCAAGCAGGATGCCAGCGAGAAAATCATCATCGGCGGTCAAGAGGAAGTGGATTTGGAGGGATGGACCGACCACCCCGACTACATGACCTGCGGACACATCCATAAGCGACAGCATATCTGGAATACCGACTGGGCAAGATACACAGGGAGCGTACTCTCGATGTCGTTCGCAGAAAAAGACTATACACACGGAATAGACCTTATCACCATCAAGGATGAGAAGGACTGTGACAACTGCGAAGGAAAAGATTCTCCTATGAGCATTCAAGTCGATTTTCTGGAATACAAGCCTCAGCACGCCCTTCGCATCCTGCCCAAGGGCGAGGAGGAACTGACCTTCAAAAAATGGCAGAAGCTCATCAATACCGAACTCTCAGAAAGAGTGAACGGCGAACTTTCCGGCAGAGACAATGGCGAACTGAGCGACCACTTCGACTACGTGATGCTGAAGGTGAAACAGGAGAAACTTTCCAACGACGACATCAAGGAACTGGAAAGACTCGTCAACGAAAAGGATGCCGTGCTCTGCAAGATTCAGCGCATCATTCCGCAACTCGACCTCTCCACCATCCAAGGCTCGGAACGTATCACCAGCATCGAGGACATCGTCAACCGTCCGCCTCTCGATACACTGAAGGAAGCCTTCGCCATCAAGCACAACGCTCCGATGAACGAAAGACAGGAGAAAATGCTGTCCGACTTATTAACAAAACTGTCATTATGAAACTGTCATTATGAAATTCCTACAACTCGAAATACTTAACCTCGCATCCCTTGACAAGCAAGGCGGCGAGGTCATCAACTTTGAGGAAGGTGCCTTGGGCGAGAGCACCATCTTCAGCATCGTGGGTCCGACGGGCAGTGGCAAATCCACCTTGCTCGACGCCATCTGTCTTGCCCTCTACAACCGCGCGCCCCGCTATCCCCGAAAGAAAGGCGACAAGAACCAAAGCATCGAGATATTCGGTGCCGCCGATGCGAGCGAGAGCAACCGCCTGGCTCCTACCGACAGCCGCAACATCCTGACTCGTGGAAAGAAAGAAGGTTATAGCAAACTTACCTTCCTCGCCAACAACGGCACCATCTACCGTGCGGAATGGCACGTCAGATTCCAAAGGGTGAGATACGAGAACGCCAAGACTTTCCTCTACAAAATCAATCGAAATAGAGACTTGGTTAGTGAGGAAATCGCCGACTGGAATGAGCTTCCTAACATCATCGGTCTCGATTACGACCAGTTCCTCCGCACAGTGCTTATCGCCCAAGGTTCCTTCGCCAATTTCCTCACGGCTAAGGAAAACGAGAGGTACGAGCTATTAGAAAAACTCATCGGATGTGAGGAAACTTACTCGCACATCGCTTCGGAAATCAAGAAGTCGAAAGACCAGGCGGTGGATGCCTACAACCAGATGGCGGCTTCTGTAGAGGCTGTGAAGCAGAACTTGCTGAACGAAGAGGAGCTCACCCTACTGCAAGAGGAAATCGCTCGTCTGGAAAAGGCGGAGAAGGAAATCGAATCTCAATTACAAGTTCTCTCAAAGGAACTGCAATGGTATGAGGAAAGCGATAAGCAAACGCAGCAAATCACTATCTTACAAGCAGATATGGAACGATCATTAGATGCCGTCAAGAATATGCAAGAGCAGACTCTTCGTCTCCAACTGCACGATGATGTACTTCCTGCCATGAGCATCCTACAGGAAGTAGAGCGACATGCTCAAAGCATCCGCAAACAGGAAGACGAGATTCTGAAATCGCAAGAAAACATGAGAGTCAAGGAAGTCGCCTGCCAAGAGGCTGAGCGAAAACTGGAGACACTGAAAGAAGTGGTGACCAAGGCACAAGAACAACTTGACAAGACCTTGCCAATCATCGCTGAAGCGAGGGCTTTGAAAACCAAAATAGAGGCGGCAACTCCTAATCTGAAAGAAAAGAAAGAGACTCAGGACTTGGCTCAGAAAGAATGCCTATCCGCTCAAAAAGACGTAAACGACAACGCCCGAAACATCCAAAAATGGGAAGCCGAGACCAAGAAAGCAAACCTTGAACTCAAAGCGACACAGGATGAGATTGCCAAACAGAAGCAGACGCTATCCGAGGCGACCCAAAAAGCAGAGAAGGCTTGGGAGGCAGAAAAGGGCAAGATCGACGGACAAAACATTGAGGAACTACAGACCAGCAAATCGACAGCCGACAAGAAGCTGTTGGATGTAGAGCATGCCATCAAGGTGGTAGCTCACCTCGACTCTGCCACAGAAGAGAGGAAGAAGAACGAGGAAAGAGTCGCAATCTTGGGCAAGCGAAATGCCGAGATAGAAGAAGCCCTGGGCAAGTTGACTATCGAAGCATTGGAGAAAGAAACCCAAACTTTACAGAAATCATACACGCTGATGGTGAGCGAGCGATGGGAGATGCACCGTGCTAACCTCGTGGAAGGCAAACCATGTCCGCTATGCGGCAGCACCTCCCACCCCTACCATACCAACAACAAGCAATTGGAGGAAGTTACCACGGAACTCTCGCAACTGTTGCAATCCAAGGAAATGCTGCTCAAACAGCAGCAGAAACAGGAGAAAGACCTTTCGGGCGAAAGAAAGCTGAACGACGGCGAGGTAAGCACACTTAAGAAACAACAGGAAAAGCTCGTGGGCGAAATCGCCAACTACGAAGAGGAATGGCAGGCGCTCATCGCCCAGTACCCGAAGATTCCGAAGGTGAAGGCGGAACTGGAATCGCTCTTGCCTATCTATGAATCTAAGGCGAAGGAGGCAACCAGCAAGCTGAACCAGTTCAACCAAGTTCAGAAAGAGATAGAGCGACTCACGAAGCTCAAAGACAAGGCTATCAAGGATGAAGCTGCCTACGAAAGCAAGGCATCAGCCTTATGGAACAAAGTTCAAGAAAACGCTTCAAGCTGCACCACAAGACTTGCTGAGCAAAAGGCACTTACAGCCAACCTTGTTTCGCAGCAAAAGAGCAAAACTGAGGCTTACGAGAAAGCAAACCAAGCATGGGGCAACGCCCAAAAGGAAATGGAGAATTTGCAGACGCAATACAAGCAGATACTGAATGGCGAGGAGCCTGATGCCGCCGAGAAACGTCTCACTTCTGCCAAGGATGTGGCGACGAAAGCGGTAGATAGCCAGAAAGAGTGCATCAACAAACTGCAAGCCGAACTCGCCAAATGGAAAGGTTCGCACCAAGCCTTGCTGACTCAAAACAAGATGTCAAAGGAGAATCTGCTATCGAAAGAAACGGAACTGAATCTTTGGATTGAAGAATACAATAAGAAGCTCGAAGAAATGAGATTAGTAGGAAACGACTTCGAAAGAAAGGTTTCTGAGGGAAAAGATAGCTTCGATGAATTCATCGAACAAAGATTCATCACCCGAAATACAATCGAGGAGATGCTTCATTCCTGCGAAGACTGGAACGCCATTCGCCGAGAAAAGGACGAGAAGGAGAAAGCCGTGGCTTCGACTACCGCCCTCTACCAAAGTGCCGTCAAGGCCCACGAGGAGCATCTGGCTCATCAGCCTGCCAAGTCTCGTGAAGAACTCTTGGCTGCTCAACAGGAAATCCAAGCAAGAAGCCAGCGAAGCGAATTGATTGCCGCCAACGCCAAGCTGCAAAACCACCAGGAAGCCATCAAGCAACTCGGCGACAAGGCTGAGGCTCTGAGACTTGTGACACAAGAAAGGGATGACTGGACCGCCATCACCGATGCCATCGGTGCGGATGGCAAGACGCTGCGAAAGATAGCCCAGTGCTACACGCTCAGTTTCCTGATCGAGCATGCCAACCAGGAAATCAGGAAGTTCAACAGCCGCTATGAGTTACAGCAGGTGAAACATTCGTTGGGCATCAGAGTCATCGACCATGACCGTGCCGACGACATCCGAGACACCACTTCCCTATCGGGCGGTGAGACCTTCATCGTGAGCTTAGGTCTGGCGTTGGGCTTGTCGGCGTTGTCGTCACGCAACATCTCCTTCGAGAACCTGTTCATCGACGAGGGCTTCGGAACACTCGACCCCGATACCCTTGCCACAGTCATCGACTCCCTCGCCATGCTGCAAAGCTCGCAAGGCAAGAAGGTGGGTGTCATCAGTCATACCGACACGATGAGCGAGCGCATCACCACACAGATCAGGATTATCAAGAATGGCAACTCTGGCAGCAGTCACATTGAAATTTATCCATAGACAAAAAGCCCAGGGCAACCGCCCTGGGCTTTCTGTCTTACTTCTTTTTCTTCAACGCCAATTTAGGAATCTTAAGTTTCTGTCCTTCCTTGACGACCTTGCAACCATTGAGGGCTTCAATATAACATTCCATGCCTTCGCCCAAGTAACGCTTGCTAAGACTCGTCATCGTCTGCCCAGCCTTCACTGTTATCGTCTTATCAACGCCCACAATTCGATAGGCACCCGTCCGAACTCTCACGTCATTATTATAATGAAGTTGGGCATCCTGACTCTTGGTCGAATTGTTAGAAGTTTCCAAATTCTTAGTCGAATTATTGGAACTTCCCTCTTGGGATGACTTCTGAATTTCCTTATTCTCAGACTCTTCGGCAATCTTGATGGCATTACTAGACTGAGCCATTCTGATGCTGTCTTCCCTTGCCTTTTCTTGCATGACAAGTTGAGCACTGTCAACCTCTACTTTCTTCACTGCCTTTTTTACAGGGGAAGCTTTCGCTTGCTTTTTCGCCATAGCCAACTGGCTTTCCAAGCTATCCCTCTGAGCCTGCATCTTACCATAATTAAATGCAAACCAGAATGTTGCGCCCATCAACAAGACGAAAACTACTGCCACTATAGCTACCAAATACTTTGGAATGACGAAATGACGATTGCCAACTTCCTGAACATCTTCAGTTTCAGTTTCAACTGAAACGGTTGGTTGAGGATCCACAGGAACGGCAGATTGAGGCTCTGCAATTGGTTCTTCCATAGAAGACTCTTTTACAAGACTTTCTTCTGTTGAAACCTCTTTCACCTGGGACATATCTTCTACAGGAGCTTTCTCCACTGGAAATTCCTCTACTGGAGAGTCATCAACTGGAGTTTCCTCCACAGGAGAATCATCAACTGGAGCTTCCTCTACTGGAGTTTCCTCCACAGGAGAGTCATCAACTGGAGCTTCCTCTACAGAAGCTTCCTCTACAGGAGTTTCATCCTCCTCAACCCCATTCTCCATTCTAGCAAACTTCTCATCAATATCCGAGAAATCGATGCCATCGTTTACCACAACGGTCTCAAACTGGGCGAAAGGCTTGTTGACAATCTCTTTCAGAATATTATCAGGAGTAAAGGAAATCTTATCGCGACCCTCTATCACAATTCTATCACCCGTATTAACATCTACGCTCTCACGATCCTTGATAGTTGTCACCTTAAAGCCCCCCAACCATCTCACCTTCAGTTGTTTGTCCTCCTGGATTCCCTCCTTGGCGACATCAAACATCTTGGTGATGAAACGCTCAGCCTCCGCAACGGTCAGCCCTTTCTTACTAGAAATAGCCTTTGCCAAACTAGCTATGCTCGACTTACTCATCTTCCTCCCCTCCATTCTTTAGTTGTTCCTTCACAGAATCAGCAGGACGGAAGCCCAAGACCAATTTAGGCGGCACCAATTGCCGCTTCTTGGTTTGGGGATTGACAACGACTCGTTCCAAACGCTTTTTCACCTCAAAGGTACCAAAGCCAGGAATGGTCACCAGCTCGCCCTCCTCAAACTGAGCTATCATAGCATCAATGACCTTCCTCACAAGACGCTGTGTGTCTTCTTGCGAGAAACCTGTTTGGCGTGCCAACTCAGCTATATATTGCTTGTTGTTCATACGAATAATCAAAAACTTTTAAACCAATTCTCCATACAAGTCAAATTCTTCACTTGAGGTAATCCTTACCTCGTAGAAGTTACCGACTCTCAATCGTTTGGTGGCAGGAACCAAGACCTCTGGATCAACCTCAGGCGAACAGAACTCTGTTCTTCCGATGTAATAGTCTCCCTCCTTGCGGTCGATGATGACCTTCATTACCTTTCCTACCTTCTCAGCCTCCACTTCAGAACTAATATCCTGCTGAAGAGCCATCAATTGGTCCAATCTGCTCTGCTTCACATCTTGCGGAACATCATCCTCGTAATGCTTGGCACTATAAGTTCCCTCTTCCTCCGAATAGGCGAAGGCACCCATACGCTCAAACCTCGCCCACTTCACGAACTCCATCAACTCCTGGAAGTCTTGTTCCGTCTCACCAGGGAAGCCCACCATAAGGGTGGTACGAAGGTGAATACCAGGCACTTTCTTACGAATGGTCTCTATCAAATCCATCGTTTCCTGTTTGCTCACATGACGATGCATTCTGTCGAGCATGTGGTCGCTGATGTGCTGCAAAGCGATGTCCAGATACTTGCATACATTAGGTTTCTCGCGCATCACGTCCAACAAATCCATCGGGAATTGGTTAGGGTAAGCGTAATGCAACCTGATCCACTTCACCCCGGGGATGTCTGCCATATCCGAAATCAAATCGGTGATATGATGCTTGCCGTCAATGTCGATGCCATAATAGGTCAACTCCTGTGCGATCACCTGAAATTCCTTCACGCCATCTGCCACCATGTCTCTGACCTCCTGTAAAATCTCTTCCTTAGGACGGCTCACATGCTTGCCGGTGATGATAGGAATCGCACAATAGGCGCAATGGCGGTCGCAACCTTCGGAAATCTTCACATAAGCATAGTGATGAGGAGTCGTAAGATGACGAGTTCCATCGCATGAGGCGACATCGGCCTTACCCAATTCACCCAATAACTGCTTGTAATTGAACTTGCCATAAAACTTATCTACCTCTGGGATTTCTTTTTCCAGTTCTTTTTGATAACGCTGAGAAAGGCAACCCATGACATAGAGCTTGTTGAGCTTACCCTCCTGCTTACGCTGAACAAATTCCAAGATGGTATCAATGCTCTCTTGCTTGGCATCCTCTATGAAACCGCAAGTATTGATGACCGCAATCTCGCCCTGAGGACGCTTGGAGTCATGCACGCAATGATACCCGTTAGCCTCAAACTGTTTCATCAACAACTCGCTATCCACCAAGTTCTTGGAACAGCCCATCGTAATTATGTCTATCTCGTTTTTCTTCACTTTGCTTTTGTATTTCTGTAATTCTATCTTTCTATATGATGTTTCAAATCAGTCCTTCTTGAACAAAGAATCCACGAATTCCTTCTTGTTGAAAAGCTGCATATCTTCCATGCCCTCGCCAAGACCTATATATTTAACAGGCACCTTCAACTGGTCAGAGATTCCGATGACCACACCACCTTTCGCCGTACCATCAAGCTTGGTAATGGCAAGTGAAGTGATATTGGTGACAGCCGCAAACTGCTTGGCTTGCTCGAAGGCATTCTGTCCCGTACTTCCATCCAGCACCAACATAACCTCGTCAGGAGCCTCAGGAAGAACCTTCTTCATTACCTCCTTGATTTTCTTCAACTCGTTCATCAGGTTCACCTTGTTGTGCAAGCGACCAGCCGTATCAATGAGCACCACGTCAGCACCATTGGCCTTGGCACTCTGCAAGGTATCAAAAGCGACAGAAGCAGGGTCTGAACCCATCTGCTGCTTGACGACAGGCACTCCTACTCGCTCGCCCCAAATACTGATTTGCTCGACGGCAGCGGCACGGAAAGTATCGGCTGCGCCAAGATACACCTTCTTGCCAGCTTTCTTAAACTGATAGGCTAGCTTGCCAATGGTTGTCGTCTTCCCCACACCATTCACGCCCACAACGAGTATCACGTAAGGTTTATGGTCGGAAGGTAATTCCCAATCATCATTGTCATCCGTATGGTTCTCTGCCAAGAGGTTGGCTATTTCATCACGCAGGATTTGATTGAGTTCCGAGGTAGAAACATACTTGTCGCGAGCCACTCTCTCCTCGATACGGTGAATAATCTTCACGGTGGTCTCGACACCGACATCAGAAGTAATCAACACCTCCTCCAAGTCGTCAAGCACATCGTCATCCACAGTTGACTTACCTGCCACGGCACGAGCCAACTTGCTGAATACACTCTCCTTAGTCTTCTCCAATCCCTTGTCGAGCGTTTCCTTTTTCTTATTACTAAATAAACCAAATAGTCCCATAAAAATATATTTTTCTGCAAAGTTACTAGAAATTACAGATAAAACCAAATTCTAAGACAACTTTTTCTTCATAAAACTCCCATTATCAGCGAGAAAGGAGAAAAAAAAGAAGAAAAGGAAGGAAAAAGCAACCTTTCAGAAACGAAAAAGAGGTTGGACTCCATAAGACCGCAACCTACAAGAAACGAAAAAGAGATTGCACTTCTTACGAAATGCAATCTCTCTGATATATTAAGTACTAACTGATTAGTCCTTGAAGAAATCCTTAACAGCCTCGTTAGGTACCATCTTCTCATCGAAAACATAAGCACCAGTCTTAGGGCTCTTAACCATCTTGATAACCTTTGTATATGCGCGACCATCCATGTTACCTTCGTGGAGGGTAGCGACCGCTTTCTTTGCCATAGTCTATTTAAATTGATAAAATTGTTTATAAACTTGTAAGCTAGCTTACTTAATCTCCTTGTGAAGAGTCATCTTCTTAAGGATTGGGTTGTACTTCATCAACTCAAGACGCTCAGGAGTGTTCTTACGATTCTTTGTAGTCACGTAACGGCTTGTACCTGGCATACCACTGTTCTTATGTTCAGTGCACTCGAGGATAACCTGTACTCTATTACCTTTTGCTTTCTTTGCCATGATATTATTCTCCTATTACTTTAATGTCTTTCCAATCTACGTAGCCCTTAGACACAGCCTGCTTCAAAGCAGCGTCAAGACCTACCTTGTTAATGAGACGAAGACCAGCTGCGCTGATCTTAAGGCTAATCCAGCACTCCTCTTCTACATAGTAGAATTTCTTGCTGAAAAGGTTAACGTCAAAGCTTCTCTTTGTACGGTGCTTTGAGTGAGACACATTACAACCTAACTGTGCCTTCTTACCTGTAATTTGACAAATCTTAGACATTTCTATCTTTAATTTT
>ERZ808259.309-NODE-309-length-24932-cov-64.271013_pt1 | contig 24932 bp, 19 predicted proteins | sample MGYA00521279_ERZ808259 | MGnify/ENA primary metagenome ERZ808259 (study PRJEB31516, sample SAMN03275586) | gut metagenome | biome: mammalia-associated habitat; material: feces | host: Papio cynocephalus | place: Kenya | collected 2012-07-27 ... | reverse complement strand
TCCTAATAATGCATTCTTGCAATGCATAAATGTGTTAATGTTTGATGCGGTTGCCATGAGAATATACAGTTTATGCACTCCTCTATTTCATAATACCGTTTACGTAGAAAAGACGTAGAAAGGACGTAGAAAGAATTGGTGCTTACGCCGTGGATATGCATTGAATATACATCTTTTTTATGCAATTCATATAGTACGCAAAATCAGTTTTTGTGTCCGTTTCCTACCATTGTTTCTGCTATTTCACCCCATTTCGCCAATTTTTGCACATTATATTGCATATTCCGTTGTATCTTTGCACCCGATTTATAATGCAATAAAAACAAAAACACCCATACTAATACACAATCTATCAAACTCTTTATGAAATTGAAATTCAACGTATTCCGCAGCATAGTGCTGTCTGCTTTGCTCCTTACGGGTATGGCAGCCGAGGCGCGTATCATCAGCGGAACGGTAACCGACCAGACCGGCGAGACCATTATCTCGGCGTCGGTAGTCGTCAAGGGTACTACGATTGGTACCGTAACCGATTTTGACGGCAACTACTCATTAGACGTTCCCGACGATGCCAAGACTCTGGTTTTCTCATACCTAGGTCTGAAAACACAGGAAATCGACATCACGGGCAATGTAATCAATGTGGTGATGAAAGAGGACACCGAGGTGCTGGACGAGGTAGTTGTAACCGGCTACGGCACAACCAAGAAACGCGATGTGGTTACCTCGGTAGCAAGTGTGAACGCCGAGCAACTGAAAGACATCCCTGTAACGAGTGCCGCCGAGGCATTGCAGGGCAAGTTGTCGGGCGTAAGCGTAACCACCACCGAGGGAAGCCCCGATGCGGATGTGAAGATCCGTGTGCGTGGCGGAACGTCGCTTACGCAGTCGAATGACCCGCTTTACATCGTGGACGGTTTCCCTGTATCAAGCATCTCCGACATCGCACCGAGCGACATTGCCTCGATGGACGTACTGAAAGACGCTGCCGCCACCGCCATCTACGGTGCGCAGGGTGCCAACGGCGTTATCATCATCACCACGAAAGACGCCGATTCCAACGACGATGACAAGATGACTTTCCATGTGGACTATAGCGGATATGTCGGCTGGAAAAAGATTGCTAAGAAATATGAAGTCCTCAACCCTGAGGAGTTCGCACTCGTGCAATATGAATGGGCATACCGGAAAGACAAAAGCCTGTCCGCTTTGCGCAGCAACTTTTATGCCTATTTCGACAAACTGTACAACAGTACGAAATACAAAAACGAGGAAGAAATAGAAAACACCGACATCAGCACGCTGCTTGCCGAATACAAGGATACGGAACTGCATCCGTTTATCGACTGGCAAGACCGGACTTTCGGACGCACAGGATTTGCTTCCAACCAGTCGGTGAGCGTGAGCGGCGGCAACAAGAACGCCAACTTCAACTTGAGTTACAACCGCATAGACGACAAAGCCATTATGGAGCAGTCGGACTATGTGCGCAACAACCTGAGTCTGAAAGCAAAATTCAAACCCTTCAAGAATTTCACGGTCGGTTTTACAGCGCGTTATACCAACACGGGTGTCCTGGGTGCCGGTTCCAATGCCATCAAGGACAATGGTACTGCCACGGAATCCCGCTTGCGCAACTGCGTGGTTTACACACCTACTACACTGCTCAGCAAGGACGCAGGAGAGGGAGATGAAGACGAAACGTTCGGTTCGCTCTACGACCCGCTGACCACCATCCGCGACAACTACAAGTACAAGACGGACAACAAGTGGAATATGCAGGGCTATATGAGTTACAAGTTCGCCAAACACTTTACCGCCCGTGTGGAACTGGGCTATCAAAGCCGCGAGATACTGACCAACCGCTACTATGGTCCTACCACCTATTTTGCCCGCAATACGGGTCGCCCGGGAGTGGAAAGCGGAACTGCCCAACTGCAGGTGGACAACGAGAAAGAGACAAACCTGCGCAATGCAAACACATTGGAGTGGAAACAGACATTCAACAAATCCCACAATGTGAGTGTGCTGGTAGGTGAGGAGACTATCATCCGCAAAGGCGAGACAAACACGCAACGGGGCTTCGGCTACAACGGACAGTACGACGTGCTCAATGGTGAGATATTCAACTATCTGGGGCAGGCTTCTTATATGGAGATAACCAACTATGTCAATCCAAAAGACAACCAGTTGTCGTTCTTCGCGCGTGCGAACTATGACTATAGAGGACGCTACTACCTCACGGCTACATTCCGTGCCGACTGCTCTACACGCTTCGAGAAAGAAAACCAGTGGGGCTATTTCCCCTCGGCGGCTGCGGCATGGCGTATGTCTGACGAACCATGGATGGAAGGCGCACAGGACTGGATGTCCAACTGGAAATGGCGTTTGAGTTATGGTATGGCGGGTAATAACAACGTCGATTTGGGTTACCTGCACCAGGATTTCCTGTCGCGCCAAATGACATATTTCGACCTTGGTAACGGATCGACGAGCAATATCCTTGTGGTAGGCGGCTCGGACAAGATAGCCTGCAACCCGCACCTCAAATGGGAAACCACTACCACACGTGACTTCGGTTTCGACTATGGTTTCTTCCGCGACCGCCTGTCGGGTACGGTGGATCTCTATTGGAATACCACCAAAGACCTCATCATCCGTCAGACCCTGCCCGCACGCTACAACTACCAGTACCAGAACATCGGTTCTACACGCAATATGGGTATGGAGTTCTCGATCAAGGGCGTTATCTTGGACAAACGCTCCAAAAACCTGAGTTACAGCCTGTCGGTAGATGCCAACATCGCCTTCAACCGCACACGCGTTACGGACTTGGGTAATGTCTCCTCTATCAGCGCACAGACCAGTTGCTTCGGCTCTTCGGAGTACCTTACACTGGCGGAGTTCCTCGTAGAAGTGGGGCAACCGGTCGGCAACGTGGTGGGCTATCAGACCGACGGCTACTACACGGCGGCTGACTTTGTCAGTTATGTTTCCTCCAAAAACGAGTGGGGATTGGCAGAGGGGGTACCCGACTATGGCGATGGCTTCCTTACCAACAAACCCGTGCCGGGTTCTGTCAAATTCAAAGATCAGAACGGAGATGGGAAAATCGACGAAAAAGACAAAGTGGTTCTCGGCAATACCGTACCGACCCATACCGGCGGCTTCAACGTCAATTTCAATATAGGCGGAGACAAATGGGGACGCTTCGACCTTGCGGCAAACTTCACTTTCTCGTTCGGAAACAAGATCCTGAACCTGAGCAATATGGAGTACACCACCATAACGGAGAAAACAAAGATGCGAAACCTTATATCGTCAATGGCTTACAACAACCGTTACTCGCTGTTCAACGAGCAAGGACAGTATATGCCTGAAGTGCTCGCTAAATCAGCATTTGTATTTGGTGATGCCTATACCGAAATGGCTAACCAACTGGATCAAATGAATACCGATAAGGGGGCTAATACCTACTCCCCTGTTATGTCCCACTATTTGGTTACCGACCAACACCTTGAGGACGGTTCGTTCCTGCGTCTGAACCAACTCACACTGGGCTACTCGCTGCCCAAAGACTGGATGACCAAGTCGAAAGTAATCAATAATATCCGCGTATATGTACAGGGTACCAACCTCTTCTGTGCTACCAAGTACAGCGGTCTCGACCCCGAAGTGGACACCCGCTCGTCAAAAAACCCGCTTACTCCAGGCGTAGATTTCTCCGCTTACCCAAAGAGCCGCGGTATCAATATCGGTATGAACATTCAATTCTAATCACACAATACAATAGGACAAATGAAAGCAAAATATATTATATATAGTGTTTTGGCATTGGCGTTGGTCGGTTGCGAGAAAAATTTCTTCGACACCGACTCGCCATCGGCAATGGATGAGTCGGTATTCAAATCTACCTATATGACAGCCCAGGCTGTGGGTGCCATATATGACACCTTCGGTGAAGACAAATCGTTCCGCAACCGTCTCTGCGGCGGCTATGTAGCTATCAACACAGACATTGAGCATAGCAGCAAATCGGAGGATAAAGATTGGGCGACTTACAACACAAGCAAGGGAACAGGCGATGTCTCCACCTCTAACGGAAAAGACCCGTGGGCGTATCTCAACTCTGCCATTGAACGCTGCAACGTCGTGGTAGAAGGTATCCGCACCTACTCCGATACCACCAATGCCACATTCCGCTATCTGCTCGGCGAGACACTCACACTGCGTGCGTTCTGCTACCTTGAGATGATCAAACTATGGGGCGATGTCCCCGCTTGCTTCAAGCCTTTCGACGGCAAGGACATCAACGACCTCTATGTGGACAAGACCGACCGCAATGTCATCTATGAGCAACTGCGGCTTGACCTGAAAGAGGCTGCCGAACTGATGCCATGGTCGGAAGCCTGCCCCGGTACGGCAGCCAACTATACCGGTCGCCCCAGCAAAGCACTGGCTTATGGTCTGCTGGCACGTATGGATATGATGTATGCCGGTCTGGCTATGCGTCCCAACACATTCACCAAAGGCGGCACCAAAGACTGCTCCGTACAGTACAACGTCAAGGATGCCGGCAAACGCAAAGAACTCTATCAGGAGGCTGTCTGGGCTTGCGCACAGATAATCAAGAAAGAAGACAACAAACTGCAAGACAGTTTCGAGCAGGTTTGGCGCGACCTCTGCGCCGACAAAACCAACTATGCCGAATCGGAGTTTATCTGGGCATTGCCGTTCCTCAACGGCGCACGTGGTCAGGTACTGGCACTTACCGGTCTGAAAATTTCGGATAAAGTGCCGGGGCATCTTAAAAACACTGAATATAAAGATGATACCAAAGATGGAAAAACCAAAACGCAGGCTATGATAGAGATAGTACCCACTTTCTATTTCCTGTACGATAAAGCCGACCTCAGGCGCGATGTAACCATCTGCCCCTTTGCGTGGGAATATGACAACGGTTCGGGTGTGAGCAGCGATGCTGCGGCTTGTTTCCCTGATACACCCGCCAAAGACAAGAAACTCTACCAGAAATTAGCCGATGCCTCGTCAATGCACCTCGGTAAACTGCGTGTGGAGTGGATGGTGCGTTCCTATATCTCCAATGAGGACTGTGTGGATATGCCCGTTCTCCGCTATGCCGACATACTGCTGATGTTCGCCGAAGCGGCTATCGGTTCCAAAGAAGGAAACAAACCGGACAACCTGTACGGACTCGATGCACAGGAGCAATTCGACAAAATACGCACCCGCGCAGGCTTGGCATCCAAACCCCTCACTTTCGAGGCTATCGTGGACGAGCGTGCATTTGAGTTCTGCGGCGAAAATATCCGCAAATATGACCTGATGCGTTGGGGTATGCTCAAAGAATCGCTGGAGAACACCATGAAAGATTTGGCAGACCTGCAAGCCGGCGAAGGCAAGTATGCCGGACGGTGCGACTCCGTCTATTTCACATACCGCAAAGACAACTCCTTTGCTCAATCGGGCGATGCATACGTATTCGACAAGTTTGTCGGTCTCAACTTGGGGGACAGCCGACCTGCCGAATTCGACAAAGCACAAGGTTGGGTAGCCAAAGCGTTCTATGTAAAGACCAGCGATGATGGTGTTACCGAACACCTCGATCCGAAAAATTATTTCCTTTACAAGGAAGGCACCGACATTGATATGCACCAATACTGGCCTATCTTCGATGTCAATGTCAATGCTTCCAATGGCACACTTTGGAATGACTATTTATATTAAGCCATACTTATTCCTTATATTCTTCGCTATCTGCTGTACTGCGTGCGGCGGTGGCGAAGAACCTGTCGTTACCCCCGCTCAAACGCCGGCTTTCCCCGGTGCGGAAGGCGGCGGCAAATACACCACGGGCGGACGCGGCGGCGTGGTACTCCACGTAACCAACCTCAATGACGACCCTAACGATGTCGGTTCGCTGCGCCATGCCGTCAACATAGCCGGTACACGCACTATCGTCTTCGACGTGTCGGGAACCATCAATCTCAAAAGCCCGCTCAACATCGTCAGCGGCTCACTCACCATTGCTGGACAGACAGCCCCCGGAGACGGTATCTGTATCGCAGGCTACCCCGTGGAAATCAAATGCAGCAACGTCATCGTCCGTTTCTTGCGTTTCCGTATGGGAGACCAAAACAAGGTGGAGGGCGATGCACTCACTGTGAAAGGGCGCAAAAACGTCATTATAGACCACTGCTCGTTCTCGTGGAGCACCGACGAGTGTGTCAGTTGCTATGGGAATACGAATTTCACCCTCCAGTACTGTTTTATCACCGAGTCGCTCCGCCGTTCCGTTCACGTCAAAGGGAACCACGGCTACGGCGGCATCTGGGGCGGAACCAATGCCACTTTCCACCACAACCTGCTCGCCCACCACGATTCCCGCAACCCGCGTTTCGACCACTCGTATGTCAACAATACCTGCTTCGGACCGCTGGACTATGTAAACAATGTAGTCTATAACTGGGGGGGCAACTCGTCTTATGGAGGGGAAGGTGTAGAGTATGCACGGCAAATCAATATGGTCGCCAACTACTACAAACCCGGTCCTGCCACCTCCAAGAAGACCCGCCTACTCGACCCTACGGTCAAATGCTCCTACTGTTCTCAACTCGGCACACTCATTCCCGGACAGTTCTACTTGAAAGGCAACTATATGTACGGCTCGGAGACGGTTACAAAAGACAACTGGCAAGGCTCTACCATCAAGACCGACAACGTAAAAGCAAAAACACGTTGGACGGACGGACTGACCTTGCTCACAACAGAGCAAACTCCCGAACAGGCTTTCGAGACCGTCCTTGCCAAAGCGGGTTGCTCGCTCCGCCGCGATGCCATCGACACCCGTATCGCCGACGAAGTACGCAACGGCACAGCCTCGTGCAAAGGCTCCAACGGCTCTACAGGCGGACTGATTGACTCGCCCAAAGATGCCGGCGGCTATGTCGAATATGCTTCTACACAAGCCTCCAAAGACACCGACCGCGACGGTATGCCCGACGAATGGGAAACAGCACACGGCTTGGATTCCCGCACCGCCTCCGACGGCAAAGCCACTACCCTGCAAGCCCCATACACCAACCTCGAAGTCTATCTCAACAGTCTGGTACAAGATTTGTACTAATCACATACCCGCATCATATTATCAAGAGTAGGTGATTCGTTATAGGATAGTTATAGGATAGTTATAGGATAGTTATAGGTTGAAGATACGTCAAAAGGCTATCCACCCGTCATCCACCCGACTTTGCATGGTAATTATTAACTGTTAATTGTTAATTGAATATGAAACGCTTTTCTCTACTATTTGCTTGTGCATTGTGCATTGTGTATGGTGCATCGGCAAACCCGTACGCCGACTACTACACGAATCTTCCCGTAGAAATGCAGCAGGTGCAACCTGTGGCGTTCCGCAATGTGGAGGTGAATATCGCTAACGTAGGTGCCGTGGCGGACGGCAAGACCGATGTCGGCAATATCATCAACAAAGTAATCAAGAAACTGTCCAAACAGGGCGGAGGAACGGTCATTATCCCGGCAGGAACATGGCTTACCGGTCCTATCCGTATGCAGAGCAATATCAATCTCCATCTCCAAGAGGGGGCAACGCTGCTTTTCTCCACCAACAAGGAACTCTATGTCCAGAAATCGGACTCGCTACGCGACGGCTCGAAGAAATGCAATGCCTGCGTCTATGGCTCCAAACTGGAGAACGTAGCCATTACAGGCAACGGCACCCTCGACGGACAAGGCTTCTACTGGCGTCCTATCAAAGAGAAAAAGGTGAAGAAGACCGACCCGCAAGTATGGGAAGAAGCACTGGCTATGGGCGGTACACTCCGTCCCGACGACAAGAAGCACTCTATTTGGTATCCCTACAACCTCAACAAAGAACTCGGTATCCCCAATATCGCTTCCGACGCTATCACACAGGAGAAGATGCGCCCGCATCTGGTGAACATCACCGACTCGAAAAACGTACTCATTCAGGGCGTTACGCTGCTCAACTCGCCCAAGTTCCACCTCGTGCCGACGCGTGTGCAGAACCTAATCATCGATGGTATCACTATCCGCTGTCCGTGGTGGGCGCAGAACGGTGATGCTATGGACCCCGGGAATATACAGACCGGGCTGATTGTCAACTGCAACATCAGTTGCGGCGATGATGGTATCTGTATGAAAGGCGGGGTAGGGCAGAAAGGTGTGAACGCAGGTCCGCAGTCGGATCTACTGATTATGAACGACACGGTCTATCGGGCGCACGGCGGGTTTGTCATCGGATCGGAGTTCTCGGGCGGTATGCAGCGTATTGTGGTACGCAACTGCGTCTTCGATGGTACGGACATCGGTTTCCGTTTCAAGTCTGCTCCGGGACGCGGCGGCTGGTGCAAAGACCTCTACTGCGTGGACAACGTGGTACGCAATATCCGCGAAGATGTTATACATATAGAGTCAGGCTATGCCGACCGAGGAGCGGGAGTCAGTGCCACCGACAAGGACAAAAAAGACGCTTTCTTCCCCGACTGGAGCAATATCACTTTCCGCAATATCACAGGTGCCGTAGCCGAAAACGTGGTCAATATACAAGGACTGAAAGGTATGCCCGTGCACGACATCGTCTTTGACAACATCACCATCTATGGCGTTACCGATACGGGTGTAAAGTTGAACTATGCCGAGAAACTCACATTCACCAACTGCTCTTTCCGCACACGACCGGGCAACGAGTTCGACATCAAGCACTCCAATCAAATTCTCTTCAACGGCAAAGACCCGTTGGCAGAATAAGGAATAGAACTATACACTATAAACTATCGACTGTCAAACTGCACTCAACTCTCAACATCCAACTCTCAACTAAAAAATACACATATTCTGTCAAAATCTATTTGCCCAATTGATATATTTGCACTACTTTTGCACCGTCGTTCAAAGGACGACTTATTCAATCGGATAACTTACATTAACCACATAAAAACAAACACATTATTATGAAGAAAATCTTCTTTTTCGCCGCTGCCCTTGTTGCAGCAGCAACCATCAACGCAGAGACCTATGATTTCTCAAAGTATGCTACCGAAGCAGATTGGATTGTAAAGAGCGCAACCAAGAATGCAACGGAAACTAAAGAGGACAAATTGGTTTATGACATCACTGGCGGTGTAGAGGCTGTCGTATCTCCCAAAGGCGCAGAGAATATCCAATTCACTATCAAAAACGGTTCTGATAAGAAAAAAGCAATCGTTATCAACTTGGGCAATAGTTTCGAGTTCGGTGGCAAGAACGGTATTATCAAACTCTCGGGTGTTCAGATCGGTGCAAGCATTAAGTTGGTTGTAGCCGCCAAGGGTGGTACTGCGGCTAATTTTGCAGATGCTGCCGGTACATACCCCACGGGTGCCATTGCAGTTTCTACCGATTTAATCTTGCCTGCAAAGGGTTCTGACGGTGCAGACGAGAAAGGTTATGTGTGGAAAACTTTGGAGTATCAGGCAACATCCGGCAATGTAGAAATCAAAGAGTTTACTGGCGGTTATCGTATTTCTTCGCTTACCATTGGTGGTGAAACCGCCATCAACAACACCGCTGTAGAGGCTAAGGCTACCAAGTATATGGAGAACGGTGCTTTGGTTATCGTTAAGAACGGCGTTAAATACAATGCTCTCGGTGCTGTTATCGAGTAATATCAAATAAAGATAGAGATAGTATCGTGTAAAAGAACGCACAATACGCATAATAAAATGAGGCTGTCTAACAAGTATAGGCAGCCTCTTATTTTGGTGGGAGACGACGCGGCTCGCGTCGTCAAGAGCAATCTTTTTCTGAAGAACAGGTATTCTTTTTAACTTGTTAGATACCCTCTTTAGGGACTCTAATGTCTTTAATGACCTCTATAATAAAAAAAAGAGGATTGTCATCACGACAACCCAATCTTTTTACTTAACCTTAAATCTAATACCATGAAAAACACGCTGCAAAAGTACGGCATATTTTTGATACTACCAAATAAAACAACAAGAAAATATGTTTTACAGCATATTTTTGTATATTTTGCAAACTATAGTTTGCAAAATAGGGTATGATTGATTAGTCCCATTAGTCCCATTAGACCCATTAGTCCTATTAGTCCTATTAGACCTATCCCCTCTCCTTGTATGGTAGAAATAGCACTTGGAAACTACAAAAGTAAAAAAGTTTCCAACTAAGGACATGTTTTGGCACGTATGGCACGTTTATTGTATATGTGGTGCGTATTATGTGTGACAACCAACGGGAAAATATCGTGCAGTTTGCTATGGAAAAGATGCGCAAAGTGGGCATCCGTTCCGTGAGCATTGATGATATTTGCCGTGATTTGGGTATCTCCAAGAAGACGTTTTACGTATATTTTGAGTCGAAAGACCAACTCGTAAAGGATATGCTTGCCGTACATGAGCAGCAAATGGAACAACGCATGCTCCGTGAGGTGGAAGGCAAAAGCGTGATAGAAATCCTGCATCAGTGGGGACCTATGGCACGCAAAAACGAGAAGAACCTCGAACAACCGCCACCCATTATGTACGACCTGCAGAAGTATTACCCCGCCCTCTGCAACCTCCACAAAGAACATATATGCAGTATGATGTGCCGCAACCTGATGCGCTTCCTGCGCAAAGGACAGGCAGAAGGAGTCTTCCGCAAAGACATAGACGCCGACCTGACGGCACAACTATTCTCCTATTCGCACTATCTCGTTATGGAGCAGATACAGCAATACCCCAAACGGCGCGAAGAGATAATAGCCATTGCACGGCAGGGATTGGAGATATTAGGAAAGGGTATGCTGACCGAACAGGGGCTGACGGCACTCAAAGCGTTGGAAACACCTGCCGAGACGGCAAAACAATAAGGAAACAAATACATTAAACCGACAACATATAAGAAAAAGAAAATCAATGTACAAGATGAAGAAGTTACTTTCATTGATGGTTGCCGCGCTTGTGATAAGCAGCGGTGCCATGGCAGAAGACCATGTGATGGCTGCCACAAAGAAAGCCCCGCAACGCAATGTGCCGAAGACTCTCAGTCTGAGTCTGGAAGAGGCGCAGGACTATGCCATCGAGTCCAACCGCAGTCTGCGCAATGCCGACCTCGCCGTGCAGGAAGCCTATGCGCAACGCTGGCAAACCATTGCCGCCATGCTGCCGCAGGCAGACGCATCGTGGGCATACAGTTCGATGTGCGGATACGAGATGGAGTTCGGAGGTATGACGATTGCCATGCCGGACTATTCAACCACGGGCGTGAAGGCTTCGGTAGGTATCAGCGGTCAAGCCATTGTGGGTGCACTGCTCAACAACATAGCCATCGATATGCAGAAGATAAACAAAGAGCAATCCGAGGTGAACCTGCGTGCCAGCGTGAAGACCTCGTATGCTTCGGTGTTGGTGCTGCAAGACGTGGTGGCGTTGCTGGATTCGTCGTTGCAGAACGTGGAGCGGTTGGCAGAGATGACACAGCGTAGTGTGGATGTCGGTGCGGCTGAGCAGACGACGGCTGACCAGATAAAAGTGCGTGTGAACACGCTTCGCAACAACATCAACTCGAATAAGCGTTCCACGCTGCTGGCATTGAACTCACTGAAAGTACTGCTTGACGTACCCGTGGAGACGGAACTGACATTGACTACCACATTGGACGATATGCTGTCGGCTGATGCAGTATTGAAGTTGCTCGGGGAAGACTTTATCCCTCAAAGAAACTTGAGTTACCAGACCTTGGAGAAGAACGTGGAGTTGGCAAAAGCAAACGTGCACATGGCAGGTTGGGCGTATGGTCCGACCGTGGGCGCAGGTTACCAGTACAGCAATCAGAAGTACTATGCCGAGGGCGGTATGCGTATGACTCCGCCCCATGCAGTGAGTGTTACCGTGTCGATGCCGTTGTGGTCGTCGGGTAAGCGTGCCGCGGGTGTGGTAGAGAAAAAGATTGCGTTGGAAGAGGCACGCAACACCTTTGCAGAGACCGCCGACAACCTCGGCATACAGAACCAGCAACTGCGGTTCAACCTTCAGAACTCCTTTGAGACATACACCACCGAGAAAGAGAACATGGATGTTACTCAGCGTGTGTTCCAATCGACAACCAATAAGTTCAACCAAGGCGCGACCAGCCACTTGGAACTGGTAAACGCAAGCAACGACCTCATCACCGCTCAGTCCACCTACGTACAGGCTGTGCTGACCTTGGTGAATGCGCAGGCGGAACTTGAAAAATTCTTAAACAACAAGTAGCCTGTCCATAGCCCAAGGGTTGCGCATCCCTTGCGTATCCCTTGCTGTTTGACACGGCAAAGACGAGATTAACAAAGTATAACCGATAGAATAAAACAAAAAAGATATATGAAGAGAACAGTGATTTTCGCAGTGGCTGCCTTGAGCGTGTTGGCAGGCTGCCAGAAAAAGACCGCAGACACCCAAAACGCAGAGACCGAGCGCGTGGAGGTGGTGAAGACTATGACGCTGCAACCTCGTGAGATAGAGCGCGTTATCAATGTATCGACCAACCTGCAAGGCTATCAGACGCTGAACGTGGCTCCGTCGGTGACGGGTAAGATTGAGCATATCTACGTGGAGGTAGGCGACAAGCGCAACGTGGGCGATATGCTGGTGCGTATGGACCAGAACCAGTACAACACCTCGAAGATACAACTGACCAACCTCAAGACCGAGTTGGACCGTGCCGAGGCATTGCTGGCATCGGGGTCGGTGAGCCAACAGACCTACGACCAGACGAAAGTGCAGTACGACCAGTTGAAAGAGAACCTCGCGTTCCTCGAGAAGAACACCTACGTGAAGGCTCCGTTTGCGGGCGTCATATCGGCGAAGAACTATGAGGACGGCGAGTTGTACAGCGGTCAGGCTATCGTGGTGCTGACCCAGATAAACAAACTGAAAGCCCTGATAGCCATACCGGAGACCTACTTTCCGAAGATACACGAGGGTATGCGCCTGACGGTGAAGAGCGAGATATACCCCGACCAAGAGTTCCCCGCAACCATCGAGGTGGTGTATCCGACCATTGACGCAAGCACGCACACGTTCCAGTGCAAAGTGGTGATACCCAATGCGAAAGAGAAGTTGCGCCCGGGTATGTACGTAACGACCACCCTCGGATTGGGCAAAGAAGAGACCATCGTGGTACCGTATCAGTCCGTCGAGAAACTGGTGGGTGCCAACGACCGCTATGTGTTCATCAACGAGAACGGACGCGCAAAACGTGTGGCAGTAACCTTGGGACAACGCTTCGACGAAGACATCGAGATATTTGCTCCGGAGATAAAAGCCGGCGTGGAGTATGTCTATGTGGGGCAGCACAAGTTGGTGGACGGCGTGAAACTCAACGTTGTTCAATGATGAATTAAGAATGAAGAATTAAGAATTGCAACTATGTCAATTTATCAAACAGCCATAAACAAACCGGTAACGACAGCGTTGATATTCGTTGCCGTGATTATCATAGGCTTGTTCTGCTTCCGGCAGTTGCCTGTGGACCAGTTCCCCGAGATGGACCCGCCGTACGTGACCGTGATGACCACCTACGCCGGTGCGTCCGCCTCGGAAATGGAGACCAACGTGACCAAGGTGATGGAGAACGCGCTGAACTCCGTTGACCACCTGAAGCACATCACCTCAACCTCCAAAGACAACATCTCGATGGTAACGCTGGAGATGGAATGGGGTAGCGACATCGATGAGGCGGTGAACGATATCCGCTCGTATGTGGATATGGTGAGGGATAACCTGCCCGACAACTGTAGCACACCGGTGGTGTTCAAGTTCTCGTCATCGTCCATGCCTATCTGCCAGTACTCTTTCACCGCCGGCGAGACCTACGCAGGGTTGGACAAACTGCTGAACGACGAGATTGTGCCGCAACTGAACCACATCGACGGTATCGGTAACATATCGCTGTCGGGTTCGCCTGACCGCTATGTGTATGTGGATATCGACCAGCAGAAACTGGATGCCTACGGACTGACCCTCGAACAGGTGGGCAACGTGGTGAGTGCCAACAACCTAAACCTCAGTTCGGGTACGGTGAAGATGATAAAGGAGCAGTACCAGATGCAGGTGCGTTCGGAGTTCGTGGAGTCGAGCGAGATAAACGACCTGATGGTGACTATGACCCCGCAAGGGCAGCAGGTGTTCATCCGCGACATCGCTACCGTGCGCGATACTATCAAAGACCTCTCCTTGGACGAGAAAACCAACGGACGTGATGCGGTGCGTCTGATTGTGGCAAAGCAGACCGGCGCAAACACCGTGCAGGTGTGCCGCGATGTGAAGAAAGAACTCGACAAGATACAGAAGCAGTTGCCCGCCGACGTGAAGATAGAGCAGATCTACGACTCGTCGGACAATATTCAGAACTCCATCGACTCGCTGGAGGAATCGGTGCTGTACGCATTGCTGTTCGTGGTATTGGTGGTGCTGTTCTTCCTCGGCAAGTGGCGTGCTACGCTCATCATCTCAATCACTATTCCTATTGCGCTGATTGTGGCGTTCATCTATCTGAAGATGGCGGACTCCAGTCTGAACATCATCTCGCTCTGCTCGCTGACCATTGCTATCGGTATGGTGGTGGACGATGCGATTGTGGTGCTGGAGAATATCACCCGCCACGTGGAGCGTGGCGAGAGCCCGCGCGAAGCGTCTATCTATGCGACCAACGAGGTGTGGGTCAGCGTCATCGCCACTACCCTCGTGCTGGTGGCTGTGTTCGTGCCGCTGACCATGCTGAGCGGTATGGCGGGTATCATGTTCAAGTCGCTGGGCTGGATTGTAACGATTGTCTGCTGTACCTCCACGCTGGTGGCTATCTCGCTGACACCTATGCTCGCTTCGCGCCTGCTGAAGCCCCGCAAGGTGCATGTGGACGAGAACGGCAACCTCATTGAAGATGCTGACAAGAAAACGTGGTACGACCGCACCGTGGTGCGCCTGCTCGATAAGATTGACCAACTCTATGCGCGGTCACTCGGCTGGTGCTTGCGCCATAAATGGATAACAGTGGGCATATTGCTGACATTCTTCGTGCTGTCGATTCTGCCGTTTGCCTTGGGCAAGGTGGGAACCGACTTCATGCAGCAGCAGGATAACGGACGTCTGTCCGTAACCGTGGAACTGCAGCGCGGTACACGTATCGAGGAGACCCTCAAGACCGCCCGCCGTCTCGAGACACGCTTCGAGGAGTTGGTGCCTGAGATTGAGTTGATTAGCACCTCGGCAGGTAGCAACGACGACGCTACCATCTCGGCGATGTTCTCCTCCACGATGAACAACAAGATATCGATGACTATCCGCTGCAACAAAAAATGGCAGCGCAAACGCTCTATCTGGGAGATAGCCGAAGTGCTGCGTCAGGAGATGGCTACCTATCCCGAAATCACCGACTACCAGGCGGCCGTCAGCGGCGGTATGGGCGGCGGTAGCAGTTCCACCGTCGATGTGGAGATCTACGGCTACGACTTCGACCTCACCAACCAACTCGCACAGCAGATCAAAGAGCAGTGCAAAGAACTGCCCGGTGCGCGAGACATCAATATCTCGCGTGAGGACGACCGACCCGAAATCAAAATCATCGTGGACAAAGAGAAGGCTTCGCGCCTCGGTCTCACCTCCGCCACCATCTCCACCTATCTGCGCAACCGCGTGAACGGTATGGCGTGCGGATACCTCAAGGAGGACGGCTCGGAGTACGACATACGCGTGCGCCTCAAAGAGGATGACCGCAACTCCATATCCGACATTCTCGACCTCTCTATCCCAACCGCCACGGGCAGCACCGTCAAACTGTCGGAGGTATGCTCCATCGGCGAGTACTGGGCACCGCCTACCATCGAGCGCAAATCGCGTCAGCGTATCGTGACGGTGAAAATCACGCCCTACAACACCTCTATGGGTGAGTTGGCACAGCAGATTGAGGCGAAAGTGTTCCCGCAACTTGACATTCCTACAGGCTATAGTGCAAGCATCGCCGGCGACTACGAAGACCAGCAGGAGACCTTCGGCAATATGATTTGGCTCGGATTGCTTATCATTATGCTGGTTTATATCGTCATGGCAAGTCAGTTCGAGTCCTTCTCCAAACCCGCCATTATCATGATGGCTGTACCGTTCGCTCTCTCCGGCGTGGTACTGGCACTGTGGATGACACACACATCGTTGGATATGATTGGTGCCTTGGGACTGGTGCTGCTGGTAGGTATCGTAGTGAAGAACGGTATCGTGCTGGTGGACTATATCAACCTTATGCGCGAGCGTGGGCACGAACTCAACGAGGCTATTCAGATGTCCGGACGAAGCCGTCTGCGTCCTGTCCTTATGACCGCTTTCACCACCATCCTCGGTATGGTGCCTATGGCTGTCAGTTCCGGTGAAGGTGCCGAGATGTGGCAACCGCTGGGTATCGTCGTCATCGGCGGTCTCACCGTCTCCACGTTCCTTACCTTGTACATCGTGCCTGTGCTATATGGCGCAATATCAAGGCACGACGACCGCAACAAACTCAAGAAAGTACGCGAGAACTTTATCTTTATGGACATCAAAGTGAAGAAAGATAATGCCGCTGTCAACTCATAATGGTCCGGGAGACGACGTTGGGGGGACGACATTGGGGGGACGACGCGGCTCGCGTCGTCAATAACTCGCGTCGTCAATAACTCGCATCGTCAGCAAATAGTCAAACGTCAGTCGATAGTTGCAATTCATAATTCATAATTATACAAAAGGTTGCAATTCATAATTCATAATTCATAATTCATAATTATATGAAAGCAGTAATGATAGTATTCAATCAAGCCAACACCGAGCGTGTGGAGTATATGCTTGATGTATTGAAAATACGTGGTTTCACTATGTTCGAGCAGGTGCAGGGGCGCGGCTCCCACGACGGCGAACCCCGCCGCGGCACCCACACATGGCCCGAGATGAACTCCTGCGTCATCACCGTAGTGGACGACGACAAGGTATCGTCTCTACTCGAAGCAGTTGAGAAACTCGACCTCCGCAACAAGGAGGTCGGTGTCCGCGCTTTCACGTGGAATATCGAAGCCACGGTGTGAGATCGATACCCCTTATCCGTAAACATTCCATTGGAAATACTCAAATAGGCTGCCTGCAACATCTGTAGGCAGCCTATTTTTTTGTTGCTTTTTTGCGCCTGCTTTCCGCTACCAACTACGGTATATACACGGTAGATATACGGTAGATATACGGTAGATATACGGTAGATACACGGTAGATACACGGTAGATAATACCGTCCTTGCCATACGTTTACCCATAAGTTGGCACAATCTTCCGCTGCGGACGCAGACGCTACGAGTTCCCTGCAAGCCATAGGCAAAGTAGGGTGTACGCCCTCATTCGCGACCGGTTTGCCACAACCTGAATGACAATACTACGCTGGGAGACGACGCGGCTCGCGTCGTTATACAATGTTTATGGAGACGTGAAGCGTAAGGCAGGTGCGCATCGCGCACTGAGTGCCGTAGCGACACGGAATAATCGTTCGAGCCTACGGCGAGATAAGAAGCCCTGTGGGCTGAGTAGAACTCCTTATCGTCCCACGTCGCTATGCTATATATAGGGTACAATGCAGCCTACAACTTGATTTCTACTCCCTACAATCTGCCATATATGTCAGATTATTAGGACATTATATGCCATTTTGGCGCAACTATTGGACAAAATGGCACATATCGGAGATTGGCACAAAAGTTGATTTATATAGAGCGAATGCTTGAGATGAGTGAAGCAAGCGAGGGGTGCAAAAACCCTACAAGAGTTGCTTACCATCACAAACACCAAACTAACTATTAAACTTTACTACTATGCTACCATCAAAAAGAAATGACCAAAATTGGTTACCGAGTATGTTCAATGACTTTTTCAGTGAGGAATGGCCTCTAATGCACAATACCAATGCCGCAACGCCTGCTATCAACGTTTTGGAAGACGATAAGGCTTACCACGTTGAAGTAGCCGCTCCGGGTATGACTAAGGATGATTTCTCCATCCACGTAAACGACCAAGACGAGTTGGTTATTCTCGTAGAGAAGAAAGATGAACACAACGACAAGGACTGCAACTGCGACAAGAAAGAGGAAAAGAAGTGCAACTGCAAGTATTTGCGCCACGAGTTCTCTTACAGCCGGTTCGAGCAATCGCTCTTGCTGCCGGACAATGTAAACAAAGACGAGATTTCGGCTAAGGTGAACGACGGTATTCTCCATATAGAATTGCCTAAGTTGGATCCGACAATCAAAAAGAATCCGAGACGTATCATAGATATCCAATAAACGGACTGATCAAACACTAACTATGAAAGTGGGAGCGGGAGAAGCGATTCTCCCGCTTTTGTGTGTATCCATATTTCAGTAAGTACGCAAGATGAAGGAGTTTTGGCAGGTTTTGGGCAAATAATTTGTAAGTATCAAAAAAAAGCAGTACCTTTGCACACTGCTATGGTGTATAGCCCATAATTGAAAATTAATTGACAAACTACTATGTATATTTTTCTTACCATTCTTATCGTTATTGCAGCCATACTGCTTACCCTGTTGGTACTCGTACAGAACAGCAAAGGTGGCGGATTGGCAAATAGTTTCGCAGGCGGAAACCAAGTGATGGGTGCGCCAAAGACGGCTGACTTTCTGGAGAAAACCACATGGACGCTCATCGCCATCATCGTGGTATTGAGCATTGCTGCAGTAGGTTTCAGCCAAGGCAAACAGCATCGGGACAATGCCAACGAGAGCCAAATCACCAAGCAGGTGGAAGAGGCTGCCGATGCTATGCAGCAGACTGCTGCTCCCGCTGCTGATTTCACCCCGGAAAGCGCACCTGCAACTGACGAACCTGCAGAGTAATTCTACACCTCTCACAAAACAACAAGGGCTGCCTACCTTATCGTAAGCAGCCCTTTCCCTATTGTATTACCACTTGTTCTATGGGTTGTTTCTTTTCTTTGTCCAATGGTGCCGACTGATATTTTACTCTGCGAAAATTGATTTTGCTCAAATCTATACAGCGTATCGTCGAGTTATACATTGTGCGGTAGTAGAGACGTCTGCCTTGCAAATCACACGCTATTGTCCACTGGGTGGCACTCGGTATATCGGCAACCATCTGCCCGTCAGCAAACTGCACACCAACAGGTATATCAAAATTGTTGAGGATATGGAACGCCTCCGTTACCGTCTCATCCGTAGTTTCCATTTTGGGTGCCGATGCCTGGAAGAAAGCCGCCCGCACAAAGCGCGAAGGAGGAGTCATATCACCGGGGATACCGTGCAATCCTCCGCCTCCGCCAAAGGCAGTAAGCGTGAGGTCGCCCACCCTGCGTGTACTGATTGTGCCGGTGGACAGATTGATGTAATTGTTCAAGTTGGTCAGATGCCACTCAAAACCCGGCGCATTGGTCAGCACACCCAGCGTATTCTCATAGAAATGCGCTTGCCCGTCCGTTATCTCTATCACAACCTGCCGCCCGCTTGGCTCTGTTATCCGCCAATGGACGGTAGAACTGCGCGGGTCTATCCCCACCACACGTATCAACGGCAAAGCGGTTTTCACTTCATCTACGGTTTTGAAACTGCTCAGTATCCATGCCACCAATTGGAGATCGCTTATCGTCTGTGCTTTCAATGCTTCATCATAGGTCTCATACTGCCCATACGCAGGGAAATAGAACAACCCCGCTTCCAATCCGGCTTCGTTCATTCCGTTCATAACAAACTCGGGTTGCTCTACGGTCAGCCCCACATAGCCGTATTTGGCTGTAAAACGTTTGCCGTTCTGTGTGCCATCGGGCAAGAAAGACTGCTGCTTATGCCCGCGCGGCACTACCACATATCCGCTATGCAATGCCTCTGCCGCCCATTCAATGGTGCGTGCTGTAACCACCTCGCCCTGCTGCGTGCGCAAAGTAATACCCGTACATGCCTGTACATCCGACCAGTGAAAGAATACCATCGATAGGGCTATGCCCATAAGAAGAAAAATACGTTTCATACACATAGAATTTAGAGGTTAATAATTGGTTATACGAACCTATGTCCGTATATTCCAAATTGCGACAAATACAGTGCCATTATTCCACATTCCGCTATTTTTATATTCTTTTTCTCGCCAAACAGAGATAAAAAAGACCGCCCTACTACATATAGAGCGGTCTTTTTATCACTTTAACACAAACTGTCAGCGGATCATATCGCTGCCAAAGAACGGCTGTAGGGCTGTAGGAACACGGATACCGTCTTCGGTCTGGTTGTTCTCCAACAGGGCTGCCACAATACGCGGCAGAGCGAGTGCCGAACCATTCAACGTATGTGCAATAGCCACTTTCTTGTCGGCAGCACTACGATAGCGGCAGTGGAGACGGTTCGCCTGATAGGTATCAAAATTCGAGGTAGAGGAAACCTCCAGCCAGCGGTGCTGTGCCTCGGAATAGACCTCAAAGTCGTAGCAGATAGCCGCTGTGAACGACATATCGCCACCCGACAGACGCAAGATACGGTACGGCAACTCCAGTTTCTTGAGCAGCCCCTCTACATGCGCCAACATCTCCTTGTGGCTGGCATCGCTGTGTTCGGGGGTATCGATACGCACAATCTCAATCTTCGAGAACTCGTGCAGACGGTTCAGACCGCGCACGTCCTTGCCATACGACCCTGCTTCGCGGCGGAAGCACTCGGTATAAGCGCAGTTCTTGATCGGCAATTTGTCCTCGTCGATGATCACATCGCGGTAAAGGTTCGTAACCGGCACCTCAGCCGTCGGGATGAGATACAGGTCGTCCACCTCGCAGTGGTACATCTGTCCCTCTTTGTCAGGGAGTTGCCCTGTACCGTATCCGCTGGCTTGATTCACCACCGTTGGCGGCATAATCTCGGTATAGCCTGCCTTGTTCGCCTCGGCAAGGAAGAAGTTGATTAGTGCGCGTTGCAGACGTGCGCCCTGACCGATATACACGGGGAAACCTGCGCCAGAGATTTTCACACCAAGGTCAAAATCAATCAGGTTGTATTTTTTAGCCAATTCCCAGTGGGGCAGTTTGGCGTTGGCAGGCTCTGGGTTTTCTTCTGAAGGCCAGTCGCGCAGAGCGATAGCGGCACCTTCGGCAGAGAAAGCCAAAGCATTGTCCTGCTCCAGCACTTTCAGACGCGCACCTGTGATGAACCCGCCTACTTTGACGGCGAGGTTATCCTCAGCACTTGCCCCTTGCGGCACCAGTTCATACGGTACATTCGGGATAGTCAGCAGCAAGTCGCGCTGCGCCTGTTCGGCTTTCGCCATCTGCTCATCGTAGGCGGCGATATCCTGTTTGAGCGTACCGGTCTGCGCCTTGGCTTGCCCGGCTTCGTCTTTCTTGCCCTGTGCCATCAGCATACCGATAGATTTCGATATTTTGTTCATCTCGGCAGCCGCAGCATCTTTCTTTTGCTGGGCAGTCTTTCGCTCGGCATCCAATGCGATGACTTGCTCAATGGCGTCGCGTGCACCGTCGAAATGTTTTTTCTCCAATCCGGCGATTACTTTTTCCTTATCGTCGTAGATTTGTTTGAGTGTTAGCATATATTTTACTTCGTATTATTGGTTCGCTGCGCTCACGTTGGTGGCTCACTGTGTGAGCGTTAGTGGCTTTGCGTTGGTGATTATACGTTGTTGCTCATTGTGTGAGCGTTGATGGTTCCACGTTGCGTGGTACAGCATTCCCTGTTAAAAACAAATTTCTCCTGCCGAATTGCCGAAGCAACCGGTAGGAGAAATCAAAATACACCTGTTTCTCTCGCCGATTAAGCCTCTGCTATCGGCTGGATAGAGACGTAGGATTTATTGTTTTTCTTTCTGCGGAATGTAACCACCCCATCTACCAAAGCGTAGAGCGTGTGGTCGCTACCCATACCCATGTTCTCACCGGGGTTGTGTACCGTACCGCGCTGGCGTACGATGATATTACCTGCTTTGGCGAATTGTCCGCCCCAGATCTTTACGCCAAGTCGTTTGCTTTCTGATTCACGGCCGTTCTTAGAACTACCGACGCCTTTCTTATGTGCCATAATCTCTGTTCCTTTCTTTTAAGCAATAACGATTTCTTTAACTACGATATTCGTCAGGTTCTGACGATGACCGTTCAACTTACGATAGCCTTTGCGACGTTTTTTGTGGAAAACCAAGATTTTCTCAGCACGGCACTCGTTATCGAGTACTTCGCATACTACCTTTGCCCCCTCTACGTAAGGAGCACCTACCGTGATGTTGCCGTCGTTGTCAACGAGCAACACGTTGTCGAACACAACCTCGGCACCTTTCTCGGTGTCCATACGGTTGATGAACAACTTTTTGCCAGCCTCTACTTTGAACTGCTGACCTTTCATTTCTACAATTGCGTACATTATCACAATTTTTATTAAATTACATCGTGTGGGGCGGCTTGATAGGTCTTTGACGCTGCTAATAACGCATTTTTTGCATTGATTTCATACGCTGCCTATGGCGACTTTTGTGAGCCCGAACCCGAAAAAGCGTGCAAAATTACAACTTTTTATTGATATACACAAATCTGCGAGCCATTAAAATGCAGGAATTTGCCATTAACCTCCATTTTTCCAATGGGTTATACCCGTTTGGCGGTAACATAAGCCGGTTTGTTTCCCACTCGGGCGGCTATCACATACCACTCGCCCCCGTCGCGCACACGGAGTTTCTTTTTCAGTTGGTCGGGCGAGAGAGGGTAATTGCGGGTTACGATATTGCACTGCCGCAATGGTTCGTCGGGCGTACAGGTCTCCCATACCCGTCCGGGGAAGTCCGCTATCAACTCATCCGATGTATAGAGGTGGGTATTGGGCGATAACTTGGCTATAGAGAAATGCGCACTCACATAGTTGTACAGCCCTGCTTTGAGTATGGCGGCATTGGGTTCGTAGATATAACGTTGGATAGTGTTTGTCATCTCCGGCACTGCCCGTTGCTCATCTAAAAGAGAGACTGTCAATGCCTTGTATGGTTGCCCCGCCTGCCATTGTGGAGACAAATCAACGGCGGTCAGCCTGGGTTCGCTATTGGAAGAAGAAAGCAGCAAGACCTCTTTTACCTCATTTTCCACCGCCACCACATACGTATCCCAAGCAGCGGCGGACAAAGCACGCAAAGCCGCTGTAATATCGAGCATCGGACTGAGTTTGAACATCAGCCCTTTTGCCTTTTGCTGCAAAAGCGGCAGGAGCGTTACCAAGTTGGGTTCGCAATCCTCCAAACGGAACACTTTTCCGCCGTTGCGGTCGCGCCGTGCAGGGTCGATAAAGAGCAAGTCGCACGGCATCATATCCGAAAGATACGCCTCGGCTTCCATATTATGTATATGTATATGGGGCGCATATTGTGTGAAATTATGCGTAGCAATACGGCATAATTCCTCATTCCGCTCCACGTAATCCACCCGTCCGAAAGTCTGCCCGAAGAAATACGAATCCACTCCGTAGCCACCCGTCAGGTCGGTGCATGCCGAAGTTTGCTTTTGCAAGAGCGGATGTGTAGCGGCAAGCAGGGCTTTGTAGCGCGCAGTAGCCTCTGAAGAGCATTGTTCGCACGACAGACGAACAGGATACCACCAATCGTCCAAGGCGGCAAACGCAGGCAGTTTACGGGCGGTACGCTGCCGTCCATCCACCTGCTGCAACATAAAACGGAAGTCGTCATCCGACATATCGGGATAACGACTCCGTTGCAATGCCAATTGTTCTACATCTATCATACCCAATGCGTTTTCGAATAGTAGCGCAAAGGTACGCAAATTCTATAGATTGTACAACACAATGAATCATATTGCTACACTTTTTCGGACAACATATTTGTGCAAAGTTGATGTATGCCGAATGCATAAAAAATGTATATTCTGCATAAAACAGCGGCATATACCCATTGTAAAAGCTTTTTCTTTCTACGTCCTTTCTACGTCTTTTCTACGTAATTGACAGCACGAAGTATGGTGATTGCATATTGTGTATATTTTTCTGCATATTGTAGGAAAGTAGGATTTGAATAGCAGGATATTTGTTTACCTCATATTTTTTCAGTACCTTTGTACCCGAAACGAACCAAGAGGCGAAGGAGTGCACTATTGGTTTGAGATACATATCACTCCATAAGTTTTAATAGCGTTTGCTATTTATTCGGTAACATTCTGGAACGTGAGAAATTTTAGAAAATGTTGCAACTCGAATAAGTCAGTAGATGCCTGCAAGTATTGTGGGCTTTGGCTTATCTGTTGTAACGGGTATTCTCACGACCTCAGAATGTGGATAATGTCATTGTCCACTTTTTTTATGGTCGTCAGTTTGCCCGAACACCGAAATATACAGCCGGACGCACAATACAAGTTGGTATGGCAAATACTGCAAATGCTGTTCATACATTTTGGGACAGCGTTTATTTCGGCAGTTCGACAAAAATGTCGGATTTGCCCGATGAGAGTGTACATCTGATTGTAACTTCCCCACCCTATTTTAACATTAAGGACTATTCCAAAAACGGTTATCAGAATGAGAAACATTCTGACAGCCAATCGGATGATATAGGTTCTTATAATAGTTTCAGCGACTATATAGCCGCATTACTTTCGGTATGGAAAGAATGTGAGCGGGTACTGAAACCCAATGGCAAGTTGTGCATCAACGTGCCGTTGATGCCTATGCTGAAGAAAGATTTGAACACGCACTATAACCGGCATATCTTTGACCTACAGAGCAGCATTCAACAGTCCATCTTACAACAAACACACTTATTTTTATTGGACTTATACATTTCCAATAGTTCGTTAAAAATCGAGTAAAAAAAATAATGCTTACTGGCTGTATTTAAG
>ERZ808259.308-NODE-308-length-25052-cov-62.010961_pt1 | contig 25052 bp, 22 predicted proteins | sample MGYA00521279_ERZ808259 | MGnify/ENA primary metagenome ERZ808259 (study PRJEB31516, sample SAMN03275586) | gut metagenome | biome: mammalia-associated habitat; material: feces | host: Papio cynocephalus | place: Kenya | collected 2012-07-27 ... | reverse complement strand
GATCGTACACAACCAAGGATATCAATGACTTGGTGTCAACTCCTGGGTAAACGCCGGGATTAAGGGACTGATGGGACTGATGGGACTGCTGGGGCGAATATTTTTTTTGGGGGGGGAGGTGTATGGGAGGGGAGGAAAGCAGTTTGGCACAAAGTTTGCATACCGATTGACGGGTAACGAAAGTACCCGAAAGTTGTTTGTGCCGCAAGACATTCTGTTTTTTTTGAAAAAACTCAATATCAATCAATATCAATCAATATCAATCAATATCAAATATCAATATCAAATATCAATATACAACTATGCAAACTACCGTAGATATTCGCGAACTGCAAGAGCGCATTGAGCGTGAGAGTTCGTTTGTAGATGCCTTGACGCTTGGTATGAACCAAGTGATTGTGGGTCAGAGACACCTTATAGAGAGCCTGCTTATCGGTCTATTGAGCGATGGGCATATATTGCTCGAAGGTGTACCGGGTTTGGCAAAGACGTTGGCAGTAAAGACCTTGGCAGACCTGATAAAAGCCGATTTTTCCCGTATCCAGTTCACCCCGGATCTGCTGCCTGCCGATGTACTCGGTACGCAGATTTACTCGCAGAAGACGGAGGAGTTTCATATAAAGAAAGGTCCGATTTTTGCCAATTTCGTATTGGCGGACGAGATAAACCGTGCGCCGGCAAAGGTGCAATCCGCTTTGCTCGAGGCTATGCAGGAGCGTCAGATCACGATTGGGGAGGAGACATTCAAACTAGGTGATCCGTTCCTTGTTCTGGCTACCCAGAACCCGATAGAGCAAGAGGGTACGTATCCGTTGCCCGAGGCACAGACCGACCGTTTTATGCTGAAGGTGGTGATTGGTTACCCGAGCAAGGAAGAGGAGCAGCAGATTATCCGCCAGAACCTGTCGGGCGAGAAGAAACAAGTATTGCCGATACTCTCGACAGAGGACATACGCAAGGCACGCAATGTGGTGAACGAAGTATATTTGGACGAGAAGATAGAGAAATATATTGTGGATATAGTATTTGCGACGCGTAATCCCGAGGGGTACGGGCTGCAAGACCTGAAGACGATGATACAGTTCGGCGGTTCTCCGCGTGCGAGCATCAACTTGGCACGTGCCGCACGGGCTTATGCATTCATTCACCGCCGCGGGTATGTCATTCCCGAGGACGTGCGTGCCGTATGCTACGACGTACTGCGCCACCGTATCGGCTTGACCTACGAGGCAGAGGCGAACAACGTAAGCACGGAGGATGTGATTACCGAGGTGCTGAACGCGGTGCAAGTGCCGTAATTGGACAATGAACAATGAACGGTGGACAATGGGCAAAGAATAAAAATGTAATAGTGATGCATTCTTTGTTTTTGCTCCACACAAGTGATTGGTTCTTTGTTGTTTATCCTTAATTCTTTGTCTTACAAAAATGACTTCAGAAGAACTACTACAACGGGTACGGAAGATAGAGATTAAGACGCACAGTCTTAGTCGGAACATCTTTGCGGGTGAGTATCACTCGCAGTTCAAGGGACGCGGTATGGCGTTCTCTGAGGTGCGCGAGTACGAGCCGGGGGACGATGTGCGCTCGATAGACTGGAACGTTACGGCGCGGCTGAACAAACCCTATATAAAGGTGTTCGAGGAGGAGCGCGAACTGACGGTAATGCTGCTGGTGGACGTGAGCGGGAGCCGCAATTTCGGTACGCAGACGCAGATGAAGCGCGATATGATGGCGGAGGTGGCAGCCACGCTGGCATTCTCGACCATAGAGAACAACGACAAAGTGGGGGTGATATTTTTCTCGGACAAAATAGAGAAGTTCATTCCCGCCAAGAAGGGGAAGTCGCACGTGCTGCATATCATCCGCGAACTGCTGTCGTTTGAGCCGACCTCTACAGGAACGGATATCAACGGTGCGTTGCACTATTTTGCGAATGCGCAGAAACGCCGTTGCACGGCTTTCCTGATCAGCGACTGCCAAGACCCTGCGTTTGCCGCCGCCCCCGACAAGAAAACCGGGGCTGCGCCACTCGTGATTGCTTCGCACAAGCACGACCTGAACGTGATACAGATATACGACCGCCGCGATGCGGAACTGCCCGATATGGGATTGCTGAAAGCAAAAGATGCGGAGACGGGCGAGCGTATATGGATAGACACCGCATTGGCAAGCGTGCGCAACCACTACGCCGAAGCATGGCGCAAGCAGCAGGAGAACCTGCAGACGCTCTACACCAAGGCGGGCATCAACAGTATCAGTATCAGGACGGACGAGGACTACGTAAGAGCGTTGATGAGACTGTTTAAGATGTAGAAATTAGATGTTAGACCGCTGCGCTGTTGGATGTTAGAGGTTGGAATGGTTGCAATTCATAATTCATAATTCGTAATTCATAATTAACAAGGATGAACCTTTTATTAGCCATAGTGGTTTCAGCCGCACTCGATTCGACGACAATCTTTATCGGCGACCAGACAGACCTGCACCTGCAAGCCACGCTGAATGCCGGTGAGCAGGTTGCCCTGCCCGCTTACGGCGAGACGCTGATGCCCGAGATAGAGATAGTCGATCGCACAATAGCCGACACCACCACACTATCCGACGGACGCATACAAGTAAACCAGTATCTGACGATTACGTCGTTTAAGGATTCTCTTTTCTATATTGCTCCGCAGCCGTTTGTGAGCGGCGAAGATACGCTATGGAGCGAGCCGCTGTCGCTCAATGTGGTACAGCCGTTTGAGGTGGATACCACGCTTGCCATCACCGACATCAAGGACATACAGAAAGCCCCGATATGGTGGTGGGGAATCATCCGTTGGATACTATTGGCACTGCTGATTATCGGATTAGGGGTAGGTATTTACTATTTAGTGCGCTATATCCGAAAGCACAAAACGGGTACAGTCGAAGAGGAGAAACAAGAGCCGTTGCGCCCGGCAGAAGAAGTGGCTTTGGAGAAACTGGACGAGATAAAAGCCGAGAAGATCTGGCAGGAGGGGAAAGTGAAGGAATATCACACCGAACTGACCGATGTCATCCGCGAATATATCTCGCGCCGCTACGATGTATCGAGTACGGAAAAGACGAGCGATGAGACATTGCAGGAACTGAAACCGCTGATGAAAGAGCAGAAAGACCTGTTTGAGCGTCTGCGCAAGATGCTGTCGCTTGCCGACTTGGTAAAATTCGCCAAGTGGACCACTACACCCGACGAGAACGAGAACGCACTGAAGACCGCATACGATTTTGTCAAGGAGACGACACCGCAGGAGACTCCTGAAGAGGAGGCTACTGCAAACGAATAAAGGAACATATATATCCATATAATATATAAAAATTCCTTTGCCGCAAAGCGGCAAGAAATCTAAGTAAATCTTTGCTTTTGCATCCATAAATTGCTATAAATCTTATTCGCCTACGGCGGCAAAGTAAGCAATTATGCTTATATCGAACTAACGTTAATTATATAACTACGACAAGATTATGACTTTTGCAAGTCCAGCATATTTATTTCTGCTTCTGCTGCTGATACCGGTTGTGGGGTGGTATATCTACGAACTGCGCAAAGCAGATGCCAGTTTGCAGATGTCGGACACACGGGTACTGAAGAAACAGCCGAAGTCGGCACGCATCTATCTGCTACATGTGCCGTTTGTGCTGCGTGTGGTATGTATCACACTGCTTTCGATAGCATTGGCACGCCCTCAACTGACCAACCGCCGGTCGTCGGAATCGACGGAGGGTATCGACATTATGATGGCACTCGACATATCCGGTACTATGCAGGCGGAAGACCTGAAGCCGAACCGTCTGGAGGCAGCCAAACAGGTGGCAACCGATTTTGTGATAGCCCGCCCGAATGATCAGATCGGTTTGGTAGTATTCGCCGGCGAGAGTTTTACGCAATGCCCGCTGACCACCGACCATGCGGTGCTAATCAACCTGTTTAAGTCTGTGAAATTCGGGATGATAGAGGACGGAACCGCCATCGGTTTGGGTTTGGCGAACGCAGTGAACCGTATGAAAGACTCGCAGACCAAATCGAAAGTGATCATTCTGCTGACGGACGGAAGCAACAACCGCGGCGAGATTGACCCTCAGACCGCCGCCGAGATAGCCAAGACCTACGGCATACGCGTGTATGCGATTGGCGTAGGTTCGCACGGGCAGGCGCGTGTGCCCGTACAGACCCCGGTGGGCGTGCAATATATGATGATGGACAGCGAGTTCGACGAGAGCACCTTGCAGCGCATTGCCAGCATAACAGGCGGACAGTATTTCCGCGCGACGGACAACTCGAGCCTGAAATCAATATATGAGCAGATTGACCGGTTGGAGAAGACCAAACTGCGCGTGCGCGAGTATGCCAAACATACCGACATATTCCCGCCGTTCCTTGCGGCTGCGTTGCTCTGCCTGATTGCGGAAATTATCCTGCGTTATTTTGTGCTGCGCACGGTAACCAATTAGGACAAAGAACGAAGAACAAAGGACAAAAAATGATTAACCAATAACTTACAAAAGGCATTTTGTCTTTGCTCTTTCAGAGAGCACAGCGAACGGTCTTTTGTCCATTAGCCCGAAGGGCTTCTTATTAAATATGTTTCGTTTTGCAAATATAGAAATGCTTTGGCTGCCGGCGGTGGTGCCGGTATTCATCGGACTATATATATGGTACACCCGCCGCAAACGCCGTCAGTTGGCAGAATTCGGCAATCCCGCTTTGGTGAGCGAACTGATGCCTAACGCCTCACGGGTACGACCGAATGTGAAGTTCTCCATTCTGATGGTGGCACTGGTGCTGCTTATCCTGGCTGCTGCGCGTCCGCAATACGGACAACGCGAACAGACCGTGAAACGGCAAGGAATAGAGGCGATTATCGCATTGGACATATCCAACTCAATGATGGCGGAGGATGTGGCTCCGTGCCGTCTCGACCGTGCCAAACAGATGCTGAGCAGGATGATTGACCAGATGGTGGACGACAAAGTGGGATTGGTGGTTTTCGCAGGCGAAGCCTATACCCAGTTGCCTATCACGTGCGATTACGTATCGGCAAAGATGTTCCTCAACAGCATCACGCCCGATCTCATCAAGACGCAGGGAACGGCTATCGGTGCGGCACTCAACACCGCCATTCAGTCGTTTGGCAGCGAGGAGTCGGACGCCAGCCGTGTGATTATTCTCATCACCGACGGCGAGAACCATGAGGACGATGCCGTAGCCGTGGCTGCTAGGGCTAAGGAATTGGGTATCAAAGTGATGGTAGTAGGTATCGGCAAGCCCGAAGGTTCGCCTATCCCCATCCCCGGCACCAACAATTTCCGCAAAGACCGGCAAGGCAATGTGGTGGTGAGCCGTCTGAACGAGGAAATGTGCCGCGAGATTGCCAAAGCGGGCAACGGTATCTACGTGCGCTGCGACAACACCAACACCGCGATGCGCGCACTGCAGAAAGAGATTGACACGCTGGCTACCACCGAGATAGAGACCAAGGTCTATACCGAATACAACGAACAATTCCAATCGTTTGTACTGGTGGCATTGCTGCTCCTTGTGATAGATTTCTTTATCTTCAACCGCAAAAACAAATCGCTCACCCGTTTGAACATCTTCAACGAAGAGAAAAAGACGAAATAATATGAAACGCATACTTTTGATATTCAATGCACTACTCTGTGCAGCAGGGGCTTTTGCACAGCAGGAAGCCCCCGATATACGCAGAGGCAACAAGCAATACAACAAGCAGGATTTCACCGCTGCAGAGGTGGACTACCGCCGCGGACTGGAGAAAAACAGCAACTCTTTCGAGGGGCACTACAACCTGGGCAATGCGCTTTTCAAACAAGACAAGTATCCCGAGGCACAAGCCGAGTATCAGAAAGCCGCGCAACTGCTTGACAGTAAACAGGACAAGAAACAACTTGCCGAGAGTTACCACAACCTCGGCAATGCCTATTTTGCACAACAGCAGTACGACAAAGCCATTGCGGCTTACCAACAGTCGCTCCGCAACAACCCGAAAGACAACGACACACGTTACAACCTTGTGAAGGCGATGCAGATGCTCCAAGAACAGCAGCAACAGCAACAAAATCAAGACCAAAACAAAGATCAGAACCAAGAACAACAACAGAATCAGCAACAGAATCAACAGGATCAGCAACAGCAGCAAGAACAGCAACAGCAAGAGCAGAACCAAGAGCAACAGCAGCAACAAGAGCAGCAGGACGACTCCAAGATGGACAAAGAGACTGCCGAACAGATACTACAGGCTTTGGAACAGGACGAGCAGGAGACACAAGAGAAACTGCAACGCCAGCAGGGGCAGAAACGCCGCGTAGAGAAAGACTGGTAATCTTGGACAAAGAACAATGAACAAAGAATAAAAGACAATGAAGCGTAAAGCAAAGATATTCTGTATAGTACAATGCCTTCTGTGCATTGTGGCGGGGAGTGTACGGGCAGACGATGTGGTATTCCGCGTCACCGCCCCCTCGCAGGTGATTGTCGGCAAACCATTCCAACTCACCTATTCGGTCAACCAGCGCAGCAAAGACCTGCGTGCCCCCGATATGTCCGACTTTGATGTTCTGGCAGGACCATACACCTCCACTTCCAGTTCAACGTCGTTTGTCAACGGGAAGCGCACATCATCGTTCTCGCAGACCTACACCTACACCCTGCTGGCGCAACGGGAGGGCACATTCACCATTGCCCCTGCGAGCATACGGGTCAGCGGCAGCGAATATACCTCCAACGGCGTACGTATCACCGTCTTGCCCGAAGACGAACAGCCGCAGCAGACTCAACAGCCGAGCCGTCAGACCGGTGCACAACAGACGCAGCAGGGCAGCAGTTCGGGCAGCGTGAGCAGCGAGAACCTGTTTATCCGCACTATCGTCAGCAAAACGCACGTGCACGAGCAGGAAGCCATACTCCTGAGTTACAAACTCTATTTTGCAGGCGTGGACGTGGCGCAGTTCACCAACAATACCAAGATACCCGAGTTCACGGGCTTCCTCAAGCAAGACCTGGAACAGGGCGAGATACAGACCGAACTCGAACACTACAACGGGCGCAACTACCAGACCGCAACGCTCTACCGCACCCTGCTCTATCCGCAGCACTCGGGCGACATCAAGATAGACCCCGCTTCGTTTGAGGCGGTGCTTCGTGTGCAAACCCGCGCACAGGTACGCAGCATCTTCGACGATTTCTTCGGCACATACACCAACGTAACCCGGGCTATCACTGCCCCGGGCGTAACCGTCCATGTGGACGCGCTGCCAAGCGGCAAACCCGCAGGGTTCTCGGGCGGCGTGGGGCATTTCACACTCACGCCATCAATCTCGCAAACCGAACTGCAGACCAACGATGCCGTTACTATCCGCCTCGACATCACGGGTACGGGCAATATGAAACTGCTCAAGACGCCTGCCGTCGATTGGCCGGAGGGCTTTGAGCCGTATGACCCGAAAGTAACCAACAATTTCAAGACCACCCCATCGGGCGTAAGCGGCACCAAATCGATTGAGTATCTGGCTATTCCGCGTGCATCGGGCGACTACACCATACCCGCCGTTACGTTCTCCTATTTCGACACGCAGGACGACACCTACAAGACACTCTCCACACCGGAATATACCATTCACGTAAAGAAAGGTGCCAACGAGCAGAGCAACAACGCAGTGGTGAACAACTACGTGAACAAGGAGGATATCAAGCAGTTAGGTTCCGACATCCGCTATATCAACACCGCTGTACCAACCTTGCAGCCGAAGCGGGCGGCATGGGTGGAATACGGCAGCCTCACTTTCTGGTTGCTCTACCTTGTTCCGCTCTGTGTAGCACTGCTCCTGTTTGTTATCTTCCGCAAACAGATTAAGGAGAATGCCGACATCACGCGCATGCGCTACAAACACGCCAACAAAGTGGCACAGAAACGCCTGAAGAAAGCCGGCAAACTGCTGAAAGAGAATCAGAAAGAGGCTTTCTATGAGGAGATAGAGCGGGCGGCATGGACATACCTGAGCGACCGTCTGTCTATCCCGACAGCCGACCTCAACAAGGACAATATCTCGTCTATCCTGCGCGGGAAAGGCGTGGGCGAAGACTTGATAAAGGAGGTGAACAACGTCCTCTCCACAGCGGAGTTTGCCCGCTATGCACCATCGTCCGACCACGAAATGAACGACCTCTACAAGGCAACAAACCGCCTTATTGACCAACTCGAAGAACAAAAATTATAATTTCTCCCATCCTTTCATTAACATCTCTTATATATGGTGCGATGCTATATTGCATATAGAAAAGTAAGGTGGATGTCGGGAGGATACCCTGTGGATAGCGGGTATTTGCACCTACTTTGATATTATATTTTTTAACAAATAAACTAATATGAAACGACTATTCTATAATAGATGTGCCATAGCCTTTTGCGTATGGTGCGTGTCTATTCCTGCGACGGCGCAAACGGCTTTTGAGGCGGCGAATGAGCAGTATGCGGCAGGCAACTATGCCGATGCGGCTGCGCTATATCAGACAATTATTGATGATGCAGGAACGGGTGTAAGCAAAGACTATGCCGTGGTGTATTACAACCTCGGCGATGCCCGTTTCAAACAGGGAGAACTGGCACAATCCATTCTCGCCTACGAGCGGGCTTTGCGGTTGCGTCCCACCTACTCCGATGCAAAATACAACTTGGAGTTTGCCCAATCGCGCATCACGGACAACATCACCGACACGCAGGCATTCTTTATCAGCAACTGGGTGCGCTCGCTGCGCAACCTGCTCACGGAGCAAACGTGGATGTGGCTGTCTGTCTCTATGTTTACCATCTGCTTGGCAGGACTGCTTTTGTTCCTCCTCTGCCGCACAATATGGCTGCGCAAAACGGCTTTCCATACCACATGGGTATTGCTGCTTGTAGCCATCCTCAGCGGGGTGAATGCCGGTTCGCTCCACCGCCGTGATACGCTCCGTGCGGAGGCGATTATCACGCAAGGTGTGGTCAATGCCAAGTCGTCGCCCGACAGATCGGGTACCGACCTCTTTACGCTCCACGAGGGTACGAAAGTGGATATCCGCGAGACAATCGGCGACTGGTGCAATATCCGTGTGGGCAACAACCAGGGGTGGATTCGTCTCTCCAACCTCGAGCGTATCTGATTGAGGAACAGACATATATACACAAAAACAGGCTGCTCTGGAAACGGGCGGCCTGCTTTTGTGTATTACGGAAAGAGCAGGGAGGAACAATTCCTAATTCGTCATTAGTTCAGGTCGTAACCGTAGTGTTTGAGGCGGGATTGGTTGCTGCGCCAGTCTTTGTCCACCTTGACGAATAGTTGCAAAAATACCGGTTTCTGGAAGAATTCCTCTATCTCGGTGCGTGCCTGTGTACCGACGCGCTTGAGGGCAGTACCTGCCTTGCCGATGATAATACCTTTCTGACTGTCGCGCTCCACATAGATGACTGCACTGATACGTATCAGCCCTTGGGGGTGTTGCGGCGAGGGTTCTTCGTCCTTGAACGACTCCACCTCCACTTCTACCGAATAAGGAATCTCCTTGTCGTAGGAAAGCAGGATTTTCTCGCGAATAATCTCGTCCACGAAGAACCGTGCAGGCTTGTCGGTGAGTTGGTCTTTTGGGAAGAACGGCGGACACTCGGGCAAAGCATCGCGGATGGCATCGAATAGTTGTGCTACGCCGAAACGTTCCTTGGCAGAGATTGGAAATATAATGGCTTCCGGCAGTTGGCTGTGCCAGAACTCCACCAACCGCTCGAGGGTATCCTGCGTGGTAAGGTCAATCTTATTGATAACAAGGAACACACGGCACCTGCCCTGCTGTGCAGCCATCTTTTTCACTTTGTCGAGAAAATCGGCATTTTTCTCCACATTGTCCTGCACGTCCGTTACATAGAGCAGTACATCGGCATCCACCAATGCGGAGCGCGAGAACTCAAGCATCTGCTCCTGTAGTTTGTAGTTGGGGTGCAGCACACCCGGGGTATCGGAATAGACCATCTGGAAATCCTCGCCATTGACAATACCCATAATACGATGGCGGGTGGTCTGCGCCTTGGAAGTAATGATCGACAGCCGCTCGCCCACCAGGGCGTTCATCAGCGTGGACTTGCCCACATTGGGGTTGCCGACTATATTTACGAAACCTGCTTTGTGCATAATTGTCAGAGATAATATGAACAAAGAGGGCATATGTACCGGAAAAAACAAAATACATAGCCCTCTTTTATTTATTGTTGAAACTTAGAGTATATTGAGATCGTCCAACGAGGTAAACAATTTAGACGACGACAATTTTTTCACTTTGCATCCTAACTTTTCTTGAAGTGATTTCAAGTCAATTTTCTTCGGGTCTCCCATTAAGATGATTGTTACCGGTTTGCCTTGGATATTTTCTTTGTAGAAAGATTCTATATCCTCATAGGTCAGATTGTCTACTTTATCAGCATTCACCCGTGCCGGATCATCGGTGTAGCCGAGGCGTGTCCAATACTCGAATGTATATGCTTTGTTACGCATTGAGGGCTTGGCAGTCTGCTGGGCTTGTTTGAGGGCTGCCCGAACTGCATTCATCTTTGCTGAATCATTCGGCATATCGTTGAGCAGATCCATATAGACGTTAACCGCATCTGCCACCTTATCCGACTGAGTCCCTACATAACCGATAAAATAACTTTTCTTGCCGGGAAGAATTGGTGTTGACCAATTGCCATAAGCCGAATAAGCCAACGAGCGTTTCACACGTATTTCGTTCATCACCAGACCTGTAAATCCGCCGGAGAAATACTGGTTGAATGCATCTGATACAACATCATCAGCAATGCTGTATGGCTTGCCACTGATATAGAAATACAGGTCTGCCTGTTGTACATTGCTATTTGGCAAGAATAGTATCGTCGGCTTATCATATGATTTGCGCTCTTTCACCACAGGCGATTCTGAAGGCTGCATACCCTCCGTCAGAGGCAAATGGGTACTCAACTGCTCCGGCGTAAGCGTACCGCAATAGAAGATATCCAATGCATACGTGCGTGCCGAAGCGATGAGCGATTGTACTTTTCCGCCGTCCAGTCCCCACACGTCTGCAAAAGGAACTTCATCAAGATAGTCCGATTTGTCACCATACATAGCATATTGCAGCAATGCCGATTTTTGGACGGTCGTACGTTTTTGCCGGGTATAACGCGAATAGAACTCCGAGCCTTTCAAATTGTCCAACTGCTTGGTATCAAGATACGGCATCAGTATCTGACGATTAACCAAATTCATCACCTCGCCGAGGTTCTTATCCTCACCCGTGATTGAGATTGTAAAATAACTATCAGAGCAACTATAGGATACATCGGCTCCTAACTCAGAGAGTTGCAACTTAAAGTCCTTACCTTCTATCTTTGGCAATACACCGGCATTATTCATCAATGAGGCAGCCCATGGCAGCAGAGGCAACTTGTGTTCTCCTACACCATAACGCAACGTAAGAGAGAATATATCATTTTTAGTATTAGGCGTATAGTGCAGTTTCACATTTTCGCCCAACGATGCGATTTGAACATCAGCAAAGTTGTTGAAAGTCTGCTTCAGTTCGCCTTTGGGGAGTTTCATAAATTCATCCACGTATGCCGAATGTGCATCCTTAACCGGCTCAAGCGGCTTGATCTGCGGTTTGGGCAACGTCTTGGATTTCACAGTCCCTTCATCAAAGGAGAGGGTCATAAAACTTGCATCAAAGTATTTCTTTGCCACACGTATGATTTCATCTTTGGTGAGAGCCTGTATCTTTGCATTGGCTGTGAAGATATCATCTGTCGGTTTTCCATAGGTGAAGCAATCTACGAGTTGTGCCATCTTGGAAGAAGAACGCTCGGATGCCAATTTATCCGCTTGATCATACATACGCTTGACCGAAGCAATCAGTTCATCAGAGATCTCGCCACGAGTCAGTTTGTTGATCTCGTTAAACACAATGTTCTGTGTTGCTTTGTCCGATTCGAACATTTGCTGATTGGCATCGTAGTATGGCACTGCCTCAATGATGATACGTCCGGTATTGCGACGCGAATCGTTGTAAGCCGCAACTCCCTGTACATCACCATTAATGTTCAGTTTGTCAAGAAGACCGGTCTGCCCGTTGGTAAGCAAAGCCACCACAAAACCCAAGACATCCTCATCAGGATCACCTTCCTTAACGCCTTGGAACACCCAGGCAATCTGCGGATTATAGCCCATCTTGTAGTGTTTGGAACCTGCCATAGCGGGATCTTGATAGGTCGGACGCACAGGCAGTTCCTTGGGTTGAAGGCGCGAGAAAGTTGCTTCTATCATAGGTTTGGTGCTCTCGGTATCGAAATCACCAACCAATATAAGTGCCATATTGTTAGGCACATACCACGTATTATAGAACTCTATCAATTTGCTCAGACGCGGGTTCTTCAAATGCTCCGGTTTGCCTATCACATTGCGTTCGTAGGGCGAACCTGCATAAATATCCTCAAAGAGTTTGTTCGATACCTGCGACGACGGCTCATTGGCATACATATTATACTCCTCAAACACGTTTTCCAATTCGGCCTGGAATGTACGGAATACGGGGTTGATAAAACGATCGGAGAATAGAGTGAGCCAACGGTACATCTCCACTGCGGGGAACGAGTTGTGGTAGCAGGTTACATCATAACTGGTGTAGGCATTGACACCCTCGGCACCTATCAGATCCATCATGTTGAAGAAATCCTCGGTAGAGGAAATCTTTGCCTCACGCATAGACACTTCGTTGATTTGCGTAGCCAGTTGCGCACGCACTTTCTCGTCAGAGGTCTCGGAATATTGGTCGTACAAAGCAATAATAGAGTCATACATCGGCTTCTCTCTCTCCCAATCGAGAGCACCGATGCGCTGCGTACCCTTGAAAAGCATATGCTCCAGATAGTGCGCCAATCCTGTATATTCACTCGGCTCGTCCACTGCACCTGCACGCACCACTACATAACCGGTAACATCCGGTTGGTCATGATCTTCCCACAGAAGCACAGTAAGTCCGTTGTCCAATTTGTACTCACTCAATCCCACACGAGATAAAGCGAACGTGGCTGTAAATCCTATCATAAGGAACAGCGTTGATAGAAATAGTTTTTTCATCCAAATTATATTTTGACCTTAATATTATACAATCGTCTTGTTACAAACAATGTGCCAACCAAAGCCTTACCACTCCAGCAGCACCTTGCCGCATTGCCCGCTTTCCATCACATTGAAGCCCTTTTGGAAGTCGTCGAACTTGAAATGATGGGTAATCACCGGACTGAGGTCGAGCCCACCGAGCAGCATCTGTTCCATCTGGTACCATGTCTCCCACATACGGCGACCCGTGATACCCTTGATAGTCAGTGCATTGAATATCACATCCGACCAGTTAACCTGCGTATTCGAAGGCAGGATACCGAGTTGGGCGATGTTCGAACCTTTATACATATGCTGTATCATATCGTTGAATGCCGACGGCGCACCAGACATCTCAAGTCCCACATCAAAACCGCGGATACCGAGTTGCTTCATAGCGTCCTCTACCGTCTCGCCTTTCGAACCGTCCACCGTGAGCGTTGCACCCATCTGCTTGGCTATCTCCAAGCGCAGCGGATTGATGTCGGTCACCACCACATGTTTCGCACCCGCATAGCGGCATATACCTGCCGCCATCGTGCCAATCAACCCTGCGCCCGTAATCAGCACATCCTCGCCCAGCAGCGGGAATGCCAATGCGGTATGTGTGGCATTGCCGAACGGATCCATAATCGCCGCAAAGTCATCGGGTATGGCGGGGTTGAGGTGCACGATGTTCGACTCGGGAATCGTAACATATTCCGCAAAAGCACCGTCTTTGCCGAATATACCCACCGACAGGCTGTTCTCGCATACATGCCCCATCCCGCGGCGGCAGTTGCGGCAATGCCCGCAGACAATATGTCCCTCGGCGGTTACGCGCTCCCCCACTTTCGTATTGCGCACACCGGGACCTGTCTCCACCACCTCGCCCACGAACTCATGCCCCATCGTGTAGGGCGGCACACAGTGTTTCTGCGACCAGTCGTCCCATTTGTACATATGCAGGTCGGTTCCGCAGATGGCGGCTTTCTTCACCTTGATCAGTACATCGTTCACACCCACTTCGGGCACTGGTATCTCTTCCATCCAAATCCCGTATTCGGGACGTATCTTCCGTAATGCTTTCATAACTTCAAATAATTAAGAATTAGGAATTCAGATTTTCTACTCTCCGTCTTGAAAATCTCAATACATTTCATTCATAATTCATAATTCTTAATTCATAATTACCTTCAACCGTTTGCCTACTTTTACAAACGCCTCTATACCTTTGTCCAACTGCTCTTGCGTATGCGCAGCGGAAAGTTGCACGCGGATACGCGCCTGCCCTTTCGGCACCACGGGATAGTAGAAACCTGTTACATAGATGCCCTCGTTCTGCAGAGCCGCAGCGAAATCCTGGCTCAACCGCGCATCGTAGAGCATCACGGCACAGATAGCCGACTGCGTCGGTTTGATGTCAAACCCCGCCGCTTTCATCTTGCCCACAAAATACTCCGTGTTGGCGTGCAAACGGTCTTGCAACTCGTTACTGCGGGTCAGTATCTCAAACGTCTTCAGCCCGGCTGCCGCAATCATCGGCGGAATGGAGTTGGAGAACAGGTAGGGACGGCTGCGCTGGCGGAGCAGATCGACAATCTCTTTCTTGCCCGTCGTGAAACCGCCTACCGAGCCGCCGAAGGCTTTGCCGAGCGTACCCGTCAGTATCTCTATCTTGCCACGCAAGCCGAACTGCTCCGTTACGCCGTGTCCCGTCTTGCCTACCACGCCCGCCGAGTGGCTCTCGTCCACCATCACCAGAGCATTGTATTTCTGTGCCAGTTCATATATCTTGTCCAGCGGACATACATTGCCGTCCATCGAAAACACACCGTCCGTAGCGATGATACGGAAACGCTGTGCCTGTGCTTTCTTCAGTTGCTCCTCCAGGTCTGCCATATCGCCGTTGGCATAGCGGTAGCGCACCGCCTTGCATAGGCGCACACCGTCAATGATTGACGCATGGTTGAGCGCATCGGAGATGATCGCGTCCTCGTCGGTCAGCAGCGGCTCGAACAAACCGCCGTTGGCATCGAAACAAGCCACATAGAGTATCGTATCTTCCGTGCCGAAAAAGTCCGAAATGGCTTTCTCCAACTGCTTGTGTGTATCTTGCGTGCCGCAAATAAAGCGCACCGAAGCCATACCGTATCCGCGGCTGTCCATACGCTCTTTGGCTGCCTCTATCAGTTCTTTGTTGTCCGCCAGTCCGAGGTAGTTGTTCGCACAGAAATTGATTACATCCATACGCTTGCCACCGTTCTCCACTTGGATGCCGGACGATTGGGGGGTAACGATGACGCGTTCATTCTTGTAGAGTCCTGCGTCGCGAATCTCTTGCAGCGTCTGCTGCAGATGTTTTTGAAATTCGGTGTACATAGTATATGTTGTTAAAAGGTTTGTCCTCCGTGTTGGTGTTTCGCTGCGCAAACGTTTAGGACTGCACGTCCGTGACGGCTACGCCGCATTAGTGGTTGCACATTGTGGTTACACTTAATGGTTGTACTTAATGGTTGTACTTAGTGGTTGTACTTAGTGGTTGTACATTATGTAGTTTTTACCCCACAAAGATACTGCTTTTTCTTAAAATACACAATACCCACCCCATTTTTACCCTTTTTGCCCCTATCTGCGTGCCCCCGCCACAGGCCCTACAAGCCGGACACTACGGTAGATACACAGTAGATATACGGTAGATAAAGCCGTAGATAAAGCCGTAGATAAAGCGCGTTCCCCTGTGTTTACCCCCATGTTTACCCCTGAGTTGCCACCAACCTCCCGCCGGGGACGCGGATGCCTCGTCCGCGGTCGGTTTGGCACAAACCGTATGACTATACTATGATGGGAGACGTGAAGCGTAAGGCAGGTGTGCGCAGCACACTGAGTGCCATAGCGAAAGTACATCCCCGTGGCTTGAGTAGAACTCCTAAGACAGAGAGAAATAATGGACTTGCGACCTAAACTCGTACAACGAGTTTCAATGTCGCAAGTCCATTATTCCTGTGCGTAACTCGTATTCTTTCGAGATTATGCCGCAGAGACTCCCGATAACTATCCTTCTCCTTAGACTTTTTCGAGTCAACTTTTTCTGTACCCGGATAGCACGGATATATTACTTAAAATGCTTCAGTAATTCGGCAGCCTGACGTGCGTGGCGGCTATGGGAACCGGAAATAACAGAAAGTTGGCGATATGCTTTTTGACGCTGTCCGCGTCCCAGTTCGCAAAGCGCATACAGATAATCCACATCGTCCATAATCTCATCATAACGCGGGTTGGATTCATCCGTAGCAGATTGGATGTCGTCAAGGATGCTCTGTGCCGCACGATATCGTCCAACCTTCATTTCGGCAACGGCTTCGGTCATCGGGTCGTCATGGCCGAGGATGTGGCTGTGTTGGTTGCGGTCTCCAATCTCTTCAATACTGTTAGAAGCCAAAGCCAGCAATACCTCTGACGAGTTTTGATATGCGGGTTCCTGCCGGAAGAAATGCGCATACTCACGCTGCGCCGTACGATAGGCATAGTGCCAAGTAGAAGCCGGAACGACAGCGTATATCACGCCGCAGAGCATAGCCGCAACGGCGACAGGATAGACCACTTTGCGCAGGCGATGCCATAGCGGACGCTTTTGCTGCTGCAGGCGTTTTTCTTCTTCCCATTGTTGCATCTGCTCGCGGAGTCCGCGTGCCTGAAATGCACGGATAATATCCTTCTCCAGTTTTTCGTTATCAAAATTAGTATCCATATCCGAGAGCAATCAGATTTTGTTTCACATAATTCATTACCTTCTTCATACATTTCGCTTTCTGTGATTTGGCACTATCTGCATTGCTATAGCCCAATTCCACGGCGAGTTTGTCCATGGATTTTTCTTCCCAGAAGAATCCCAACAACAGCGGGGCGCAAGGTTTGCCAATGCGCATCACCTGCTCACGCACCACTCGCTCGCGTTCCTCATCCATATAGGAGTCCATAGGGTCATATACTCCGTCCGCTAGTTGTTGCCGAGTCTGCTCATCCGCCGCATCCGTCCAATCGCCTGCGTTCTCGTCATCGTTGTCCGGCGTAGAAGAATGTAGCAACGTTGCCGGAAGTTCCCGTCTGCCGCGAATCAGTTCGAGAGCCACATAGTAACCTATATCCTTAAGATAAGTCAGGAGTGAAACTCTCAGGTTTTCCGCCGTTATGCGTCCGGTCAGGATATGCTGCTGCAGACGGACGACTGATTCCTGGTAGGCGTCCTCTACATAATCCTTGTCCAAATGTGTGCGGGACAAGACAGACAATTGAAATGAGGATTGCCAGGCATCATATGCCCGGCGAATCCCCTGTTGATTGTTGGTCAGAAATGCTTGTATGATTTCGGTATCAGTCATAATATCTATTGAACTAATGAAGAACGACAACCGAGTTGATTGTATTCGCGAACCGCTTCTTGCCACTGTTCCTCGGAGATAATATTTATTTTGCGCGCCATTTCGAGCACCCGATAACCAATGCCCATCAAGTTGTCAAAGCCAATAGGCAGCACCACGGAAGCATTGTCTTTGCCTGCATATACGACACATTGCACATGGTTCTCGTCCACCTCTTTTACCACAGCCTTGGTCGGTTTGACCGATTGTTTCTGTCCATCCAATGTAAGCGTTACTGTCGGAGTCTCTGCGGGGAGAGCGGTTGCTACCTGGCGGTTATCTGCGAAAATCGTTGCACTCATCAGGCAGAGTGCGAGAGCCATCATCATCTTTTTCATAATCGTTATTGTTTTTTTAGTTTGTAAATAGGCATGCATTTTTGCTTGCTTCTACTTATAATGATTACGAAAAGCGCAAAGGTAACCCACAGTATAAAAAAAAATGTTTTTCAAATCCACGGGTAGCGGGTGCGCAGGGCAGAAAGGTTTTGTTCAAGGCGTGAGAGAAAGGTGCGGGAAGCGGGTGAGTCAGGGTGCAAGAGGGTATGATGGCGGTCGAGATAGAGTTGGTGGAGGGGGCGCATCTCCTGCTGCGTGGAGGCGGACATATAGGTAGCGACAAAGCGTTCCCAGATATATTGAACCGCCATTGGACTCGGATGAAGCATATCGTCGGCATAGAAACGATAGTCGCGCAGTTCGTCGAGGAGGATTTCGTAGGAGGGGAAGACTCCCCCGCCCCCATCAGGGACACCCCGTTGCACATTGTTGGCGGAAACCCCATAAGAGATGGGGTATCTCATAGTTGAACATTGATTTACTAATTGGTCAATTGCCAACAACAATGTGGATTTGGAGAGTTGGTTCTCGTGGAGACCGTCTTTGATATGGCGGATGGGGGAGACGGTAAAGATAAAATGCTTGTCGGGATGGGCGGCAAGGATGGGGTGCCATGCGGTGACTATCTCCTTGACCGAAAGACGGCGGCGGCTAAAGCGGTCGGCAGGCATCTTGTGGCAGTTGGCAACGACTTGCCCGTTCTGCTCATAGACCCACGCCGTACCGAAAGTGATGATTACTACCGACGCTTCGGCAAAAGCACGCTGCAAAAGCGAGATACTCTGACGGACATTTTGCTCGGTTTGTAGGCGGTCGGAAGACGAAAAAGACCCGTGGTGGTACATCGAATGGTATAAACCTGCCCACTCCACCAACTCCGGGACCTCCTGCAAAGAGAGGGCATTGGCGATAGACAGCGGATTATAGAGCGTACCGAAAGGGTTGGCAGTGATTCGGAAATAGTACTCCGCGAGTTTGGCAGCGATATTATCCGCAAAACAGGAACCAAGCGAGAGGATATGATCCGTGTAAGCGATATGCCACGGGGAGGGGGAAATATGGACAGGGGTGGTGAAAGTCATAGTTCTGTTAACTTTATATTTTATTCTCCATTAATAACCACTAATTAACCCCAAAGGCATTATCGGATACATTTTTTTCACTTTAACTCCCATTGAATCATTCAAAGTGCATAACGCGGGCGGGGGAGATACGGGTTACGATAGCGGAGGGGGCTAACATAACGAGCAAGGAAATGGCGATAGTGCCGATATTGAGCAGCAGCCACCAGCCCCACGGAAAAGCGACAGGCACGTAATTGACATAGTAGGTGGCAGCCTCGAGGGGCAAAAGGTGTGTAAAATACTGAATAGCACAAAGTCCCAAGCCAAGGACATTGCCCCAGAATACGCCCTTGCCGATGAGCATTGCCGCCTCGGCAATGAATATAGAGCGCACAAAACGGTTGTTGGCACCGAGGGCTTTGAGGACACCGATGAGTTGGATACTATCAAGGATAAGGATAATCAGTCCGGAAATGATACTAAACCCCGAGACACAGAGCATCAGAACGATTATCACCACGACATTCATATCCAAAAGGTCGAGCCACGAAAAGACTTGCGGGTTGAGTTGTTGGAGGGTCTGGACATAATAGAGATTGTAACCATCGGCATCCACATGGTTGACCGTAGCAAAATAGACGTTGTCAGCCACCTCGTCCAAATGGCGGATATTGTCCACCAAGATTTCGACGCCCGATACTTGGTCGGCAGTCCAGCCGTTTAGACGACGGACAACATCCTGATTGCCGAGAACAAAGAGTTGGTCGAAGTCGCAAAAGCCGGTCTCGTAGATACCGGAGATATGCAGTTTGCGCACGCGGACAGACTCGTCCACAAAATAACAGAGCAGAGCATCACCGACATGGAGCGAGAGCTGACCGGCTTGCAGAGAGGAGATAAGCACATCGTTGGGTTGCTGAGGGAGCGTACCTTCAATAAGGTTGGCACCAAAATAATCCCAGTAGTCGGTACCTTTGAAAACAATGCCCGCAAACGCATCATCGGTTTTGACAATACCCGGTTTGGTAGCAAACGTATGGATGGATGCCACATGGGGAAAAGCCCGTAGGGCGGTGAGCATAGAGTCGCTGACAAAGATTGGTTGCATCTCATAGGTATTGTTGTTATCGAAATTAACTATCTGAATATGAGAACCAAAACCCGCCACTTTATCGGTAATAGTCTGCTTAAAGCCGACCACGATGCAGATAGTAATTATCATCACCATCACGCCGATGATGATACCGGCGAGGGCAACACGTACGGCAGGGCGGGACGAATGTGCCTCGATACTCCGGTCACTATTCTGAGAGAAATAAAGGCGCCGTGCTATCCATATTTCAGGTTTTAATGGCATAGTTTTTGCTATGTAGAAAGCGGTATGAAACGACTGTTTATTTATACATTATTGATATTCATTGCCCTGTATGCCGCAGCGCAGCCCCCCGAGGAGGAACGGCCGCAGCGCAAGCCCGAGGAGGTAGCCAAGAAGCAGACCGAGATGCTTGTGCGCGAACTGAGCATTTGCGACAGCGCAAAGATAGACACGCTCTACAGGCTTCACCTGAAGTACGCACGTATGCGCTTGAGGAGCAATACCCGTGCCGAAGACCTGAGCCGCTTGCAGCAGTTGTATGCCGAACTGGAGCATATACTGAGCAAGGAGCAGTACGAGCGGTTTATGAACCACCAGTTACAGGGTCCCCGCCGCCCGCAGACACCCTTGGGACGGATGCCGAAGACGAGTGCCTGCTCGATACCCGCCCGACAGCCCATTGCAGAAGAGCGTACGCAAGTAAGGCAGTAAGCGTTCCGACAACGAGTCCGCCGAGGATATCCAGGGGGTAATGCACCCCGAGATACATACGACTATAGCAGTTAAGAGCCACCCAAAGCACCAAGCCGCAGGTGGCTGCTTTGTTTCTATACACTAATGAAAAAAGCAGCGCACACGCCATTGTATTGGCGGCATGACTGCTGACAAAGCCATACATCCCGCCCGTGTAACCACGGACGATATGGAGCGTCCCCGCAAGAGCAGGCTCGTGGGTAGGGCGGAGGCGACAAACGGCATGCTTGATGATACCGGAAGAGATATAGTCCGCCGCACCGACTGCAAGGGCAAAAGCAAGAAAGATCAATGCACAATGCACAATGCACGATGCACAATTAGTTTTGCTTGCTTTATAAGGCTGTATTCCATAACGCCAGATGATCAATCCGAAAAGCAGAGCATACAAGGGAATCCACGTGGTACTCTTGGAGATATACCACATCAGCGTGTCCGCCCAAGGGGCGTGGCAACCGTTGATGGCGACGAGCCATTGTGTATCCAATGCGATTAACTTATCCATTGTTTATTACTCCTGCTTGCTATCGCAAGTGAAATCTAAAGAAATCTTATGGCAAAGGATTTTTTCATTACAATAAATCTTATTCGCCTACGGCGGCATAACCGATACTATTCTCATTGAGCAGAATAGCAGTGTGGCAAGCGACGACACCGGCAGTCTCCGTACGAAGACGGGAGTTGCCGAGACTAACGGGACGGAACCCCTCTGCAAGGGCGGTTTGCACCTCTTGTTCAGAAAAGTCGCCCTCAGGTCCAATCAGCACCAATACATCACGCCCGCGGACAATCAGGTCTTTGAGGAGACGCTTGTCTTCCTTGTAGCAATGGGCGATAAACTTGTCGGTCTCAGTATGACAACCGGCGGCATACTCACGCATAAACGTATCGTAATCAGTCAGTTCGTGCAATACCGGCAGATAAGGCGTAAGGGACTGTTTGGCGGCAGAAAGGATGATTTTCTCCAGACGGTCGGTGCGCAACGTCTTGCGCTCGGAGAAACGGCAAAGCAGGGGTGTTATCTCGTCAATACCTATCTCAGTACATTTCTCAACCATCCACTCGAGACGCTCCACGTTCTTGGTTGGGGCAATAGCGATATGGAGATGGAACGGGTGCGATTTGCGTTGCTGCTCACTGCTGACAATTTCAAACTCGCAATGCTTGGGGTGCGGGTTGGTGATACGTGCCGTATAGGTAGTACCACGCCCGTCGGTAAGCAGGATAGTGTCGCCACGATCATAGCGCAAGACACGCACGCAATGCCCGGATTCCTCCTCGGAGAGGCAATGCGATACGGCTATATCGGGAGTATAGAAGAGATACATTTTAACTTCGTGTCAGTGGTTCGCGGAGCGAACATTTATGGCTTGCGCGTTTATGGTTTGCAGGGCAACATTATTAGTGGTTGCACGTTATAACTCGGTTTCTTTCAGGCGCTCAGCGTTTTCGGCTACTTGGAGGGCATCGATGACGCCTTGGATATCGCCGTCCATAAAGGCTTGGAGGTTATAGACCGTATAGCCGATTCGGTGGTCTGTGATACGCCCCTGTGGATAGTTGTAGGTGCGTATTTTGGCAGAACGGTCGCCCGTGGAGACCATAGTCTTACGGCGAGCAGCGATGTCGTCGATATACTTCTGATGCTCCTTGTCATATATTTGCGTGCGCAGGCGTGCGAGGGCTCGCTCCTTATTTTTAGGTTGGTCGCGCGTTTCGGTACACTCGATGAGGATTTCCTGCACCTCGCCCGTATTGGGGTTCTTCCAGTTGTAACGCAAGCGCACCCCCGATTCGACCTTGTTCACATTCTGTCCGCCCGCACCGCCGGAGCGAAAGGTTTCCCATTTGATTTCGCCCTCGTTGATATGCACCTCAAATTCGTCCGCCTCGGGCAGGACCGCCACGGTAGCGGCGGAAGTATGGACACGCCCCTGGGTCTCGGTGGCAGGTACCCGCTGCACACGGTGTACCCCACTCTCGTATTTGAGCGTGCCATAGACGTTCTGCCCCGTAACATTGAAGATTATCTCCTTGTACCCGCCCACAGCACCTTCCGAGAACGATGAAACGGTATATTTGAAGCCGTGGAGTTCGAAATACTTGGTGTACATACGGAAGAGGTCGCCCGCAAAGAGGGCTGCCTCGTCGCCGCCCGTACCGCCACGTATCTCCATCACCACGTTCTTGCTGTCTTCCGGGTCTTGGGGAAGGAGCATCAGTTTGACCTCCTCTTCGAGAGCAGGTATCTGCGGTTCTAGGTCGTCTATTTCGGCACGTGCCATCTCCTTGAGTTCGGGGTCGGACTCATTGAAAAAGAGTTGCTTCGCCTCGTTGAGGTCAGAGAGGGCTTTCTTGTATTTCTCTGCCGAAGAGAGGACACGCTCGAGGTCGTGGTACTCGCGATTGAGTCGCACATAACGCGCTTGGTCGGCAATGACTGCGGGGTCTGTAATAAGCAGGCTCACCTCGTGAAACTTGGCTTCGAGGCCCTCTATTTTATCAAGTATATCCATAGGATAAATTTGTAAATTTGTAAGTGTGTAAATTTGTAAATTGGCATTTTCTAATTTACAAATTTCCCGATTTACAAATTGCTTATCTGCGGCGCATTTGTTGTACTTTGCGCATCATCTTGCTGGTCTGGTCGAACTGCTTGAGGAATCGGTTTACCTCTACGATGGTTGTACCCGACCCTTTGGCGATACGCTCTTTGCGTGAGCCGTTGAGCAAAGCGGGGTTGGCACGCTCGGCAGGGGTCATAGAGGAGATGATGGCTTCGATTGGCTTGAACGCATCATCGGACACCTCTACGCCTTTGAGTGCCTTGTCCATACCGGGGATCATCCCCATAAGGTCTTTCATCGAGCCCATTTTCTTTATCTGGTTGAGTTGGGCAAGGAAATCGTTGAAATCAAACTGGTTCTTGGCGATACGCTTGCTAATACGGCGTGCTTCCTCTTCGTTGTACTGCTCCTGCGCCCGCTCCACAAGGCTGACCACATCACCCATACCGAGGATACGGTCTGCCATACGCGAGGGGTGGAACACATCGAGTGCGTCCATTTTCTCGCCGGTACCGATAAACTTAATCGGCTTGTTGACCACCGAGCGGATAGAGAGAGAGGCACCACCGCGGGCGTCGCCATCAAGTTTGGTAAGAACGACGCCGTCGAAATCGATACGGTCGTTGAACGTCTTGGCAGTATTGACTGCGTCCTGACCTGTCATAGCATCGACCACAAAGAGTGTCTCTGACGGTTGGACAGCCTGTTTGATAGCCGCAATCTCCTGCATCATCTGTTCATCAACAGCGAGACGGCCGGCGGTATCGATGATAACCACATCGTAGCCGAACTTACGCGCCTCCGCAATGGCGTTCTGCGCTTTCTTGACGGGGTTGGTCTCCGTTTCCCCGGTATAGACCTTGGCATTGATCTGCTCGCCGAGGACGCGCAACTGCTCGATAGCCGCAGGACGATAGACGTCGCAAGCCGCCAACATTACCCGTTTGCCTTTCTTGGTCTGGAGATAGTTGGCTAATTTGGCAGCGAAAGTGGTCTTACCCGAACCTTGGAGACCCGACATCAGGATGACGGCAGGTGTGCCCTTGAGGTTGATGTCTGCAGCCTCGCCGCCCATCAGTGCTGCAAGTTCGTCGTGTGTAATCTTGACCATCAATTGCCCGGGGCGGACAGCAGTAATGACATTCTGTCCGAGGGCTTTTTCCTTGACTTGGTCGGTAAACTGCTTCGCCGTCTTGTAGTTGACATCGGCTTCAAGCAACGCCTTGCGGATGTCCTTGACGGTCTCCGCGATATTGATTTCGGTAATACGCCCCTCGCCCTTCAGGATCTTGAAAGAGCGTTCCAATCGTTCACTAAGATTATCAAACATATTGCAATAGTTAATGTGAATTCGATACAAAAACTCCTTTGCTGCACAGCGGCAAGAAATCTAAGTAAATCTTTATTCTTGCATCCATTAAATTGCCATAAATCTTATTCGCCTACGGCGGAAAGATATGCCATTATGGCTATACAGAAATAAATCAGTTACATTTAAGGGTGCAAAGTTACGAAAAAAAAAGCAGATATGCAACGAACAGGGTAATTAACTAGGGCAACCGTAACAAAATAGTCAACCTTGTACTGTCCAATAACAAATGCAATTTTGTGCAAAGTTAGTGAAAATAATTGAA
>ERZ808259.306-NODE-306-length-25218-cov-3.905138_pt1 | contig 25218 bp, 25 predicted proteins | sample MGYA00521279_ERZ808259 | MGnify/ENA primary metagenome ERZ808259 (study PRJEB31516, sample SAMN03275586) | gut metagenome | biome: mammalia-associated habitat; material: feces | host: Papio cynocephalus | place: Kenya | collected 2012-07-27 ... | reverse complement strand
TTAGTTCCAAGTATTTTACCATACTTGTCTAACAAATGGGGTGCTGTTCACCGGCGGGCAGCGTCCTTTTATTGCGTTTTCGGTCTGTTGTGTTTCCGGTATTACTTTCTCTTGTAGCCGCGGTTGAGACGCATCTCAAGGGCGTCAAGCTCCTCGTAGAGCTCCTCGGGCACCTTGCCGATCTTCTCGTAGTAGGCGCGGGCGTCGGAGCACTCCTGCAGCCAGAGGTCGCGGTCGACGGAGAGCAGGCGGCGCATATCGTACATGGACATTTCAAGGCCCTCCATGTCGATGTCGTGGGTGTTGGGCTCATAGCCGAGCGCGGTCTCCGCCGCGCCGATCTCATCGTCCGCGCGGGAGATGATCCACTGCAGCACGCGCATATTGTCGCCGAAGCCGGGCCAGGCGAAGTGACCCTCGTCGTCGGTGCGGAACCAGTTGACGTTGAAGATCTTGGGCGGGTGCGGGATCTTCTTGCCCATATCCAGCCAGTGCTGCCAGTAGTCGCCCATGTGGTAGCCGCAGAAGGGCAGCATCGCCATGGGGTCGCGGCGCACGACGCCGACCTGACCGGTCGCGGCGGCGGTGGTCTCCGACGCCATGATGGAGCCGACGAACACGCCGTGCTGCCAGTTGAAGGACTGGTAGACCAGCGGCGCGGTCTTGGCGCGGCGGCCGCCGAAGATGATGGCGCTGATGGGCACGCCCTCGGGATTGTCGAACTCGGGACTCAGGCAGGGGCAGTTGCGGGCGGGCGCGGTGAAGCGGCTGTTGGGATGCGCCGCCTTTTCGGGGCTCTGCGGCGTCCAGGGGCGGCCGCGCCAGTCGATCGCGCGGGCAGGCGGGGTCTTGTTCAGGCCCTCCCACCACACGGTGTTGTCGCTCAGGTCGAGGGCGACGTTGGTGAAGATGGTGTCCTTATGCGTGGAGATGAGGGCGTTCGGGTTGGACTTCATGGAGGTGCCCGGCGCGACACCGAAGAAGCCGTTCTCGGGGTTCACAGCCCAGAGGCGGCCGTCCTTGCCGATGCGCAGCCAGGCGATATCGTCGCCCACGCACCACACACGCCAGCCCCAGCGCTGCAGGCCCTCGGGCGGGATGAGCATGGCAAGGTTCGTCTTGCCGCAGGCGGAGGGGAAAGCGGCAGAGATGTACTTGATCTCGCCGCGGGGATTCTGAATGCCGAGGATCAGCATATGCTCGGCCATCCAGCCCTCCTGCCGGCCGAGGTTGGAGGCGATGCGCAGGGCGAAGCACTTCTTGCCCTGGAGCACGTTGCCGCCGTAGTTGGAGTTCATGGAAATGATGGTATTGTCCTGTGGGAAGTGGACAATGTACTTGTTCTCTTTATCGAGATCGCACTGGCAGTGCAGTCCCTTGATAAAACCGGTATCGTCGCCGAGCGCGTCGCACACGGCCTTGCCGATACGGGTCATGATCGCCATATTCAAAACGACGTAGATGGAGTCCGTCAGCTCAAAGCCGTACTTGGCGAACGGCGAGCCGATGATGGACATGGAGTACGGAATGACGTACATCGTGCGGCCCTTGTAAGCGCCGTCGGCGAGAGCGTACATCTTCTCGTACATTTCCTTGGGGTCCATCCAGTGGTTGGTGGGACCGGCATCCTCCTCACGCTCGCAGCAGATGAAGGTGCGGTCCTCGACACGGGCGACGTCGTCCGGGTCGGTGCGGTGGAGATAGCAGCCGGGGAGCTTATACTCGTTGAGCTTGATGAGGATGCCCTCCTCGACGGCCTGCGCACGCAGCGCCTCGAGCTGTTCCTCCTCACCGGTGATCCAGACGATCTTGTCCGGCTGCGTCATGGCGGCCATTTCCTCCATCCACTGGAGAACGGCCTCGTTTTTCGTGAGGGCGCTTGCCGCGTCCATCCACTTCAGAGCGGTCTTGCTTTCGGGTTTTGTCATCTCGTTTCTTTCCTCTTCAGCATATCCGCGAGGCAAATGATAAGAAAATTTTTACCCCGTGGCTGTGTGGTTCGCTTTGCATCCCGGGCGGGAGAGGGAGCTGACCGATGCACAGAGAAAAATTGCTATTGAGAGTCCTCCTGCTTCAGCAGTTTAGCAGAAAGGCCCATCAATAGCAATAAATCGACTCATTATTATTTTCTATAAATGGCGTCCCGCCGTCAAGCCGGCAGGCGCTCGGCCAGCGCGCGGGTCAGACGGGCGAACTCCTCCAGCCCCAGCCTCTCGCCGCGGACCGTCGGCGCAAGGCCGGCAGAGACGACCGCCTCGGTCACCTGCTCCTTGGTGAGCTGACTGCCGAAGCCGGTCATCAGGCTGTTGACGAGCGTTTTGCGGCGCAGGGCGAAGGAGGCGTAGACGACGCGGAAGAAGAGCTTCTCGTCCTCCACCGCGACCGGCGGTGTCTTACGCACCTCGGCGCTCAGGACGGCGGAGGTCACCTTCGGCTGCGGCCGGAAGCACTCGCGTCCGACCTCGAAGAGCAGACGCGGCGTGGTGTGGTACTGCATATAGACCGAGAACGCGCCGTAGGCGGCGGTGCCCGGCGCGGCGCAGAGCCGCTCGGCGACCTCCTTCTGCACGAGCACCGTGATGCTCTCAAAGCACTTCGACTCGAGCAGCGCGGTGATGGCAGGCGTCGTGATGTTGTAGGGCAGGTTCGCGCAGACGATGGGCGTGAGGCCCTCGAATTTCTCGTGCACAAGGGCGGGAAGGTCGGTCCTGAGGATGTCGGCGGAAACGACCTCGAAGTTATCAAAGTTCGCCATCGTCTCGTCCAGAATGGGCAGCAGCGTCTTGTCCAGCTCAACCGCGACGACCCTGCCCGCGCGGCGGCAGAGCTCGTGGCTGAGCGCGCCGATGCCGGGGCCGATCTCCAGCACACCGTTTCCCTCCCCCGCCTCACTCGCCTCGGCGATGGCGGCGGGGATAGAGGCGTCGATGAGGAAATTCTGCCCCATGGACTTGCTGAAATGAAAGCCGTGGCGGCGCAGCAGCGCCTCGATGGCGGCAATGTCACAATGCTCCATGCGTGTCTCCTTTGCAGGCGGAAGAATTGAAAATATTTTACCACAGAGAGGCGAAAAAGAGTAGCATTTTTTTCGCGCCTGTGCTATGATTCTCGCGATATTTGCAGAAAGAGGTCGTTTTTATGGAGCTGACGCCTGTCACCTATCTCATCGTCCTGCCGCTCGTGTTTCTCGCGGGCTTTGTGGACTCCGTCGCCGGAGGCGGCGGGATCATCTCGCTGCCCGCTTATCTGATGGCCGGTATCCCCGCCCATCTGGCCGCCGGCACGAACAAGGTCGTCAACGGCACGGGCACGCTCGTCGCCGCGCTGAAGTATTTCCGCAGCGGCAAGGTCCTGCTGCGTCCCGCCGTCACGGCGGCGGTGTGCGCGCTCATCGGCTCGGCGGTCGGCACGGAGCTGGCGGCCCTCATCTCCGAGCAGACGCTCGAGACGCTGATGCTCGTGGCCCTGCCCTGTGTGGCCGTCTTTCTGAGCGTCAAAAAGGACTTCGGGCGGGACATCCCCGCCGGTGAGCGTCCCGTTTATACGCCGCGGCAGGAGCTGCTGCGCTCCGCCCTCATCGGACTGGTGTTCGGCTGCTACGACGGGCTGGTCGGCCCGGGCACCGGCACCTTTATGATCCTCGGCTTCACGGCGCTGCTCTCGCTCGACCTCATCACCGCGGGCGGCTGTGCCAAGGCGAGCAACCTGGCCTCCTGCGCTGCCTCCGCCGTGGTGTGGGTCCTTCATGGGCAGGTGCTCTGGGCGCTGGCGCTGCCCGCTCTCGCGTGCAGCATCGCCGGCAATTATCTCGGCGCGCTCTACGCCATCCGCGGCGGCAGCAAGAAGATCCGCAGCGTGATGTTCCTGGTGCTGGGGCTGCTGTTCGTGAAGATGCTCTATGAGCTGCTGTTCTGAGGAACAAGAAAACGAAAAACCGAGGGCAGCCGCCCTCGGTTTTTTCATGCTCTCAGTCGAGAAAATAGGCGACGGAATTGCGCCGCCCGAACCGGATGCACTCATCGTAGGTATCCATAAACAGGTCGATCTTCGCGCCCCGCACGCCGGTATCCTCCGCGTGCGCCATGCCGTAGGTGTAGGAGCCGGAGGTGATGAACATGGTCGTCCCCAGAGGGATGACGTTTTTGTCCACCGCCACACAGCCGCGCGCGACCGCGGTGCCGGTCGCGGTGCGGGTGCCCACCCCGTCGTAGCCGGTGGTATAGGCGGTACACTTGACCTCCATCGAGCCGGTGAAGTGCAGCGCGTCGCCGGACTGCATGAGCAGATAGCCGCTGCCGTCGCTGTTTTTCACGACCGAGGCAATGGTATCGCCCGCCTGCGCCTCCTTGACGAGGGTGCCGACGTAGGCGTACTCGGTGACGCTGGTGTTGTTCTGCTCGGCGACCGCCTGCCGCGAGACCAGCTCGCCGTCGGCGTAAACGACCTCATAGACCACCTCGCGCGTGCCGTCCATGCCCTGCTGCCAGACCTGTGTCTCCCCCTTGGGGACCTTGTAGCTCTCGGTGTAGACCGTGGCGTGCTCCGCCGGCTCGGTGAGCGTCTCGTAGTAGGTGAAGCTCGCGGCGATCTCGATGAAGATCTCCGGCTCGCTCACGTCGACCTTGACCATCTCCATCGGGCCGACCGAGATGCCCATGCGCCGCAACAGCGCGTCGGCCGTTTCGTTGGTGCGGGTGGTGGCGTACTGCACCGCGTCCGTTCCGTGGGTGACTGTGACCTTGTGTCCGCCCTCAAAGCGCAGCTCGGCCGAGCCGTCCGCCGCACCGACGACGATCAGTTTATCCGCCGTCACCGGCTCGGCCAGCTCGACCGCCGTGGTCGCCTCGCCGTCGGTGATGAGGTAGAGCGCGCTTGCGCGCAGAGCGGGGACCGCGTTCACAGCCAGCACCAGACACAGCAGCATGGCGAAAACCGCCTGCCGCCGGTTGAGCGGAAAGCCCCGCTCCTTCCAGTTTGCTAACATAGTTGACCTCCGAAGTTTGCTGTGCGCCGAGCAGGCGGCGCATCAAAATGGTTACAATTGTCATTTTATTGTAACCATTTTGTAACCTTCTAAACTCCGAGGAGTATACCCTATTCCCCGCCGTTTGTCAAGCCGCGCGTGTCGAAGACAACATTTTGCGGCAGAAATCTCCTGTTTTCCGCAAGATATTGTATCTTTCCGCAACAAAAAGAGCAGGAGAGCGGCAGCTCAGCCGAGCCGCCGCTCTCCTGTTTTCTGGCGAGGGTGTATGAGGATCGAACTCATCCGGCAGGTTTTGAGCCTCCCGCAGACGGTTTTGAAGACCGCGGGGCACACCAGCACCCATCCACCCCCATGAAGGGTTTATTCGTACAAACGCCGCCCCGGGCGGCGCAGATCGCCCTCCCGCCTTGTGCGGCCATTCCGGTCAAGACATTCGAGCACCAACAGCGCGCTGTCGCGCGAGGCACCGAGGAGGTCGCGAAAGGCCGCGAGCGTGAGCGTCTCGTGGTCGGCAAAATGATCGCGCACGAGCGCGCAGGCGTGCGCGTAGACCTCGCGGTGCAGGCAGAGCCGCGGCGCAAGCGCGATCAGCTCGCCGCCGGTGAGCAGGCTCTCGAGCACACGCTCCGCCTCGGCGCGGTCCTTTGCGTCAAAGCGGGCGAGCACACGGTCCGTGCGCTCGGGGCGCAGGTCCGCCGCGCGGTAAAGCGCCAGCAGCTCGGTGCGCAGAGCAGTCTGGCGTCTGGTATAGCGCACGGTAAAGTCCGCGAGGGCATAGCGCTCCGCAGCGAATTTGAGCTTCCCCTCGCGCACGAAGAGCGCGAGCAGCGCGTCCGTGCGCTCCGGCTCGACGGTGTGAAAAAGCCTCTGGCGCAGCTCCGCCGCACGGATGCCCGCGTGGAGCGGGTTTTTCGCGTGGTAATCGGTCAGCAGCGCCTCACAGCGCGCCCAGAGCGCGTCGAGCACCGAAGCTGCAATGAAGCGTCCCGGCAGCGGCGCGGCGGCCTCACCGCGCGCGAGCAGCACGTCAAGCTCCGGCGCGAGCCGCGCCGTCTCCATGCCGAGGCGGGCGGCAAGCTGCGCCGCCGAGGGCAGCGCGGTATCCAAGGCGGCCAGCGCCTGCAGCACGCGCTCCGCGCCGCTGCCGTTCTCCCGCACGGCGAGGGCGGCGAGCGCCGCGGCGTCGTTCCGCTTGTGGCGCACAGGCGCGTCGTCAAGGATAATGCCGCCGCCGATGGTCTCGAGCGGCGAATAAAAGCGGATCACGAAGCGGTCGCCGCACTTCGCGGCGACGTCCTCGGTGAAGCGGAGCTGGGCATAGGCACTCTCGCCGGGGGCGAGGGCGTCGCGGTCGAGCAGCACGACCTTGGCGAGCCGCGCCGCCGTGCTGTGGCAGAAGTGGACGCGCGAGCCGTTTTCAACGGTGCGCTCCGAATCCTGCAAGCAGGAAAGGCGCACGTCGAGCAGGCGCGAGACGCGGACGCTGTCCGGCTCGGCCAGCGTATCGCCGCGGGCGGCGTCGGTTTTTTTGAGTCCCGCCAGATTCACCGCCACGCGCTGGCCGGCGACGGCGATCTCCGTATTTTCCCCGTGGACCTGCAAATTGCGCACGCGGCTGCGCGTGCCGGAGGGCAGCAGCTCGACCTCGCCGCCGCTGTGCAGCGCGCCCTCGATGAGCGTGCCGGTGACGACGGTGCCGAAGCCGTCCACCGAAAACACGCGGTCGATGGGCAGGCGGAACGGGATGCGGGCGCTTTTTTCCCGCGTCTGCCGCACAAGAGCGTGCAGCATTTCCCGTAGATCTTCGATCCCCTGTCCGGTGACGGCAGAGGTCTCGACGACCGGCGCGTTTTCCAGAAAGGTCCCCTTCACGCGCGCGGCGATCTCCGCGCGCGCCATGGCGAGCCAGTCGGCGTCCGCGAGGTCGCATTTGGTGAGAACGACCACGCCGCGGCGCACGCCGAGGAGCGAGAGGATGTTCAGATGCTCGACCGTTTGGGGCATGACGCCCTCGTCCGCCGCGACGATGAGCATCGCAAGGTCAATGCCGCCCGCGCCGGCGAGCATGGTTCGGATGAATTTTTCATGACCCGGCACATCCACCACGCCGGCACAGGTGCCGTCGGAAAAGTCCAGCCGCGCGAAGCCGAGCTCGATGGTCAGGCCCCGCCGCTTTTCCTCCGCCAGACGGTCGGTGTCCACGTCGGTGAGGGCGCGGACCAGCGCCGTTTTACCGTGGTCGACGTGGCCGGCGGTGCCGATAACAACGTGCTTCATCGGTCGCTCTCCGCGACGGCGCGCACGAGCTCATCGTATTCCTCCGGCCGGACGGTGCGCAGACAGAGCAGCAGCCGTTCGTGCGCGATGCGCGCGGCAACAGGCGTTTCGCGCTGCCGCAGGCGCTCCGCCAGCTCGTCCACGCGGCAATGCCGCGGTGTGACCGCCGCGGCGCAGCCGGGCAGCGTCTGCGCCGGCACGCTGCCGCCGCCGACCGCGTCCTCCTCCGCGAGGACTTCGGCGGAAATGCCGCGCTCCGTCAGCTTGGCGCAGAGCGTCTGCGCCTGCGCGCGCAGCTCTTCGGGCGATGCCGCGAGCATGGCGAGGGTCGGCAGCGTGGAGACGGCGGAGCCGTCGGCATAGGCGCGGAGCGTCGCCTCGAGCGCCGCGAGCGTCATTTTGTCCACGCGCAGAGCGCGGAGGAGCGGGTGGCGCTTGAGCACGTCGAGGCAGGATTTTTTCCCCACGAGGATCCCCGCCTGCGGGCCGCCGAGAAGCTTATCGCCCGAGCAGGTGACCGCGTCCGCGCCCGCGCGGACGGAGCCCTGCAGCGTCGGCTCGCCGTGGATGCCGAACGCTTCAAGGTCGAAAAGGCTGCCGCTGCCGAGGTCCTCGAAAAACGGCAGGCCGCGGGAATGGGCGAGCGCGGCGAGCTCCTCGCGGCTCGCGCTCTCGGTGAAGCCGACGATGCGGTAATTGCTGGTGTGGACCTTCATCAGCGCGCGGGTATGCTCGCCGATGGCGGCGGCATAATCCGCGGCGCGGGTCTTATTGGTCGTGCCGACCTCGCGCAGCGTCGCGCCGCAGGCGGCCATGATCTCCGGCACGCGGAAGCTGCCGCCGATCTCGACCAGCTCGCCGCGCGAGACGACGACCTCGCCGCCGGCGGTCAGCGCCGTGAGGAGCAGCAGCACGGCGGCCGCGTTGTTGTTGACGACCAGCGCGCTCTCCGCGCCGGTCAGGCGGCAGAGGAGCGCCTCGACGTGGGCATTGCGCGAGCCGCGCCCGCCGCTTTCCACATCGTATTCCAGGGTGGAATAGCGCTCTGCGGCGTCCGCGGCGGCTTTAGCCGCGCGTCCGCTCAGGCGGGCGCGTCCGAGATTCGTGTGAAGCACGACGCCGGTAGCGTTGATGACCGGACGGAGCGAGGGCGTTTCCGCCCGGCGGACGGCCTCGGCGGCAAGGGCGCAGAGCGCCGGGGTCTCCGGTATCGCCGGCGTTTCGCCGGAAAGAACACTCTCCCGCAGCACGTCGAGCGTGCGGCGCACCGCCGCGGTCACCGCGGCGGCGGAGGCGTCCGGGCAGAGCGCGTGCGTGGGGGCAAGCAGCTCGTCCACCTTGGGGATATTTCGCAGCAGAGACCTGTCCATTGCTTCGCGCTCCTTTCTTACTCCGCGTCGGCCCAGCCGTTCGCGGCAATTTTGGCAAAATAGGTCATGGCCTCGACCGGATGCTCGCCCACGGCGGTCTCGCCGGTGAGGAGCAGATAGTCCGCGCCGCTCTTCGCCGCCTGATAGACGTCCGTGACCTCGGCGCGCGTGGGCACGGCGGCGTGGTGCATTGAATGGAGCATCTGCGTGGAGACCATAAAGGGACGCTTCGCCGCGCGGCATTTGCGCGCGATGAGCGCCTGCGCGCGGGGCAGCTCCCAGAGCGGCATGGCGTTGCCGAGGTCGCCGCGGGCGATCACAACGACGTCCGCGAGCGGAAGGATCTCGTCGAGCCGGTGCAGTCCGGTCATGCTCTCGATCTTGGCAAAAATTTTCAGCTCCTCCGCGCCGGTCTCGCGCAGGGCGGCGCGCACGGCGCGCAGATCGTCCGCACCGCGGACAAAGGGCTGCATCAGCGCGGTGACGCCGTACTCCTTCGCATGGCGCAGGTTTTCCATATCCATCTCCGTGAGCGCGCTTGCGGGCAGCTCGCGGCCCGAGACGGCAAGGCTCTTGCGGGAGGACAGCGCTCCGCCGCGCTCCACGCGGCAGGTCATCGCCCGCGCGTCCAGCACACGGAGAGAAAGCGCGCCGTCGTCGAGCAGCAGCTCGTCGCCGCGCAGCAGATTGCCGGTCAGGATCGGCGGGACCGGAAAGGCTTCGCCGAGCGTGAGCGTTTCTCCCTCGCGCAGGGTCAGCGGAGCGGAAAGCGTGCCGACGCGCAGCTCGGGGCCCTGCAGGTCGATGAGCAATTCACAGGAAACGCCCTCCGCGGTCTCGGCGCGGCGCAGGCTCTCCAGCCACGGCGCACGCTCGGCGAGCGGGCCGTGGGAAAGGTTCAATCGCACGCCGCGCATCCCCGCGCGCAGCAGGGCGCGGAGCGTATTCTCGTCGGCGCAGGCGGGTCCGAGCGTGCCGTAGAGCTTGCCGGTCATGGCGTTTCCTCCTTGGGGTGAAAATGGTCGTACACCGCGCGGCCCGCGGCGCGGCCCAGCTCCGATTGCAGCGCGGACAGCTCCGCCTCGCGGATGGCCTTGACGCTCTTGAAGCGGGCCAGCAGCTTCCGCTTGCGCACCTCGCCGATGTTGGGGATATCGTCGAGCGCGGAGACGACGGATGAGCGCGTGTGGCTCTCGTGGTGGTAGGTGATGGCGAAGCGGTGCGTTTCCTCCTGGATCTGCCCGATGAGGGCAAAGACGGCGGGGTCGGCGTGCAGATCGATCTCATGGCCCTCGGCGGTGGTGAGGGCGCGGGTGCGGTGGCGGTCGTCCTTGACCATGCCGAAGATGGGAACGTGCAGACCGAACGCCGCGCAGACCTTCTCCGCGACGGCGGCGTGCGTCATGCCGCCGTCGATGAGAAACACATCGGGCAGCGGCGCGAATTTCTCATCGCCGTCGACGTAGCGCTGCAGGCGGCGGGTCAGGACCTCCTCCATCGAAGCGTAGTCGTCGGGATGCCCGCTGACGGACTTCATCTTAAAGCGGCGATAGTCGCGCTTGAGCGGTCTCGCGCCGGCGTAGACGACCATCGACGCGACGATGTCGCTCGCGCCGGTGTTGGAGATATCGTAGGATTCCATGCGCTTGGGCGCGGCGCTCAGGCCGCACATGGCGGCAAGGCTCTTGAGCGTTTTGTCCTCGCGCTCGGCGGCGGTGGTGACGCGCTCGACCTCCTCGCGGGCGTTGCGCTCGGCCATGGCAAGCAGCTCCGCCCTTTCGCCGCGCTGCGGCACGCGCAGCGTGACGCGGCGCCCCGCGCGGGAGGTGAGCACCGTTTCCAGTTCGGAAAGCTCGTCCACGGCAAAGGGCAGCAGGATCTCCCGCGGCAGCACGCCGCGCGGGAGGTAATACTGCGACAAAAGCGCCGAGAGCGTATCGGCCTCGGTCTCGTCGGTAGGAGCGGCAAAAATGCTCGTCTCGCGGCCGGTGACGCTGCCGTCCTCCACGTGGACGATGGCGCAGCCGGACTTGGCCGCACCTGTGTAGAGGCCCCAGACGTCGGTGTCGGCGCAGACGCCGGCAATGACCTTCTGGCGCTTGCCGAGCACCTCAATAGCGGCGATGCGGTCGCGCAGGACGGCGGCCTGCTCGAAATGCAGCTGCTCCGCCTCGTGCTCCATCTCGGCCTTCAGCTCGCGCGTGAGCGCCTTATAGTGTCCCGAGAGGAGCGAGCACGCCTGCTCGATGCGCTTTTGATATTCCTCCGCGTCCGGCTCGCCGCGGCAGAAGCCGTCGCAGCGGCCCATGTGGTGATTGAGGCAGGGGCGCTCCTTCCCGATATCGCGCGGGAACTGGCGCGTGCAGGTCGGCAGGCGGAAGGCCGCGCAGACCGCGTCGATGGCGGCGCGGGTCTCGCCGCGCGCGCCGAAGGGCCCGAAGTAGCGTGCGCCGTCGTCCGCCGTTTTGTTGGCGAGCGTGAAGCGCGGGTAGGGGCCGTGGGAGAGGCGGACGAAGGGGTAGCCCTTATCGTCCTTGAGCAGGATATTGTAGTGCGGCTGATGCTGCTTGATGAGGGAGTTTTCGAGGATCAGCGCCTCGAACTCGCTGGAGACAAAGATGGTGTCGAAATGGTCGACCTGCGAGACCATGCGGCGGGTCTTTTCGTTGTGGCCCGTGCCGAGCTGGAAATACTGGCTGACGCGGTTTTTGAGCTTTTTCGCCTTGCCGACGTAGATGACCTTGCCCGATGCGTCCATCATCAGATAAACGCCCGGGGCGAGCGGCAGATCGTTGGCCTTTTCAAGCAGCTGTTCCCTGGTCATGCGCTCCCTCCTTTCCGCGGAAAAAGGCGGCTCCGCCCTGTGCGAAACCGCCTTTCCTTGAAACTATGATCGTTTATTCGCCGAAGTTGCCGGAAACCAGCTCGCTGAGTGCGGCGACCGCTTCTTTTTCGTCGCTGCCGTCGGCAAGCAGGGTGATGGTGGTGCCCTTCGTGATGCCGAGGGACAGCACGCCCAGCAGACTCTTGGCGTTTACGCGGCGCTCGTCCTTCTCCACCCAGATGCCGCTCTTGAACTCGTTGGCCTTCTGAATAAAAAAGGTCGCGGGGCGCGCGTGCAGACCGACCTCATTGTTGATCGTGACTTCCTGTGTAACCATTCTCTCATCCTCCCAAATCAGACTAACGGGATATTGAGTATATTATACCATTCAAACCCCATTCGTCAATCCACTTTTTTACAAACTTCGGGAAAAACAAGGCGCTTCGTTCGGGCAGTCTGCCGAAAGTGTCGCTTTGTCCGCAGCAGACGGACAGCGCTCACTTGAACTCCACAATGGTCACGCCGCTCTCGCCCTCGCCGTAATTGCCGAGGCGGAAGGACCTGACCGTTTTGTCGCGGCGCAGGTACGCCTGCACGGCCTTGCGCAGCGCGCCGGTACCCTTGCCGTGGATGATGGTAACGGTCTCGAGGTGGGCGCGGCGGGCGGCGTCGAGATAGTTCTCCAGCACGCTTTCGGCCTCGAGCGTTTCCATGCCGCGCAGGTCCAGCTCGCGGGCGGCGGCCGCGGTGTTGAGGATGCGGCGGGCCGGCGAGGCGGGCGCGGACGGTTTTTTCATGGCGGCGCGCTCGCCGTCCTCGATGAGGCGCACCTCGTCGTTCTTGACGGTCATGGAGAGAACGCCTGCCTTGAGCACAAGTTTGTCGCCCTTGACGGCGGTGACCTCGGCGGGACGGTTCGTGCCCGGGATCTCCACCAGGTCGCCCGCGCGGATGGGGCGGGACGGTGCGGGGATCGGCTCGCGCGATTCGTCGCGCACACCGGCGCGCTCGCGCGCGGCGTTGAGCTCGGAGACGATCTCGACGCGCTTTTCGTTCATCGCCTGCGCGTCGAGCTGCTTTTTCTGCGCTTTTCGCAGCTCGTCGAGCTCGCGGAAGGCGGCGTCCGCCGCGCTCTTGGCGTCGGCAAGGATGCGCTTGGCTTCGGCCTCGCCGCGGCTGCGGGCGTTCTCCTTGGCGCGCTCCATCTGGGCGCGGAACTCACGGGCGCGGCGGGAGTCCTCCTCTTGCTTCGCGTGCAGGCGGTCGATCTCCTCCTTCTCCTTTTCGAGCTGCTGGCGCTTGATCTCCAGCTGCGTCAGCACGTCCTCGAAACGGATGCTCTCCGCGTCCATCTGCTGCTTCGCCGTCTCAATGACGCGCGGGTCGAGGCCGAGCCGCGCGGAGATGGCGAAGGCGTTGGACTTACCGGGGATGCCGATGAGGAGCTTATAGGTGGGGCAGAGCGTCCCCACGTCGAACTCGCAGCTCGCGTTCTCAACGCCCGCGGTGGTCATGGCAAAGGTCTTGAGCTCGGCGTAGTGCGTGGTGGCGGCGACCTTCGCGCCGCGGGCGCGGACGTGCTCAATGACCGCGATGGCGAGGGCCGCGCCCTCGACCGGGTCGGTGCCCGCGCCCAGCTCGTCGAAGAGGACGAGGGAATCGCCGTCCGCCTCGTCGAGGATATTGACAATGGTCTTCATGTGCGCGGAGAAGGTGGAAAGGCTCTGCTCGATGCTCTGCTCGTCGCCGATGTCGGCAAGGATTCCGGTAAAGACGCTCACCGCGCTGCGGTCGCCCGCGGGAATGTGCAGTCCGCACTGCGCCATCAGGCAGAGCAGACCGAGCGTTTTGAGGCTGACGGTCTTGCCGCCGGTGTTGGGGCCGGTGATGACGAGGGTATCGAAGCTGCGGCCCACCTCGATGTCGATGGGCACGGCCTTGGCGGGATCGAGCAGCGGATGACGGGCGCGGCGGAGCGAAACGCTGCCGTCCGTGCGGATCTCGGGGCGGGCGGCGTCCATCTGATAGCTCAGCTCGCCGCGGGCGAAGATGAGGTCGAGGTGGACGAGAATGTCATAATCCCAGAGAATGTCCTCCGAAAAGCCCGCGGCCTCGGCAGAGAGGGCAAAGAGGATGCGCTCGATCTCCTTCTTCTCCTTGGCCTCCAGCTCCTTGAGCTCATTGTTCGCCTGCACGACGCCCATCGGCTCGACGAAGATCGTCGCGCCGGAGGCGGAAATGTCGTGGACAAGGCCGGGCAGGTCGCCGCGGTGGTCAGCCTTAACGGGCACGACGAAGCGCCCGTCGCGCTGGGTGATGAGAGCCTCCTGCAGCGTGCTCTTGTAGCTGGGTGAGGAGATGATCTTCTGCAAAATTTGTCTGCCCTTGGCGCTTGCGGCGCGCTTGTGCCGGCGGATATCTGCCAGCTCGGGGCTGGCGGCGTCGGCGATCTCGTCCTCGGAGAGGATGGAGGTCGTGATCTTATCCTCTAAAAAGCGGTTGGTGTGGAGCGAGGCAAACATTCGGTCAAGGACGGTGCCCTCGCCCTGGTCGGCCTCGTAGTATTCCCGCACGCGGCGGGAATTTGTCAGCAGTCCCGCGATGGTCAGCAGCTCGCGGGGATTGAGCATACCGCCGCGCTCGGCGCGGGCAAGCGCCTCACGCACGTCCTTCACGCCGGAAAACGACGGGCTGCCGCGCAGACCGATGAGGGCGCGGGCGGCGTCCGTTTCATCCTGTAAGCGGCGCACATCGTCCGCATCGGTGCAGGGCGTCAGGCGCAGGGCGCGCTCCTTTGCCGCCTCGCTGACCGCCTTTTGCGAAAGGCGCTCCAAAAGCTGCGGCAGCTCGAGCACGCGGATGGATTTTTCAAACAGTTCTGTCATGGTGATTTCCTATGTCGATCTTATGGATTTGTAAAAGTCGAGCGTTTTAAAGCGGCGGTCGAGCTGCACGGCGGCAAAGGTCTCGCAGGCCGCGCTCAGCCGCTTGTCCGACGGCGGCTCTAAGGTAAACGACAGCAGGCGCCTGGACGGCGCGCCGACGATGTGGCGCATCGCGGCGAGCGCTCCCGCGTCGAGCGGCAGACCGCCGGCCGGTCCCGCACACTTCTTGCACAGCACCACGCCCTGCGCCGCGTCGAACAAGGGCTCGATGGGATCGGTCCTGCCGCATACGGCACATTCGTCGAGCAGCGGCTCGTAGCCGGAGAGCGCAAGCAGGCGCAGCTCGAAGGCGGCGCGCACCAGCTCGTTCGGACGGTCCAGCGTGTCGAGCGCGTAGAGCGAATTGAGCAGCAGGGACAGCACCTCGCCGGAGGGCAGGTCCTCGCTCGTGACCGCCTCTGCCATTTCGGCGAAGTAGGACGCAAGAGAGAGCTTTTCCAGGTCGGCGCGCAGGCCGTCGAAGAGCGCAATGGTCGAGGCCTCGTCGAGATAATGCCAGTTCCCGCGGCGGTAGAGCACCAGCTCGGAAAAGGCAAGGTGCTGACAGGCCGCGGCGAGCTTGCTCGAGCGCCGCCGCGCGCCGCGCGCGATGACGGCGAGCCGTCCGTGCTCCGCGGTGAGGACGGTCAGGATGTAGTCGGCCTCTTTCGTCTCCGTTGCACGGAGCACGAGGCCGCGGGTGACAAGTTTATCGGGCATTGGGCGGCTGTTCACTCTCCTCCGCTTGCTTTGCCAGCATATAAAAGGTCGGGCTTCCGGTTTGCAGAAAAAGCCGATAGTAGCCATTGTCCATGCGCTTCACCTCTCGGCGTTAGCATGAGGAGAAGCGCGGAGAATATGGCTGGAAAATTTTTATTGGTCGTTGTAGCCAAAGTTTCTGATATAGTTCATGTTATCGCGCCAGCTTGTCCCACGCGGCTTCGTCGCGCGGGAGCCCTTTCACCCGTTTAACGGGCGAAGTGAATTCGCCCTACGGGATTCTTCGCTGCGCTCCGGATCACACCGCCTACCACGGCGGCTCGCTCCCGCTCGCAGGAAAACCGGCGCGGCGTCATACCGCATCGCCGGCAGGCTTATTGGTCGTTGTAGCCGAAGGAACGGATGTAGTTCATGTTATCGCGCCAGTTTTCCTTGACCTTGACCCAGGTCTCGAGGTAGACCTTGGTGCCCATGAAGCGCTCGATGTCCTGCCGCGCCTCAGTGGAGATCTTCTTGAGCATCGCGCCGTTCTTGCCGATGATGATGCCCTTGTGGCTCGCCTTCTCACAGTAGATGGTCGCATCGACCTCGATGACCTCGTCGTCGCGCTCGATGAAGCGCGTGATCTCCACGGCAGTGCCGTGGGGGATCTCCTTGTCGAGGTTACGCAGCAGCTTTTCGCGCACGATCTCGCCCACGACCTGACGGTCGGGCTGGTCGGTGGTCATGCCGTCGGGGAAGAGCTGGGAGCCTTCGACGGCGTACTTCTTGAATTCGTCCAGCAGCTCGTCCAGCCCGTCGCGCGTACGCGCGGAGATCGGGAAAATACCGTCGAAGTCATACGCCTCGCTGTAGGCGGCGATGACGGCCAGCAGGTCGTCCTTTTTCGCAACGGTGTCGATCTTGTTGATGCACAAAACGGCGGGCAGGCGCGACTGCCTGATCTTCTCGATCAGCTCCTGCTCGGGGATGCCGACGTGCGGCACCGGCTCGACGAGCAGTGCGACGAGGTCCACGTCCGCGATGGAATCGCGCGCGACCTTCACCATGTAGTCGCCCAGACGGCTGCGCGGCTTGTGGAAGCCCGGGGTGTCGAGCAGGACGAGCTGCGTATCGCCCTCGGTCACGACGCCGTAAATGCGGTTGCGCGTGGTCTGCGGCTTATTGGAAACAATGGCGATTTTCTCGCCGACGAGCGCGTTGGTCAGGCTGGATTTGCCGACGTTCGGACGCCCGCAGAGGGTGATCATGGCGGTTTTCGTCTTTTGCATAGGTGATCCTCAACTTTCTTTGGTGTTGAACAATTTTATTTATTATGCGTCGCCGCGGCCGCGGCGTACAAGCGTTTTCCGTATCCTACCGCTCGAGGTCGAGCCGCTTCATGATGGCTTCCTCGTGCTCGCGCATCTGCGCCTTCATGGGGCCTTCGTCCAGATGATCGTAGCCTAAAAGGTGGAGCACGGAGTGCGTCACAAGGTACGCGAGCTCGCGGCGGTTGGAGTGGCCGTATTCCTTCGCCTGCGCGGCGACGTGCTCAAGCGAGACGACCATATCGCCGAGCGGAACAAGGCCCGTGCCGGGGTCGGCGTCCTCCTCGCCCGGAAGCTCGCCGGGGGAAAGCTCGAACATTGGGAAGCTCAAAACATCGGTCGCGCGGTCGACCTGCCGCATCTCACGGTTGATCGCGTGAATGGCCTCGTCGTTCGTCAGCCGCACATCGATCTCGCAGGGAAAGTCCACGCCCTCGGCGGCGAGCGCTGTGCGGATGACCTTGCGGATGAAGGCGCGTTTGCTCTCGCCTGCTCCGGGTACATCCGAGGTGATGGGAATATAGTGTCTCTTCGCCATTACCGTTTCCTCTTTTCGTTCCGCGCGTCCTCATAGTCCGCGTAGGCCTTGATGATGCGCTGGACCATCACATGGCGCACCACGTCCTGATCGGTCAGCTCGCAGATGCCGATGCCCTCGACATTTTTGAGCACGCGCACCGCCTGCTTGAGGCCGCTCATCTTATCGGCGGGCAGGTCGATCTGCGTCGCGTCGCCGGTGATGACCATTTTTGAGCCGAAGCCCATGCGGGTGAGGAACATTTTCATCTGCTCGCAGGAGGTGTTCTGCGCCTCGTCGAGAATGATAAAGCTGTCGTCGAGCGTGCGGCCGCGCATATAGGCGAGGGGCGCGACCTCGATGTTGCCGCGCTCGAGATACTTCTGATAGGTCTCCGCGCCGAGCATATCAAAGAGCGCGTCGTAGAGCGGGCGGAGGTAAGGATCGACCTTGCTCTGCAGGTCGCCGGGCAGAAAACCGAGACGCTCGCCCGCTTCGACCGCGGGGCGCGTGAGAATGATGCGGTTGATCTTCCGCTCGCGGAACGCCGCGACCGCTGCCGCGACGGCAAGATAGGTCTTGCCCGTGCCGGCGGGACCGACGCCGATGGTGACGGTATTCTGAAAGATAGAGTCCACATACTCCTTCTGCCCGATGGTCTTGGGCTTGATGGGGCGGCCCTTGGCGCTGATGCAGATGACGTCCTGCGTCAGCTCGCCGATCTTTTCCTCCTGTCCCGAGCGCGCCAGTCCGATGACGTAGCGGACGTTCTGCTCGTTGATGGCCTCGCCGCGGTTCGAGAGCGTCAGAAGCGCGGCGAGCGCCTTGCAGGCGAGCATGGTGTCCTCCGGTTCGCCGTTGACGCGCAGCTCGCCCTCGCGATTGGCGACGGTGACGTGAAATTCCGACTCGATGAGGCGGATATTCTCGTCAAACGAGCCGAAGAGGTTGATCGCCTGCTCCAGGCGTTCAATGCTGATGCGCTGTTCCATAGAAAAGCTTGTCCTTTCATAAGCTCCTGCGGCGGCGCCGCAGGAAAATGCGTTCAATCCGTTAAAATGGGCACGGTCTCGCCGATCTGCTCCAGACATTCTGCCGAGAGCGTGACGAGCAGCCACTCCCCCTGCACCGCCGAGGCGACGCGCGTCGTTGTCACGGCGCCGTCAATCCTCGTAAGAAGATACGCCGAAAGCGTCCGCGCGCCGAGCTCCTCCGCGTCCGCGCGCGTCCTTGTGACGGTGCGCGTTTCGTAGGGGCGCAGCGTCGTTTTCTCCCAGGTGAGCGGAAGCGCCATGCCGCCGGGCAGAGATAATTTTGTTTGATGTATTATTTTATCACAACTGCCCTGCAAATTGCTACTCCCTTTTGCGCCAAATTTTACCCGCCTTTCGCCCATGAGCAGCGCATAGCTGTGCTTTTCGGCGTCGGCGTACCGCTTTTCCTCGTATTGCAGCGGGATCCGGATCGAGAGCTCATACCACGTCCGGCCCCAGACCTGCCCGCGCCCGGCGAGCAGGCGGCTCGCAACATTCGGGCGCTCGGGGCCCTCGGTCTGCACCGCGCCGGAAATGAGGAGCTGGCCCGCCGCGACCGTGCTGCCCTTCCTCACCATCGCCTTGCCGTCGTAGGCGCGCACCTCGGTGACGAGGGCGTCGCGCTTCGCGACGACGTTCGCGGGCGTGCGGTCGTCCGCCAGCTCCGGCTTGGGCACGCGGTCGCGCACGCTGATATAGGCGCGGCAGCCGCGGACGTTGACCGTCAGCCACGCAAGCTCCGGCAGCTCCGGCAGGGCGCGGTTGCAGATATCCTGCGGGCGGAAGGAGTAGGCGAAGCTGCCGCGGCGCAGGCCCTGCCGCTCCAGCACGCGGAGGATCTTTTCCGCCGGAACGGTCTCGCTGCCGCTCACCTCAAAATCCCATATGAAGAAGGAATTGGCAAAGAACAGCGCGAGCATGAGTGCCAGCCCCGCGAGCAGCGTATAACGGCGGCGGAAGCGGCGCAGGAAAAAGGGCGCGCCCGCCGCGCGCTCGACGGTCAGCGCGGCGTCGAGCGGCGCGAGGAGCCGCTCGAGTTTTTTTCGCTCGGCGGCTCGGACGGTGAAGGACAGCGCGCTCGCGCTCTCCCACCGGAGGTCGGAAAAGGCGATGCCGTGCGCGCCGCAGAGGTTGAGTACCCGCTCGGGAAAGGCGCTCTCCACGCGCACGCGCAGCGTGCCGCGCAGCAGTCGGGCCGCACGATCCATGATCCGCTTCCTCCTCCCTACCGCAGAAATTCAACGCCGTCGATGCGTCCGCCGATGCGCACCTCGCGCTCGGTCATGCTTTTGAGCGTCAGCCCCTCGCCGGTCACGCGCAGCACCGCGCCGCCCACGCTCACGTCGATGAGCTCCGTGCCGTAGGCGAGCAGGCCCTCGTGCCCCTCCAGAAGGAGCTGGCGGTCGCCGAGCAGCTCCATGTGGCTCAGCCCCGCCGCCACGTCGGCGGGCAGGTCGAACAGCTCCGCCATGCGGGCCAGATATTCCCTTCCGTTCACATCCATTGCATTACCTCCCTGTGCGTTTGTCCCTGTCAGGCAAGGGTATGCGCGCGGGGGCGGAAACTTGCCTGTCCGCGGCGCTTGCATTTTCGCCGCCGCGCTTTTATACTATGGGCAAGCAAACGCAAGGAGGCACGCCATGGGAACGAATATCTTCCGCGCCGTCAACTCGACGCTCATCTACCTTGAGCGCGGCGACGAATATCTGATGCTGCACCGCACAAAAAAGGAAAACGACCTCAACCACGACAAATGGATCGGCGTGGGCGGCAAATTTGAAGACGGCGAGTCGCCCGAGGACTGTGCAAAACGCGAAACGCAGGAGGAGACCGGCCTGACGCTCACGCGCTGGCGCTACCGTGGCCTCGTGACCTTTGTCTCCGATCGCAACGAGACGGAGTATATGCACCTCTTCACCGCCGACGGCTGGACCGGCACGCCGAGGGACTGCGACGAGGGGGAGCTGGCGTGGATCAAAAAGAGCGAGCTTTTGAAGCTCAAGCTCTGGGAGGGCGACAAAATTTTCCTGCGCCTGCTCGACACGGACGAGCCGTTTTTCTCACTCAAGCTCAAGTACGAGGGCGATACCCTCGTGCTCGCTCAGCTCAACGGGAAGCGGCTGGAGGTCGGGAAATGAAGCCGAGGCTGCTTGTGAGCGCGTGTCTGCTCGGCACGCCCTGCCGCTATGACGGCAAGTCGAAGAAAAACGAGGTCGTGTGCGCCCTCGCGGAACGGTTTGAGCTGATCCCCGTCTGCCCCGAGGAGCTCGGGGGACTGCCCACGCCGCGCACGCCGAGCGAGCGGCGCGGCGCGCGCGTGGTGAGGAAGGACGGGCATGATGTGACCGCGGAATACCGCCGCGGCGCAGCGGAAGCACTTGCAATCGCGCAGCGCGAGGGCGTCCTCGCCGCCGTGCTCAAGGAGCGCAGTCCGAGCTGCGGCAGCGGCGAAATTTACGACGGCACCTTCACCGGCGTACTCGCCGCCGGAGACGGCGTGACGGCGGAGCTTCTGAAGGCGAACGGCATCGCCGTTTTCGGCGAAAGCGAACAAGGCTTAACGGAACTTTTATGCTCCGTTGGTCATTCTACCTAAGTTTTTTCCTGTGCTTTTGGCGCTCGTCCGACTTGTTTTTTTACTTGTTCTATTATATAATTTCATATGGTTATGAATACTTTCCAGGGATCAAGGCGTATCTAAAAAATTGAGGAGGAATTTTCATGAAGTTTTCCAGCAAGGTCGAAAAATGCGGCCAGTCTCCGATGCGTAAGTTCCACCCCTACGCGGTGGCAGCCAAGGCACGCGGCATCAAGGTCTATCACCTGAACATCGGCCAGCCCGACGTGCAGACCCCTCCCGCCTTTTTTGAAGCCATCCGCAAGTTCGAGCAGCCCGTGCTCGAATACGCTCCCTCCCCCGGTATCCCCGAGCTGATCGACGCCATCAAGGGCTACTACGATAAGCTCGATATGCACTTCGATAAGAGCGAGATCTACATCACCACCGGCGGCAGCGAGGCGCTCTCCATCGTGCTCCAGTGCATCCTCGACGACGGCGACGAGATCCTCATTCCCGAGCCGTTCTACCCCAACTACAACACCATGGTGCGCACCTGCGGCGCGTCCATCACCCCCATCCCGACCTGCCCCGAGGAGGGCTATCACTACGCCGAGCGCGAGAAGATCGAGCCGCTCATCAATGAGCACACCCGCGCCATCATGGTCACGAACCCCGGTAACCCCACCGGCGTGGTGCTGACGGACGACGAGATGAGGATGCTCGTTGACCTCGCCAAGAAGCACGACCTGTTCCTCATCGGCGATGAAGCGTACCGCGAGTTCGTCTACGGCGGCGAGCCGCTGCAGTCCTTCGGCTCCTTCGCCGAGGAAGCGCCGGAGAACATCGTCGTCATCGACACCGTTTCCAAGCGCTTTTCCGCCTGCGGCGCGCGCATCGGCTGCCTCATCACCAAGAATAAGGAGCTGCTGGGCCACGCGCTCAAGTATTGCCAGTCCCGTCTTTCCGTCGCCACGCTCGACCAGGTCGCGTCCGCGCACCTCTACACCGTCGGCCCCGAGTATTTCGCCGCCGTGCGCGACGAGTACAAGAAGCGCCGCGACACGCTCGTGCGCAAGCTGCACGAGATCCCCGGCGTCATCTTCGACTGCCCGAAGGGCGCATTCTACCTGATGGCCGCCCTGCCGGTGGACAATGCCGACACCTTCCAGCGCTGGCTGCTCGAGGAGTTCAACGACAACGGCGAGACCGTCATGTTCGCCCCCGGCGCGCCGATGTACGCGACGCCCGGCAAGGGTCTCAACGAGGTCCGTATGGCCTACGTTCTCGAAGCGGAGAAGATCGAGCGCGCCATGGATATCCTCAAGAAGGCCATCGAGGTGTACAACGCAAAATGATCCGCCATATCGTGATGTGGAAGTTCCGCGAGGGAACGGAGCGCGAGCAGGAGCAGTTCCTCACCGGACTGCGCGGGCTTTTCGGGGTCATTCCCCAGCTCAGGCGCTGCGAGGTGAAGCGCTGCATCGGCAAGGACAATTACGACGCCGTGCTCGTCTCCGAGTTTGCGTCGATGGAGGATTTGCAGACCTATAAGGACGATCCGCGGCACAAGGCCGTAAGCGCCCTCTGCAAATCTATCCGCACCGACCGCGTCGCCGCGGACTACGAAATTTGATGCAGGAGAGCCGGCCGTTTGGCCGGCTCTCTTTCGCTGCGCGGATAATTTTCACACGGCGCTCATACGCTCTTGCGAGAGGGGGCGAGGCTGTGGGAAGGCTGCGCAGCGCGGCGGCGCTGCTTTTTTCGGTGTTTTTCGGCGCGGCGCTGCTCCTTTTCCCCGACGTGAGCGCGGCGGCGGCGCGGGACGGGCTGACGCTGTGTCTGCAAACGGTGCTGCCGTCGCTCTTTCCGTTCTTCGTGCTCTCGTCGCTGCTCGTGCAGAGCGACGTGCCGCGGCTGCTCTCCCGCGCGATGGCAGGCGTTATGTACCCGATCTTCGGCGTGAGCGGCGCGGGCGCGAGCGCGCTCATTTTAGGACTGCTGGGTGGGTATCCGGTCGGTGCGCGGACGGTCGCGGAGCTGTTCGGACGCGGTGAGATCGGGCAAGAGGAGGCCGAGCAGCTGCTCGCGTTCTGCAACAACTCCGGCCCCGGCTTTTTTCTCGGCGTGTGCGGCACGGCGGTTTTCGGCAGCGTGCGGGCGGGAGCATATCTCTACCTCATCCACGTCGGCGCGGCGCTTGTGACCGGAGTCCTGCTGCGGCGCGACCTCGGTCTGCCGCGCCGGAAAGCCGTTCCGCGGCAGCGCGCGCCGTTCGACCTCGCCGCGGCGCTCCCCGCGGCGGTGCAGGGCTCGTTCGCGGCGGTCGGGAGCGTCAGCGCCTTTGTGATCTTTTTCATGGTGCTGCTGCGGCTCCTGTCGCTCGTGCCCGCGCTCGCCGCGCTGCCGCCGCTGCCGCGCGCGGCGCTGTCCGGCTTTGTGGAGATGACGAACGGCGTGAACGCCCTGCCCGCCACGCGCGCGGGCTTTGTGCTCTGCGCCGCTATGATGAATTGGGGCGGGCTGAGCGTGCAGGCGCAGACCCGCACGATGCTCGCGGGGAGCGCCCTGTCCGCGCGGCGGTGTGCACCCGGGAAGGCGGTGCAGGCGCTCGCCGGCATCCCGCTCGCGCTGCTCGCGGCGCCGCGGCTTTTCTGAAAGGTCTTGCGCCGCGGCGCGGGAGGGGCTATACTGAGGGTGCGGCCTTCGCCGCACCCTTTACTTTATGAAAGAAAGGCGGACCGCCGCCATGCCGAAGCTTTTCCCCATCACCGATTTTGCTGATCCCGCGCTGGACGTTTACGCACGCCTGACCGAAAATCAGCTCGTGAACCGCGAGGACCTGTCGCAGGGGCTTTTCATCGCGGAAAGCCCCAAGGTCATCGAGCGGGCGCTGAACGCGGGCTATGCGCCCGTTTCGTTCCTGATGGAGCCGCGCCACGTCGAAACGCAGGCGCGGGACATTCTCGCGCGCTGCGAGCAGGCGCCTGTCTATACCGCGCCGCTGGACGTTCTCAAGCAGCTCACCGGCTTCCCGCTCACGCGCGGGATGCTCTGCGCCATGCGCCGACAGCCGCTGCCGGCGGTCGAGGCGGTCTGCGCGGGCGCGAAGCGCGTCGCCGTGCTGGAGGACGTGATGAACCCCACGAATGTGGGCGCGATCTTCCGTTCTGCGGCAGCGCTCGGCATCGACACCGTGCTGCTGACGCAGGCGTGCAGCGACCCGCTCTACCGCCGCGCCATCCGTGTGAGCATGGGCACGGTCTTTCAGGTGCCGTGGACCTATCTGCCGCGGGAGGGCTGGCCGCAGACGCTCCGCGCCCTCGGCTTCACGACGGCGGCGATGGCGCTGTGCGATGCTTCGCTGCCCATCTATGCCCCGCAGCTCAAAAGGACGGATCGTCTCGCCGTCGTGCTCGGCACGGAGGGCGACGGCCTCGCGGAGTCGACCATCGCCGCGTGCGACTGCACGGTGCGCATCCCGATGACGCACGGTGTGGACTCGCTGAACGTCGCCGCGGCGAGCGCGGTGGCGTTCTACCAGCTCGCGCTGCTCGCGGGGCTTTCCGAGACAGAAGGCTAACTTTGCAAGTCAAATCAAGCGCCGAGCGCTTCGGCGCGGTATACTGCGTGCAGAGCGGTTCGGAACGGGGTGAACAAGGATGTATGAATGGCGCAGACAGATCCAGCAGATCGTCGATGAGATCGACGGCTGCATCCGCAGCCACGACGACGCAGCGCTCACGCTGCGTTCGCTTTCGCGCACGCTGGGCTACTCGGAGTATTACACCACGCGGAAGTTCCGCGAGATCTCCGGGATGCAGCTGCGCGACTATCTGCGCCGGCGACGGCTGGCGTTCGCCCTGCGCGAGGTGCGCGACAGCGAGCGCAGCCTCCTCGACATCGCGCTCGACTACGGCTTTTCCTCGCACGAGGCGTTCACACGCGCCTTTAAGGACGCCTACGGCGTCACGCCCAGTGCGTACCGCGCCGCGCCGAAGCCCGTGGTCCTGCGCACCAAGATCCACCCGTTTGACCGCTACTTTCTTGGTTTAGGAGAAATTGGTATGGCAACATCAAAGGACGGCGTCAAAACTTATTTCGTGACGATCCCCGCACACAAGTTCCTGCACATCGAAAACCGCGAGAGCAACGGCTACTGGGACTTCTGGCAGAAGCAGGCGCTCATTCCGGGGCAGGACTGCGAAACGATCTGCGGCCTGCTCGAGAGCATTCAGGGCAAGCTCGACGATGACGGCGGGGAGTACGCGGGGCAGGTCATGGGCTACCTCAACGACGCGACGGGCCGGCTGTGCGACTGGGGCTACCTGCGCACGGAGTGCTACGGCGCGCGGCTTCCCGCCGACTACCGCGGCGAGGTGCCCGCGCAGATGCTCCTCACGGACATTCCCGAGGGGGAATACCTTGTCTTTGAGCACGGCCCGTTCGACTACGAGCAGGAGTGCCGCACGGTGGAGGAGAAGGTCGAGACGGCAATGCGGGAATTCGACTACGCCGCCGAGGGCTGCGCCCTCGACACGCAGACGCCCGGGCGCGTCACCTACTTTTACTTCAATCCCGGGCAGTATTTCAAGTACGTCCGCCCGGTGAAGCGGCTCGACAAGTGAAAACGCTCCGTCTGCCTGATATGCTCCCCCTGTAGAAGACAAAGAATTAGAAAAGTCTTCTATAGGGGGA
>ERZ808259.305-NODE-305-length-25439-cov-3.814765_pt1 | contig 25439 bp, 17 predicted proteins | sample MGYA00521279_ERZ808259 | MGnify/ENA primary metagenome ERZ808259 (study PRJEB31516, sample SAMN03275586) | gut metagenome | biome: mammalia-associated habitat; material: feces | host: Papio cynocephalus | place: Kenya | collected 2012-07-27 ... | reverse complement strand
AAGTTGTCCCCGAGTTACGCACAGAATTGGTGCGAGTTATCCACCGAGTTGTCCACAAATGTGGACAACTCGGCCCGCATCACGCTTCCACCATCGCAAACGGTCCTCGGAAAACTTCCAAGAACCGAAATCCGTCATTAGCAACGTCTCATCCAATCCTCGCGCATACGAAAAACCGCGCCTCCGATCATCGAATCCGCATTTCTTCAATCCAACAATCGGGGACGCGGTTTATATCACCACATCAGCGGGCAAAACACCCAGCCTCGCCGCTCAATGCATTAGCAACGTCGCGAAATTGCTCGCATCGCACCATGCGTCGATCGCAATCAACGCGGCCAGCATGGCCGCGCCATATACGGCGGTGCGGCGCAGCAGGCTTTTGCCACGCAACGCGCGTAATCCGGAAACCAGCAGCCAGGCGAACAATCCGCCGCCGATGAAACCGCCGACATGCGCCTGCCAAGCGATATTCGGCGTGATCACCGGCATCAGGAAGTTGATCGCCATCCAAATCAGCATCGACCGAATGTCCAAACCGATGCGACGATACACGACCAGCACGGCGGCGAACAGTCCGAACAACGCGCCGGAAGCGCCATACGACGACGTGAACCAGCCGGTGCCGCCCGGGGCCAACGCCGCATACACCATCATGCCGGTGCCGCCTGCAAGCCCGGAAAGCAGGTACAGCGCCAGATACGACCAATGCCCCATCATGCGTTCCAGCACCGGTCCGACGCACCACAGCGTCAGCATGTTGAAGAGGATATGCCATAGCGATGCGGGCTGGTGCAGGAACATCGATGTGATGAACGTCCACGGATGGTATGCGGCGATGCCCGGCATCAACGCGCCGTAGCCGACGATGATGTTCAGGCCGGCGGGCCATACCATCCTCAATACCGTCTCGATCAGCCAGACCACCACGCAAACCGCCATAATCGATGTGGTGAGCACGGGTTCGCCGGAGCGCCAGCGGTAGCGCAACGAACGCAATGAGAACACGTCTTTGAGGGACGGGGAGCCGGGGAACAAACTGAATCGTCGATTTGCCATAGTTCACACCCTACCGGTACGTATGCCGGTACGTATGGAAGTGCGTGCGTCGATCGGCTGACATCCGGCTGACGATCGATTGACGATGATTCGGCGGCGCGAAACTTTTGCCGATGTGCACACACATATGCGCATACGACCGCAAGCATGGACGGCGCACTATCGCATGTACCTGCGTGCACAGGCGGCAAATGGCACGTAGCGGACAAAATTAGTACATGCTGACGCACACACCAGCGCATGCCAACGCACACGGATACACGCCGATGCACGCCTGCGCACGAAACGGCTCCGCGTCGCAGTGGATCACGGCGCGTAAATCCACTCAATCACCACATTCAAGGACTTAAGATAGTGACAGAGTTGGCTTGAACGAACAGGTCAGCCGATGTTTGGGAAATGTTTTGGGAAAGGAGCCGTCATGGAGAACAGGTCTTCTAACGGTTGGAAGTTCTTCGCGCTGCTCTTCGGAGCTTTGCTTGCCGGCGTCGTTGGTCTGTACATCTACAAGCAGCAGAACCCGGATTACGATCCGTGGGAGGAGCCGTGGGAGAACAGCTCGTCTCCGGTCGATTTGGGTTTGACCAAGGAAAAGGACGAACCGAAGGCCGAGGAAGCGACTGAGACCGAGACCGGCGAAGCGGCACCGGCGGCCGAAGCCGCCTGATACCGCGGTTTTCGGAACGCCGCTTTTCCGGAATGGCGGCTTTCTGAATCATCAGAAATCTTCCGGATTGGCGGATGACTCATATCGGATATAGGAAAACCCTCCGAAACGATTTGGTTTCGGAGGGTTTCTCTATGCGTGCCGCATTGCATGCCTCACTGCGCTGCGCGCGGTCTGCCGGACGCGCCATCAGACAAACCATCCGGCAGACCGTCAGTTGGGGCAACCGCCAAACAGGCCGTCAGGCGAGCGGACCAGTCTTCCAGATGCGCTCCAGATAGTCCTCGATGGAGCGGTCAGAGCTGAAGTAGCCGGAGTTCGCGACGTTGATCAGCGCCTTGCGGTTCCATTCGAGCGGCTGCGCGTACAGCGCCTCGATGTCGGACTGGATCTCGGTGTACGCATGGAAGTCGGCCAGCGTCATGAACCAGTCCTTGTTCAGCCAATCGTTGACCAGATCCTGGTAGGTGCCCTTGTCGCCGTTGGAGAACGTACCGTCGGCGACCATATCGATGGCGGCCTTCAGACGCGGATCGGCCTCGTAGTACTTCCTCGGCTGGTAGCCTTCGGCGTACAGCGCGTCCACCTCGTCGACGGTCATGCCGAAGAGGAAGAAGTTCTCCGCGCCGACGCGTTCGCGAATCTCGACGTTCGCGCCGTCGAGCGTGCCGACGGTCATCGCGCCGTTCAGGGCGAACTTCATGTTGCCGGTGCCGGAGGCCTCCTTGCCGGCCTGCGAGATCTGCTCATCGAGGTCGGTGGCGGGAATGAGGTGCTGCGCCAGACGCACATTGTAGTTCCACGGGAAGTAGACGTTCAGCTTGCCCTTGACATCCGGGTCGTTGTTGATGACGCGGGCCACGTTGTTGATCAGCTGGATGGTCTGCTTGGCCAGGTAGTAGCCCGGCGCGGCCTTGGCGCCGAACACGATGGTGCGCGGCATGATGTCGTCGGCGGAAAGCTTGCCGGACTTGATGTCCGCGTAGCGGGCGATCACGGCGAGGATCTTCAGCGCCTGGCGCTTGTATTCGTGCAGACGCTTGACCATGGTGTTGATCATGGTGTTCGGGTCGATGTCGAAACCGTATTCGCGCTTCGCGTAGTTGGAGAAGTCGACCTTGTTGGCCTGCTTGACGGCGGCGAACTTCTTGACGAATTCGTCGTCCTTGGCGAGCGGTTCGAGGCCCTTGAGCAGTTCGAGGTCGCTCAGCCAGCGATCGGTGCCGAGACCTTCGGTGATGAGGTCGGACAGGCGCGGGTTGGCGAGCTTGATGAAGCGACGAGGGGTCACACCGTTGGTCACGTTGGTGAACTTGTCGGGGTACACGTCGGAGAAGTTCTTCAGCGTGACGTCCTTGAGCAGCTGGGAGTGCAGCTCGGCGACGCCGTTGACGTGGGAGCCGCCGTAGGTGGCGAGGTACGCCATGCGCACGGAATCACCGGTGTAGATGGCCATGTCGTTGATGGTCTCGTCGGCGACGCCCTTGGCCTTGAGCTCGGCCTCGAACTGCTCGTTGATCTTCTTGATAATCTCCAGATGGCGTGGCAGCAGCTTGCCGATGAGATCGGCCGGCCACACTTCCAGGGCTTCCGGAAGCAGGGTGTGGCAGGTGTAGTTGAAGGTCTTGTTGGTGACCTTCCATGCGGTGTCCCAGTCGTAGCCGTACTCGTCAATCAGCACGCGCATGAGCTCGGGGATGCCGATGACCGGGTGGGTGTCGTTGAGCTGGAAGGTGATCTTGTCGGCGAAGGTCGTCAGATCCGGCTTGTCCTGGCCCGGGTAGAAGACACGGATGGCGTCGTGGATGGACGCGGCCACGAAGAAGTACTGCTGTTCCAGACGAAGCGCCTTGCCCTGCGGGGTGGAGTCCTCCGGGTACAGGATCTTGGAGATGTTCTCCGCTTCGACCTGCGGCTTGACGGCGTCCAGATACTCGGACTTGTTGAAGGTGAGCAGATCGAACTCGTCGTAGCTCTTGGCGCTCCACAGGCGCAGCGTGTTCACGCGGCCGGAAGCGTAGCCCGGAACCATGTAATCGACCGGTACCGCGCGCACGGACCAAGCCGGCTTCCACACACGCTTGCCGTTCTCCTCGACCACTTCGCCGCCGAAGGAGACCTTCTGGTCGCGGTTGTAATCGACGTGGCCCCACGGCTCGTCGTTGGCCAGCCAGTAATCCGGCCTTTCGACCTGCTTGCCGTCCTTGTCGAATTCCTGCTTGAAAATGCCGTACTTGTACTGGATGCCGTAACCGAACGCCGGCACGCCCAGCGAGGCGAGCGAATCGATGAAGCATGCGGCCAGACGTCCCAGGCCACCATTGCCCAGGCCGGGCTCGTATTCGGAATCCACCACGTCCTGCACGTTGAATCCGAGGGATTCCACGGCCTTGTCGAATTGTTCGGTCAGGCCCGCGTTGAGCAGCGCGTTGCGCAGCTGCTTGCCCATCAGGAATTCGGCGGACAGGTAGCCGACGGCCTTGGTGTGGCCGTTGACCATATCGGACTGGGTCTTCATCCACGCATCCACCAGATGGCGGCGCACGGCCGCGGACGCCGCGACGTACACGTCGGCCGGCTTGGCCTGCTCCACGGTGACGCCCTGGGTGTATTTCAGCTGCTCGCGGATCTCGTCGGCGAACTGCTCCGCGGTGACCGCGGACTTCGGTGCGGTAATTTCAGTCATGAATCGACTCCTTTAACGGATACTCTCCAAGAACATTATGCCCTGCTCCAGCTTCCTCGCATTTGCGGCTGCATGAACACTAGGTAACATCATGCATACGTTCTCAGAAGAGCATACTACACAACTTTGAAAAAGATGGAATTCCAAGCAATTTTTCCATAGCATTCGTTTGCAAAAATATGTTCTACATACATCCGCAGGTCATCCTGCGAACCTTGTAATCCACACCAACTATGCATGGTCCGCGGCTCCATCCTTCACAACTCCACCATACCGCGCGCACCACCTTGATTCCAGCCGGCAATCGCAGCCGCCCGCTCCCCCGCTTGCAAACCGTTCCATCCATCCGCCCGCCATCGTCGTTTGCAAGCAGCACAATATTCGGTATGGCTGTGATTCGAGAACAGGATTTGGACAAGGGGCGCGACGCGTTCGCGCAATGGCGGCAGGCTGCACGGCAGATTCTCGCCGAGTATCTGCCCGGAGATGACGAGGACGCCGCGCGCGCGTTCCGCTTGGATTTCTCGCCGCGATTGCCGCGCCGGCTTTGGGCGATGGCCGTGCGGTATTCGCTGTATCTGCTGGAGAAGAAAGCACCCGGCGAGGGCGTGGAAGTGCGCGTCGCGCCGTGGGGCGCGATCAAAATCCTTGACGGACCGGCATCCGATCCGCATAATCTCACCCCGCCGGACGTCATCGAGCTGGAACCGGACGTATGGATGCGTCTCGCCACCGGCATCACCAGCTGGGACGAGGAAAAGGACGCCGGCCGCATCACCGCGGTCGGCGAGCGCGACGATCTGAGTAGATTGCTGCCGTTGGCCTAAACGCCGGCAAAAGCGCCGACGCCGGCAATATGCAACCGACACATGCCGCCACGTCCGTCTATGCGCACACGGCGGCATCGCACCCGTGTCCGATGCAGGCAAACACAATCCGGTGATGCTGCATCGTGCGTGCAATCCGCAATCCAAATTTATTGGATTGGTTGGAGTAATCCTCGTTACGGCAGACGTTATCGGCGTATGGCTGCGTCCCATGGGAACGCAGCCGCAAACTTCACTCAAACCGGGAAATGTGGCATTGCTGGATGTGTTCGGCCCAACGATCCGGCGTCGGCAGGGTGATCAGGGCGCGCATGGACAGTGTGTACACGGCCACAACGACCAGCACGGCCGCGAGAATCCAGCACGTCGCTGCATATCCGATGCATTGCATGCCAATGCCGGCGAGCAGCACGCACAGGCCGTAGGAACCGTATTGGGTGAGCGAACTGCCCGCTTCGACGCGGCCCAGCTTGTCCTGTGCGACCAGAATGTTACCGAATCCGCCCAGCACCGCGTTGCCCGCGGGCAGGAACAGCACTGAAAGCACCAGGAACGCCGCCTTGGCGATGGTGGATGGGCTCAGCGCGGCACCGGCGAACCCCACGGCGAGCGTGACGAAGGCCAACGCCACCAGCACTCCGCCGCGCACACGCTGCACGGCCGCCGACGCGATCACCGCGCCGAGCAGCATGCCGCATGACACGGCCGCGTTGACGAATCCCGCGGACACCGCTTGACTACCGCCCTCGGAGACCTCCAGCGTGGTGATGGTGAGGAACGCGTTGCTGCCGCCGGTGACGATCATGGCGGCGACGGTCAGCCTGCGCTGGAACGTGCCGGCGAACAGCCAGCGCAGCCCGGCGAGCGCCTCACGCCATTTGGGTTGTTCCTTGCTGCGTTCTCCGCTCTCGGCATCGGTGGCGGATTCTTGGGGCTCCCGCGATTCCAGAACAGTCGATCGGGTCGCACCTTCCGCATGCGATTCCGCCGTCGCATCGTGCGCGGATTCCACGGATTGCGCAGGTTCCATGGATGGTGCGGACTGCACAGACTGCGCGGGTTCTTCGGACTGCACAGATTCCGCGGATTGTTCGGATTCATGCGGATTCTCCGCTTCGTCTTCCGCACCGCGATGCCAATACCGCGTGATGCGGCTGGTGGTCAACAGGGCGATCAAACCGCAGCATGCCCCAGTGAGGAACGGCACCGCGCGGCCGATGGCCATCAGCGCGCCGCCGATCGGCCCGCTCACCATGCCGACGACCGCGTCGCGGCCATCGTTGAGCGACATCGCCTTCGGCAACTGATCGTCGGGAACGATGCCGCGCAGCATGACGTTGGAGGTGTTGCCCAACAGTCCGTCGCGCACCGCGGCAAGCACCAGAATCGGCACCAACAGCCACACCAATGCCTTGTTGTGCAATGCGTCCGATGCAATCAACACGGCGGAGGACAGCAGGTACAGCACGACCAGCGCGCCGCCTTCCAGCAGCATGAGCTTCTTGCGGTCGTACCGGTCCTGGATGACGCCGCCGGCCAACCCGAGCACGCACAACACCGCAACCTGCAACGCGTCCATCGACGACGCCAATGCCGCCGAGCCACTGACCGACAGGATGATCAGAGGAATCACGAACGAAACGATGTCGGTCGACACCGAGGCGGAGGTGTCCGCGGCCAGCCACCATCCGTAATCCGTGCCTTCCCATAGTGATGACGCAGTCTGCGCGCTTCCATGCCCATCTTCCGATGATGTGGTCCGTATATCCCCAGCTTGCTCATCTTGCGACGCCATGTCGAATCCCCCTACAACGCACTCCCCAATGCGTTGAGCACACCGGAAGTCGCCGCGAAAGGCGAAAGCCGTCATGTTTCCATGCGTTTTCGCATACTCGCCCGCGTGATTTCCGCAACAACGTCAATCATAAGCGGCCTGCACGCACACATAATCAGCGTTCCCATTCAAGCTTGTTGGAATGCATCATAAAAAGAACCTATAACGCTGAGCTTCCTTGGAAAACGGCGGATATTCGACATTTTGCCCATGCGCTCGACGACCAATCACAAGTGACGCTCGACCGCACGACAAAGAGATGGAGATAGAAAAAGGGTTGTTCCGATGATGCTCATCGGAACAACCCTCAACAAGGTTTTAATCGCAGTCAGTCCTGCTTCTTCGGCTTCAGTGCGCTGGGCACCGGCATCGGGATGGGCTTGTGCGGCTTCGGCGCGGCGGCCTTGGCTGCCGGGAACTCTCCGCTGGTGGCCTTGGCTGCCGCCTCAGCGGCCCACTTTGCGTAATCATCGAGATCATCCTCGGATTCGGTCTGCGAGGACGTCTGCGCATCCACGTCGGTCTCATCTTCAGCGTCCGAATCGTGAGAATATTTGGCTTCGATATCGGCGAAGGGGTCGAAGGAACCCGAACCGGGCTCCTGAGCACCGAGCTCCTTGGCAAGCTCATCGTAATCGGTGTCGGTGGTCAGGTACTTGAGCTTTCGGGCTATTTTCTGCTGTTTTGCTTTCTGACGTCCGCGGCCCATCTGACCCCCTGAGATTACTGTGCTATCAATTCATCAAACAAGAGAGTACCACTTATTAGACGATTTTTCGTTGTCGGCTCAGACTTTTACGATAAAATCGTTTATTTTTTAAGGAAAAGGACACCTATGACGGACGAAACCCAGGATCAGCAAATCACTGCTGTCGGCAATGAAATGAGCGCGAGCTTCCTCGCCGCAAAGAAGCGTTCCGATGCGACGCTCGCCGCGATCGAAAAGAATCCGGGCAAGTTCACCATGCTGACCGGCGACCGGCCGACCGGCCGTCTGCACATGGGCCACTACTTCGGCACGCTGCGCAGCCGCGTGGAAATGCAGAACAAGGGCGTGCACACCAATATCATCATCGCCGATTACCAGGTGATCACCGACCGCGACACCACCGAGCACATCCAAGACAACGTGCTCAACCTCATCCTCGACTACATGGCGGCCGGCATCGACCCGGAAAAGACCATGATCTACACGCATTCCGCCGTTCCTGCGGAAAACCAGCTCATGCTGCCGTTCCTGTCGCTGGTCACGGAGGCCGAGCTGCACCGCAACCCGACCGTGAAGGCCGAAATGGAGGCATCCGGCCACGCATTGACCGGACTGCTGCTCACCTACCCGGTGCATCAGGCCTGCGACATCCTCTTCTGCAAGGGCAACATCGTGCCGGTGGGCAAGGACCAGCTGCCGCACATCGAGCTGACCCGTACCATCGCGCGCCGCTTCAACGAGCGCTACGCCAAGAAGAATCCGGTGTTCCCGGAGCCGGACGCCATTCTTTCGGATGCTCCGGAGATTCCGGGACTGGACGGCCAGAAGATGAGCAAGTCCCGTGGCAACTCCATCATGCTGGGCGCCACCGCGGAGGAAACCGCGAAGCTCATCAAGAAGAGCCGCACCGATTCCGAACGCCGCATCACCTTCGACCCGATCAATCGTCCGGAGGTCTCCGCGCTGCTCACCACCGCGAGCCTCACCACAGGCCGCGACCCGAAGGAAATCGCCGAGGAAATCGGTGATTCCGGTGCGGGTGCGCTGAAGATGTACGTCATCGAGTCCGTAAACAACTTCCTGGCTCCGATGCGCGAGCGCCGCGCCGAGCTTGCGAAGGACATGGATTACGTGCGCAATGTGCTCGAAGAAGGCAATAAGAAGGCCAACGCCATCGCCAATGAGACGCTGGATCAGGTGCGCGACGCCATGGGCATGCGTTACTGAGCCAAAAAGTAGAGCAATTGGGCCGCGGTTCGGAGTGGAACCGCGGCCCAATTGCTATCTTTTCCGCTTCCGAATATCGGCCCACAGACCTGTAGAACTTCGTGTTTAGGTCTGGTTTTCGGTGTCAACCAGTGATGTTGGGATATTCCGTGCCGGTGGTGGAATTCGTTCAGTCGATGCCGGCCCCATGCGAGACGTCGCCGTCCAGACTGGAACCAAATCCCAACTCGGTTCCAGTCCGGTCCAATCCACCCCAGTTCAGTTCAGCTCAGTCTGAGCCCAGTCCGGTTCGAGCCGAGCCCCAACCCAATCTGAGTCCAGTTACTACAATCCGCCCCAGCCCAATCCAGCTCAATCCGAGCTAGGTTCTACTCCAGTTGCAGGTCTGGAATCGAACTGCCCATATGAATTCGTATTCCGTGTCTTGTCTTGACACGATTTGCTTGATCAAACCGTCTATATGTGGCAGATGCCCCATCCAGAAAATCCCATTTGCGCTATATGTGGCAGATTCCAGCGAACAGCACACCTCAAAAGCCACTTAGGGGGTATATTTTGTGTTCGGGGAATAGGAAGGCTGCCACATATAGCGCAAATCACTTTCCCCGAGACATCACATCTGCCACATATAGCGCAATACATCCCAAACAGTCCTCACGCAACCAGTCGACGGTACGCAAATGACCAACGCTACAGTGACTCAAACACGAAACAGCACTCATGCAACCAATCCGGCAATCAGCCATGATACGGCACCCCGCACCATCAATGCTCATGCAACCGGCCCAACAGCGCCAAACGACCGACACTATAGTCTTCAGTGCTCAAGCGGCCGGCTCGACGCAAAACAGTTATTCAAACAGCCAGCTCAATGGTCGACAATGATGCGGAGTGGCATTCTCGTCCGCCTCAAACAATGCTCGCACAAGCGGTCCAACAGTTCTCAAACCACCAACGCTACATCCTCAAGCACGAAGCAGCACTCACACAGTCGGCCGAACCAGCCGAGCAATGCATCGACTGGTTCGGCTGAACCAATCAGACCGGCCATTCAGCCCGACAGCCGGTTCAGTCAACCTGGAATCGGGACGGACAAATCACACGGCCGAACTAGTCACCCGTTCCAGTCACCTCGTCCCAGTTACCCGGTCAAGCTAGCCAGCCCAGCCGTCTCGTTCCAGTTAGCCAAACCAACAACCTCGTCTCAGCTGCCTTGTTTTAGCCGCGTCGCCCCAGCTACCCGGCCAACCAGCCACCTCACCCCAGTCGCATTATCCCGGCCACTTCGCCTTGGCTGTCTCTTTTGGCCGCGTCGCCCCAGCTACCCGGTCAAACCAGTCAGACCAGTCACCTATTCAGCCGTCCAAAACCAGTCACCATGCTCAGTCCGAACGGCCAGTTTGAAAGCCCAAAGCCTTTCCGCGAAAAGGTGGGAGACGCCAAAAGATAAAAGACGCCTAAATTTGCGCGCGCTTCTCCCCCGCCGCGATCTCCGCCGCGACAAGGTCGTCGTCCACGGTGCGATCGGTCGGATCGTCGAGATAGTGGTCGAATTCGTGCAGCACTTCGGCGCTGGGAGCCGGAGTGAGCAATGAGACCACCACGATGAACAACATGGAGATGATGAACGCCGGCAGCAGTTCGTAGATGGCGAAGACGCCGCCGAGCGGCTTGATGAGGTTGTGCCAGATGAGCACGGTCGCGGTGCCGGAGAGCATGCCCGCAATCGCACCGTACTTGTTGGTGCGACGCCAGTACAGCGAGGCGAGCATCAACGGGCCGAAGGATGCGCCCAGACCGGCCCACGCGTAGGAGACCACCTGGAAGATCGAGGAGTTCTGGTCGAACGCCACCACGATGCCGAAGATGAACATGACGAGCAGCGTGATGCGCGCCACCATCATCACCTGGCGGTCGGTGGCCTTGCGGTGCAGCAGGCCGCGGAAGATGTTCTCACCGACCGCGGAGGCGCCGATGATCATGTAGGACGACGAGGAGCTCATGGACGCGGCGAAGATGCCGGACACGACGATGCCGCACATGAAGCTCGGCAGCAGCGCCTGCGACACCACGATGAAGATGTTCTCCGCCGCGGATTGCGTGACGAACTGGGTCGGCATCATGGCGCGGCCGACCAGACCGATGCATACGCCGCACGCCAGCGAGATCACGCACCAGGTGGTGGCGATGATACGGGACTTCTTGATCTCCTCGGAGCTGCGGATCGACAGGAATCGCACCAGCACCTGCGGCATGCCGAAGTAGCCGAGGCCCCACGCGAGCATGGAGATCATGGTGATCACGCCGTAGTCGGCCGGTGCGCCGAACATGGCCCGGCCGGCCTTGATGATCTGCTCGCCGGCGTCGTTGAGCACCGGCGTGGCCATATGCGTGCCGTCGAGGAAGCCCGGAATGGCCTTCAGCACCGCCACGGTGTTGTCGACGCCGCCGACGGACGCGATGGAGCCGATGAACACCACGGCGAGGGCGAAGAACATGAGCAGACCTTGGATGAAGTCGGTCACGACCACGGACAGATAGCCACCGATGATGGTGTAGGCGAACACGATGGCCGCGCCGATCACCATGGTCAGGTGGTAGTCCCAACCGAACAAGGTGGAGAAGAGCTTGCCTACCGTCACGAAGCAGCTGCCGACGTACACGCAGAAGAACACGAGGATGATCAGCGCCGCGATGGTGGAGACGATGTTCTTCTTGTCGTGGAAGCGCTTGGAGAAGAAGTCCGGCACGGTGATCGCGTCACCGGCCACCACCGAATAGCGGCGCAGTCGCTTGGCGACGATCTTCCAATTGAGGTAGGTGCCGATCGCCAGTCCGAGCGCGGTCCACAGCGGATCCGCGGCACCGGTGAAGTAGGCGAGACCGGGCAGTCCCATGAGCAGCCATCCGCTCATGTCGGAAGCCTCGGCGCTGAGCGCGGTCAGCCACGGTCCGACGCCACGCCCGCCCGCGAAGTACTGTCTCGTGGACGAGTTGGAACGTTTGGAGTACACGAAGCCGATCGTCAGCATGGCCGCGAAGTAGATGACCATGGCCATAAGAACCCAGATGTCTTTGGAAACCACGTTCCATTTCCTCTCTCGTCAAACACCGATCGCATCAGCGCCGATTATCGCTGGCGAAAAACGTTGGTTCGACCCAATGTAACCGTTCGATATGGCATCGAACCCCAATCGTCTCACGCTCAGAGCCGAAATATGGGCATCATTCATATCAGGCAACCCCGAAAATACCCCCGAACATGACTGCTCAGATGTCGTATCGCCAGGATTTGTCGGTGATGACGCGAGCCATGGCCAAGCCGATCGGCAGGCAGATGATCACCATGAACGCGCGGAACGCCCAGTCGAGCGCGTTCAGCGTATCGAACTGGCCAAGGTGGAACATCGCCTGGTACATATACAGACCGGGCACCATGATCACGATGGATGGGACGGTCAGGCAAATGCGCGGATAGCCCAGATGGGGCGCGAGCCAACCATGTCGCACCGAAGAGCGCCACGCGGAGGCAAGCAGACCGGCAAGCAGCGCGCCGAGGAAGGCGCCGGCTTCGGCGGGGACGCCGGCATCGACGATTTCAAGACGCAGCGTATCGGTGATCGCGCCGATGGTGGCCGCGACGAGGCACATGCGCTGCGGCGAGTTGAACATCACGGAGAATCCCCATACGCCGATGAACGCGAACACCATGCGCAGCAGGCAATTGACGACGGGGTTCAAACCGAGTGGTTCGAAGCCTTCGGGGTTCAGATGCACGATTGAGGCGACCATCCATCCCGCAAGCGTCGCCATGAGGATGATGCACAGCACGTAGCTGACGCGTTGGATGCCTGATGGGAAGTCGATTTTCGCCATGTCGAGCCCGCCGGTGATCAGCGGGAATCCGGGGATGACGAACAGCATCGCGCCGATGTACGCGGTGTCGTGCTGCAATGCGACCGGATTGAAGATGCCGATGAGTCGCAGCATGCCGGTGCAGGCGAGCGCCGCGACGGCGACGCATACGAAGGTGACGAAGAACTGGTTGAGGTGGTGCGCGAACAGCTTGCGGCGCAGCCAGTGGCCGAGGCCGGCTCCGACGAACGCGCCGATCATATCGAAGGGGCCGCCGCCGAGCAGGAACACGAAGGACGCGCAGGCGCAGGCTGACGCGAGTCCGGCGAAGGCTGGCGAATACAGCGGCTTGCGGCGCTCGATCATATCGAGCCGCTCATGCGCCTGCCGCACGGTGACGCCCTGCGTCTCCCCCGCGGCCTTGCCGATGTGGTCGAAATGCTCGGCGTACTCCTTCGGCGGCTTGTGCTGGCGGGTTTTCCACGTCTTTTCCGCGGCCGCGTCGATGTCACGCATGTGGATCGGATGGGCGGTGGCGTCGCTGTCCTGCGTGTCTTCCGTCACCATCTCCAGCACGTCGAGGACGGGATCGTTGGCGTCTTCCTGTTTCTGTTCCGTTTTCTGCTGTTCCTTGAGCTGCTTCGACAGGTCGGCGGATACCTGCGAGGCGTCGCGCTTGTCGAGATGCTCCATCAGCCCTTCGGAAACGTCGGCTTGGCTGTGGTACATCGAGGATTTGCCGAGATTGACGTTGAACCAGTCGGCGAAGTGCTCCAGCAGCCAGATGCGTTCGGTGTTGACGCCGGTGGTCGGCAGATCGACGACTTCGGTGATGCGGTCCTTGCCGTCCGTGCAGGATGCTTCTATGTCGGTGAGATTGACGTCGGCACGCACGTGCACGCCCAGCGGATACGCGATGCGGTGCATCATTTCGCGCACGCGGAAGCTGCCGGTGCCCGCGCCGAGGTCGAGCATGCCGACGCGCACGACCACGCTGGCCTTCGCCGCGATGCCAGCTTCGGTGATGGGCTTGTCCCAATCGCGTTCGATGTCTTCCATGTCCAATGGAATGGAGTGGGTGTGGAATTTGCTGACCGCCGAAGCCCCTTGGAGCTGTTCAGTGCCGTGTTCTCGATTGTCTCTCTGTACGCTCACTCGTCCTTTTCTACCCTATGCGCCGACCATGCGCAATAGCGCGGGCAATCGCACAGCCGATGCGGCCGTCCATGGGGACTTTCGCGGAATGTCCAAAAAATAATCTCGAAAATGGACTTCGTAACACAAACGGCGATTTGCGCGCAGTAGAATCTGCGATTGCAATAACCACGTTGAACCAAGGGCTGTGGGCTCGCAACGATTTGGCCTCAACAACCGTGGAGGAGCCACGGGCGACCAAATAGACCGAGCAACCCGTCGTTCGACTAAGGAGGTTTGTTTTGGCAAAAGATGAACAGCAAATCGTGCCTGCCGATGCTTCCATTGTGGAAACCGGCACGGGCCGAAAGGCTCCGGAAGAGCACGATCTTCCTGACAAGCTGAAATACGACATGGATCTTTCCCTGAAGATCCTGCGTGACGTGCTCAACGAGTACGACCCCAAGCTGCTCAACATCTTCGACACCGTGCGTAAGTACGCGGTCGAGGCAAGCGACGAGCACTTCGGCGGCAACGCGAATCCGAATGAGGACGGTCTGGCCGAGGCCACGAAGGTCATCGACGAAATCGACCAGCACGACGCACAGCTGCTGGCCCGCGCATTCACCACCTACTTCCACCTCGCCAATCTTTCCGAGGAAAACTACCGCGTCTCCGCGCTGCGCGCACGCGAAGCCGAAGTGGCGGACAGCAATGCTGTCGACCCGGTCAACGAACTCACCGTCGCCTACCACAAGCTCATCAACGAGCTGGGTCCGGCCAAGGCCAAGGAGCTGCTGAACCGCTTGGAGTTCCACCCGGTCTTCACCGCGCACCCGACCGAAGCGCGCCGCAAGGCGGTGGAAGGCAAGATCCGCAGAATCTCCCAGCTGCTCGCCGTGCACAACCAGCTCGGCGGCTCCGACAAGAAAGAGAACAGCCGTCGTCTGTACAACGAGATCGACGCACTGTTCCGCACCTCCCCGATCGCGCTGAAGAAGCCGACTCCGGTCGAGGAAGCCGACACGATTCTCGACATCTTCGATTCCACGCTGTTCCACACCATCCCGCAGGTCTACCGTCGTTTCGACGACTGGCTGCTGGGCGACAAGGCCGGTCTGGAACCGCCGGAGTGCCCGGCGTTCTTCCACCCGGGAAGCTGGATCGGCTCCGACCGTGATGGCAACCCGAACGTCACCGCCAAGGTGAGCCGCCAGGTGGCCCGCAAGTTCAGCGACCACGTGCTGGCCGCGCTGGAGAAGGAAACCCGCACCGTGGGCAAGAACCTCACGATGGAGGCCCTCACCACGCCGGCAAGCGCCGAACTGAAGTCCCTGTGGAGCCATCAGAAGGAAATGAGCGAGCGTCTGACCGAAAAGGCCGCGCTGATCTCCACCAAGGAATTGCACCGCGCGGTCATGCTGGTCATGGCCGACCGTCTGCACTACACCATCGAGCGCGACGCCGACCTGATGTACCACTCCTGCGATGACTTCATCGCCGATCTGAAGACCGTGCAGCGTTCCCTCGCCGCGGCCGGCGCGAAGCGTTCCGCCTACGGCCCGCTGCAGAACCTGATCTGGCAGGCCGAGACCTTCGGCTTCCACATGGTTGAGATGGAGTTCCGTCAGCACTCCGTCGTGCACTCCCGTGCATTGGAAGACATCCGCGAGCACGGTCTGCACGGTGAGCGTGGCGAACTGCAGCCGATGACCCATGAGGTGCTCGACACCTTCCGCGCCCTGGGTTCCATCCAGAAGCGCAACGGTCTGAAGGCCGCCCGCCGTTACATCATCTCCTTCACGAAGAGCGCCCAGAACATCAAGGACGTGTATGAGCTGAACCGTCTGGCCTTCGCGCATCCGGAGGATGTGCCGACCATCGACGTGATCCCGCTGTTCGAACAGCTTGAGGATCTGCAGAACTCGGTGAACGTGCTTGAGGAAATGATCAAGATTCCTGAGGTGCAGGCTCGTCTGAAGGCGACCGGCGGCAAGATGGAAGTCATGCTCGGCTACTCCGATTCCTCGAAGGACGCCGGCCCGACCTCCGCCACGCTGGCACTGCACTCCGCCCAGGAGCGCATCGCCAAGTGGGCGAAGTCCCACGACATCGATCTGACCCTGTTCCATGGCCGCGGCGGCGCCGTCGGTCGTGGTGGCGGCCCCGCCAACCGTGCGGTGCTCGCCCAGCCGGTCGGTTCCGTGAAGTGCCGCTTCAAGCTCACCGAACAGGGCGAGGTCATTTTCGCCCGCTACGGCAACCCGGTGCTGGCCGTCCGCCACGTCGAGTCCGTCGCGGCCGCGACGCTGCTGCAGTCCGCGCCGAGCGTGGAGAAGCGCAACACCGACATGACCGAGAAGTACGCCGACATGGCCAGCAAGCTCGACGAGGCCGCCCACGAGCGCTTCCTCGACCTGCTGAACACCAACGGCTTCGCCCCGTGGTTCTCCACCGTGACGCCGTTGACCGAGATCGGCCTGCTGCCGATCGGCTCCCGCCCGGCGAAGCGTGGTCTGGGCGCCAAGTCCCTCGACGATCTGCGCACCATTCCGTGGATCTTCTCCTGGGCTCAGGCCCGCATCAACCTGGCCGCATGGTATGGCCTGGGCACCGCGTGCGAGAAGTTCGGCGACCTGGAGACGCTGCGTAAGGCGTATGAGGAATGGCCGCTGTTCTCCACGTTCATCGACAACATCGAGATGTCGATCGCGAAGACCGATGAGCGTATCGCCCGCATGTACCTGGCCCTCGACGACCGCGAGGACCTGCCGGAGAAGGTGCTCACCGAGATGAAGCTGACCCGCAAGTGGGTGCTCGCCATCGTCGGCGACAAGTGGCCGCTGCAGCACCGCCACGTGCTCGGCCGCGCCATCCGCATCCGCTCCCCGTACGTGGACGTGCTCTCGCTCACCCAGGTGCTCGCCCTCAAGGCGCTGCGCAAGAAGGTGGACAAGGAGGAGCTCAGCCACGGCAAGAGGGAGGGCTACACCTACCTCATCCTGTGCACCGTCTCCGGCGTCGCCGCAGGCCTGCAGAACACGGGCTGATCTCCGGCCGACCGATTGACAAAAGCGAGCGGGGAGGTTCCGTGCCGATAAGCGGAGCGGGCCTCCCCGCTCGCGTTGTCCGGCCCTAGACTAGCCGGCAGCAGGGCACGCCGGGCGGCCGTGCGGAACGGACGCACACGGAACGGGGCATCTCGGCTGATCGGAGGGGACATGGACAAGCCAGCGGACGGGCGCGGGAACACCGGGTCCACGGACGGCATCAAGACGAAGGGCGACGCCGAGAACGAACGCCACACTTGCAAAGCGAATCCGGCTATAACCGATGGCATTGGGAAGAAACATGGCATGAAAGATATACCAGAAAATTTTTCCGGCAAGAAATTTGCTTTGGCACCGAAAATAGATGCCAAATTCCTTAAGGCAAATAGATGCTATGTGGCTTTGGGCAAGGCCAGACGTGCGCTATGGTGGCTGGGATTACTGCTGCTTTCGCCAGCAGTAATGACATGGGCTGAACGCGATAATTACAGCCTCGTTTGCAGCGTGTTGACACTTTCTCCCCCACCCTGCAGTGATTTGAATACGTATGGCTCCAGACTTACAGCAGTGCTGGGCTTAGGTTTTCTCTGTTGGATGATGATGCCGGTTGTTTCTTGCGTGAAATCCGTCATTCGAAGCTTATATCCCAATGTGTCCGACCTAGATACGCCGATGGCTTCACATGTCGTAATCGGAATTGTGTCATTTTTCATGCTCTGCGTATCGTTGCCTCTTCTTTTTCTGGGCATAATTACAATGCATATATAAACGAACAGGCCTGCTCAAATCTTGGGGTGGAATAGGTCGAGCAGGCCTGTGAGTTGTTCAGGTTAGCGTCCCGCGTTTTCAAGGAATGCCGCATAGATCAGTGCAAGGGTATCAGTTTCTACTTGATTCGGAAGACGGCTGGCATGTGCCGCTTGAGTCAATAGCCACTGGGTGAAAGACGCAGCAATATTCTCGAGCTTACCTGCATCGATTCCATCGACAAGCTTTCGAAATGCGATGACCAGGTTGTCCGCGCTTCCCTCGAACCGGGACTGATAGAACCGTTTAATCCGATTCGTCTCGCTTTGCGCGAACGTGTCCCGCATAGCGGTGGACAATGACCTTTCGGAAGAATTGTTCTGCATGGACTGCGCCAGCAACCATGCATCGCAGTCCGCGAGAACATCGCTGTAGCCGAATCCCATACGGGCATCTTGCTCGCCGAGATGAGTGTGCAGCCATGATGCCAAGCCCTCTTTCGGGGCATTCGCCAGGTAGCTTCCCCAAATCTGCAGCAAATCCAGGGCCCATCCGCCCAGATCACCGAGACCATAGTCCATTGGATCGTTCGTGACGCCCCATGTCAGGTATCCCAAGGATGTGGCGGCCATATGGGCGATGTCCCGATTGGGCAGTGTGCCTTTGATGACAGGTTGTGCATCACATGCGACACCGCATGCCTGACGAGACAAGGCCAATTCGCTGGGAGTAGCCGGCTCCGGGGTGTACGCGTGCCACAGTGCCTGCGTGCCGGAACTTCCTTCCGACCAGTATTCAGGTTTGCGAAGCCATTGCAGGATGAATGTTCCAGTGAGGCTTGTGTATGCCGAGGCTCGCGTCCCCAAATCGGAGAGCGTCTTGACACAGGCATTTTCCGTAGTGACGGTCCATTTCAGCAGAGGGTCGGAATCGGGCGATTCCGGATCGGGGTCAGGCGAGGGGGCCGTCGTCGGGAGCAGGAAAGAACAGCCTTGCGAATTGATGGAACTGGCGACGCGGTCCAGATCCCAGCCCTGGCCCTTGTAGTTGCTGATTTCGGTGAATTGGTCGTAGGACCAATTGTCGGGAATCGGGAATCCCAGATTACCCGAGAACCCCGTCGACATGTCGGAGATGAAGGAGGAACTTGCGTAGCCGGCATTGACGACACGGCTGCAGATGTTGCGCGAGGCGTAGATGCCCACACCATAACGGCCTCCGAGGGATTGGCGGACAGCCTTGAAGTACGGCAGGATGTTGCTGGTCACCTGGTCGTCGGTCGCATCGAAGTCCACGGCGAAATAGATGTGGGTGGGCGGGATCCCGAGACGCTGCGCCGCCTCGCGGGCGGCCTTGGCATGCGCCGCGCCGTTCGCCGGGGTGAAATGCTCCAGCTTCGTGGAATACTCCTGAAAGATCGGGAAGAACCTCATGCCGCCCCGAGTGATGCGCTCGAGCTCGCCCGGACGGATGGCCTTGAAGTAATCCTTGGGATCCAACGAAGACTGACCGGGCTCAGTCAGGTAACGTCCCACGATTTCATACCCGTCTGCCTTCAACGTCGCCAACCTGGCGTCGGTAATCTCGAATCTGGTGTCGCATGCCACGCACGGACGGTCAGGATCGCCTTTGGACGTCAGCAGACTCATCCACGTGGTCGAATCAATGGAACCTGTCACGGCGATGGCATAACGCTTCTGGAACGCTTTCACGATATTGGCAAACGTGCTCGTCCACACGAAGGTCGGCTCGCCTCCGATCCCATTGCACGCCAAAGCCGTGCTGGCGAGCCAGACCCACGCCTCATTGGAAGATGCGTTATTGGACGTTATCGTTTTCAAGCGAGCCTTGGTTCCGTTACCGAAATTGCCTGTTGCTTCACTGGGCGAAAAACCTTCGAGCGACTGAAGCACCTGGATAAGAGCCGTGTTCATCTCCCTGCCGTACAGCCCATCAGTCGGAATGATGCCCGTGTATGGACGATATGCTTTGTTGATGAACTGCTGTGCTCTACGGACGGAGTCGACCCCACCATAAGAGGCCAGCAGCACGAACTGCTTCATCGAGAGCAACGCCCCCATGATTTCAACGTCTACGCTGGAATCTCCTTCTATGCCCATATCAGCTTTAAGCTTCCTGATAGCGGAACCTGTTCCGTCGTAGAAATGCTGTGAGATGTTGCCACCAGTGGAGTAGCCCTTGCACCACAGCGCTCCCTGAATGATGGAATACACGTTGGAAGTGCTCTTGTCCGTAGCGGCCTGCTGCCGCACCCCATTCGGATACCGCTGTTTGAATAACCGCTGGGTGGAAGGACCGAAGTTATCGGCGGTGGACTGGATGCCCAATTCAATCTGCAATGCGCGAGTAAGCGCATAGATTGTCGGCCAACCAGTTCTGCCGTCCGGATTGACTTTCTTGAATCGGGAATCGTTCCCGTATGTCTTGTTCAGCCACTGCTGCGTCTGCAGCACCATCTGATCAACCATGATGCCTCCTTAGGTACCTGTTTGCCGGGGCTGACCCAATGTCTGCCCTCACCTGCACTGCCGTTTCGCCACGAGGTGTTAACCTCGGGCGTTTCATCTGGCATGGCGCCCGTGACGAACGCCGTGTTTTTCGGTATCTAGTTCCAGGCGGAACATATCGTTTTCCCTATAACCGTCCCCATCACACTGCGTAATGTTGCGGCGGTCGGCATATGTGTCCTCCGCCATGACACCCACCGCTCTGGCCATAGCCAAGATATCTCCGCATGCATCAAGGTCATACGGTCCGCTTCCTCTGACTCTGGTAACACTGAAATGAACCATTACCAATCCTTTCCCTCGCCTACCGCTGATGTTGTCATATTCTTCACCACTTCGCTTTCGCCGCGAATGACAACACGAATTTTGCGCACAGCCGTTGAAAGCTGTTTGGACACCGCCGCTCGGGACACGCCCAGCTCTCGTGCCATGTCTGATTGAGATGCCCCTTTTACAAACACGCCTTTGACGATATTGCGCTGACCTGCCGGCAGCTTCTCCACCTCTCTAAAGATGGTTTGCAAACAGTTGGCTTTTTCTCTCGTTTCCTCAGCACTTAAGAGGATATCCTCAGGAGAGGCAGAATATCCTTGAGGCTCCTGCCCTATACCAGCCAGTTCCTCATAGGAATAGGTAGCTCCACTGGCACGATCTGACCGATGAAAAGAATGAGCGGAACGTTCCTCAGCATTCCACAATTCCTGAAGTATCGCCTAGGGGTTACGTAATCCAATATCGCATGGCGAACAGCCCGTATGGATTGCGCGCAGAACCCTATCACGCTCGACCATGATCCGTAATTCCCCTTCCGGACAGTCGTATACATCGGTTACGGACACATTGCCGGCGCACATCGCCTCATGTTTCAATAAAACTCTCATTACAGTCTCGATTCCTCCCAGTTATTGGGCCTTCGAGACCTGCCTGCTATAGGTCATTACATGAGCATCCAACCTGCCTGATAAGCGTGAAACGTCGGTTTAGAGAAACCGACGCTTCGCCATAAATCGACAGGCAAGTCTCATGTACGTGATCAGTTAAAACCCCAGCCAGCTTCGCTGCGGCGCAATGGACGGACAGGCCGATGCCATACTTCTATAACCGGTTAAACGCGTGGCATCGAGCTGAGGAAAATTACGATGTATCTTGTCTCAACAATCCCTTTCGATAAACGAATGTTGCACTTCTCTGACTCAGCTGCAAAACGGCGTATACTGGCGATATTCCAGTGTTTTGCCGGCTTATTCATCTGAATCTGCCTCCCATCGTAGGGACGGTGACCTCGCGAGATGGCGACGGATGAAGACAAATGGAGACGAGAAGGAGACTCACTTGGCTGAAACTGCTGTTACGTATGCGCTGGGAGTCTTCTGCCAACTCGTGAACCCTTATATATCTGGCGTGGACCACCACAAAAAGGGATTCATGAAGGACTTCTTTGACGCTGTATTAGAGGGCGACATTTTAAGCAACCCACCTTCCCAGCACCATCGAAACCGCAAACCCGGGAAGACCACGATTACTGCTGGAGTCTGGGCTGGAATCAACGAAACTGACCTGACTCGCTTTTATAACGGGAGCAAGAAAATCCCCTCATGGAAAGCCACCGAGTTCTATCAGCATCTGGACGTCTCAGAGGTAGAACGTCTTTGTAGCGATATTAGTGTTGACGCCCTCGCTGATTTCCAAAAGGAACTGATCAAGGCGAATATTAAAGTTTCAGATATCAGCGAACTTCCTTCCGCCACAGGGAAATGGCTTCTATCAGTCCTCAAAGCCAATGCCGATGGACGTGATATTCTCGCCGATGGCATAGGTTTGCAGCCGGAATTCGATATGTTCGAAAACTTGCCTTTGGCATCCGGCCACATCAGCAATGGCAAATTGCACCTTGGACGGTCTTCAGTCCCTTGGAAGACTTATCCGATTCCACCGGATAAACCAGATGATCATCTTGAGAAGACATACCTCACGCAGATGCAAGCTGCCTATGCCGATCACTTGCACAAGCCAATCAACTGTTCCGACGATCTTCCTCAGACGTGCCGTCCCGAATATGCCAAGCAGCGGGAATATTTTTACGATGCGGAAGGAATGCGCAGGAATCTACGGGATGTCATAGAAAATGGAGAGCAGGAATTTGACACGCTGAAAGTGGATCTTTATGACGGAATATGCGATATATGCGCATCTGATTATGCCGATGGACTGCTGCGTATGCGAGCAACGCTATCTCAAGCAGCCGGCTTCCCATTGTCTGGCTCGGCTATAGCCCAATTCCCATCAATGATTAAGGCAGCAGAAAAGAAGGGGCTGTGTCACATGCTGGTCAATGATCATAAGCTGGAGTGGGTACAGGGGAATGCATAATTCGCTATTTAATACGACACAGGAAACAGCAACGCGATTGACATTATGTCTCCCGTTGCTCTCTAGGCCTTCCACAATCGACGAGATCGCGGCTATCGACCTTACCGCCACCTATATGAAGGCATTCGGATTCGGGCAGCATAATCTTCATGGTGATGGCCCACACGCTTTAGCCGAATATGACGCCCGTCGCAAACGAGTGCAAGCAGGGTTGGCGCAACTTGTAATCATTGGAGCAGCAACCGTAGATTCCACTTGCCTGTTCTACCGCGCCACTCCGGAATGTTTTCAATATTCAGAAGCATTGCATGGCGATTATGCTACCTCCTATCGCCGGGCTGTTCAGCTATTGGCGGAAGAAGATTATGAAGACATCATAAACCGAATAACGAAAGAGAACAGCCAATTATGAGAAGCACGTGGATACGTCAGATTTCGGCAATCAGAAAAGATGGAGTGGAATCCGCCATTAATCTCGCATGCGGGTTGAACTGTGTTATCGGCGCTTCGAATACCGGGAAAACCCGGATCGCAAAAACCGTAGAATTCGTCTGTGGAGGAAAAGAGAGCCCCTTTACCGACAAAACTGCCTACGAAGTCGCACAAGTCACGTTCATAACCAATGACGGTGAAGTTTCGCTTAGTCGTTCGACTCGCGCTCAGAACACTATTCACGTGGAATCCAGCAACCCCGCAATTGCTTCCGGCTCTTACTCTGTTTCATCACGTTCCGGCAAATCAATCAACACAGTTCTTCTTGCCTTGTTAGGCATTGAGCCAACCCGTAAGATAGCGACGAACGAAACTTACCATACAGTTGCTTTTACATGGAATGCCGTCAGACATCTTATGCTTGTTCCCGAAGACCAAATAGGACGTCCGCAACCCTCCATTCTCTTTCCCAAAAGCACCACGTTAACAACTCTCACACAAAGTTTGTCCTCGCTGCTTGTCTTGGTCCAAGACGACAAAATCGACAGCTCCATGCAGACAGAAAGCGCCAGCGAACGTCGTACACGCAGAAAAGCCGTGGAACAGTTCATCCACCAGCAATTGGACGACATAGAACCCCGCATCAGACGCCTTGAAGAAATGCGCCATATCGCAACGAATGAGGGAAAGACCGTTCACACTTATTTGGAAGCCCTACGCAAAAAAGCATTGCATGTGGAGCAGCAAAGGCAAACTCTCCTCGACCAAGATGCCCGCGCCATCTCACGTATCTCGCAGCTTAATCAGCAATATGAGCACCTTGAGGTACTTATTCGCCAGCGCAAGATACTTATCAGTCAATATGAATCAGACGCTGCACGTCTTGATTTGCAACTACAGGCGATGAAACATGCCCGTACACATGCCTATCCCACCACATGTCAGTTTTGTCATAGTCCCATCCACCTGTCCGCGCCAACTGAACAGGATATTTCAGTCGTCTCAACAGAAATCGAACATATCCACAGCATCCAAATGGATGTTGAAACCGATTTGGCCGTCCTCGCAGACAGAGCCGATAAGGTACAACGGGAATTGCAGCTGGAGCAACAGCAGCATCGGCAAAATATGCATACGCTCGAATCCGACATTCAACCAATAGCGCAGCATATGCAACAAGATATTGAACAAATCGCCCAGGCAGAGCAGTTACACGCGGAATATGCGGAACTCATGGCGCTACATGCCCGTTTCAACAAGGCACTTGATAGCGATGATCAGGCAACATCAAACAATGAAAAATACAAGCCGCGTGAATGCTTCCAGGGCGATTTCTGGTACTCCATGAGTAACACCATACGCAACATTTTGCAACAATGTCATTTTCATGGTGCCGATACAGCAGATTTCAGCAAAACCTCTTTCGACGTCGAAATAGCAGGGTATTCCAAAGCCGATGAACAAGGCAAGGGGTACTGCGCGTTTCTTAACAGCGTTGTTATGCTCGCATTCCATGATTATCTCAATAAACAGTCAAAGCACGCTCCAGGCTGGTTGCTTATTGATACGCCTCTGCATGGGTTCGATGAGGGGACGCGGCCCATGGAAGACTCTTCCATGAAAGCTGGCTTGTTTTCCTATCTGGCGAAACAAGCGGTTTCACAGCAGATCATCATTATCGAAAACACAAATCACATGGCCGGTATTCCTCTTGATGAAAACGTCAATATCGTCGAATTTTCAAAAGACAAGCACAATGGACGATACGGATACCTGGACGGGGTTTACGATGTGTCTGACGAAAGTTAACAGCGACCCCAAATCAAGTCACCTTGTCGAGGAGCGAACCCGCGTAGCCGGTCTCCCCATGATTTTCCAAAAGCCATTCGACCGGACTAAATTTGAGCGTATCGCCCGCATGTACCTGGCCCTCGACGACCGCGAGGACCTGCCGGAGAAGGTGCTCACCGAGATGAAGCTGACCCGCAAGTGGGTGCTCGCCATCGTCGGCGACAAGTGGCCGCTGCAGCACCGCCACGTGCTCGGCCGCGCCATCCGCATCCGCTCCCCGTACGTGGACGTGCTCTCGCTCACCCAGGTGCTCGCCCTCAAGGCGCTGCGCAAGAAGGTGGACAAGGAGGAGCTCAGCCACGGCAAGAGGGAGGGCTACACCTACCTCATCCTGTGCACCGTCTCCGGCGTCGCCGCAGGCCTGCAGAACACGGGCTGATCTCCGGCTGACCGCCTAAAGAATGCGAGCGGGGAGGTTCCGTGCCGATAAGCGGCGCGGGCCTCCCCGCTCGCATTGCACGGC